>Ga0123356_10001043_pt1 | contig 30738 bp, 27 predicted proteins | sample TergutEmb28metaG_2_FD_92546 | JGI IMG/M metagenome (GOLD analysis project Ga0123356, IMG submission 92546) | Embiratermes neotenicus P3 segment gut microbial communities from Petit-Saut dam, French Guiana - Emb289 P3 | ecosystem: Host-associated > Arthropoda: Insects > Digestive system > Gut ...
ATGTATACGCTTCCTGCATCTTTTGGATATCCCTCTCCAATGTTATGTGAAATTGCATTGCTGAGTTGGATATCTCTGTATAGTTTACTCTAACCCGGTTTGGCATGGATTTTCCTCCCTTTGCTATACACTATAGTTATATATAATAAGCCAAATACGCTCCGGTACTGGCAGGTTACTCTCCCAGCCCTTCTTCGATTCGCTTTTTTGCGCGTCGGCGTATTATTATGGCTGTCACTGTCAGCAGTACCAAAAGCGCCGCAGTGGTCACAATTATTATGCCTCTATGGTTGCTGCTTTCCGGGATTTCCCTTTCTGTTTCCACAGTTAGCAACGCCTGCCTAACCTCCGGCGATACGAACTTGAACGGCGCAACGGTAAAGTCTATCAAGTCGCGGTTCATTCCCGCCTGTGTCCGGCTTTCAGGCATCATTCCCGCGAAATCCGACAGCCGTGTATGCGTATTATCATTGTTGCTCTCGTTTCTTGATATGACCTCATCCAGGTCGCTGCGGAGCCTTTCCTGTTCATTTGCTTCTCCCTGCAAGGTATCCGCTTTTAAAGATGCGAGGTATTCTATATATCCGTAACGCACATCGTATAACTCCAGCAGATTCATATCAAATTGCATATCCATATCGTCACTGAGCATGGAAAGGAAAGCTTCGTAAGAGTTCAGAAAGCCGATGACTTGCTGATGGACATCATCCGACAGGAATGCCCCCACATCAAAATCGGTTAGCCGGGTATATAAGTGGTTGACTGAATCCCAAAAGTCGTCGGGGCGCGGCGGTTGGAGTTCTGTCGGTCTTGCAGGTCTCAATTCCGAGAACGACGGGTTTTCGGCGGGCGGTACTCTCAGTTCCAACTCGTCCGGCAAATCCGGCAATGAGCCGGGCGGGGCTTCGCCTAATAGTTCTTCAATTGTCGGCAACGAGAACTCATCAGTGTCCGGTATGTTAAAATCTTCATCAAGCTCAAGCACTTTAAAATCATCGTCGAGCTCAGGCAGGTAAAATCCGGCATCCAGTTGCGGTATGCTGAATCCCGGTCCCGCTCCGGGCGGCGGTATTGTCGCGCAGCCTATGCAGCTTTCGCAGTTAGCACACAACGTGATTATGTAAGCATTTAAATTATCCTGCCAGGTTTGAAGCGTTCCCATTGCTGCCGTCAATCCGCTTTGCCAGACTTGAAGCATCTCTATGGAAGGTTCTATGGCATCATACCAAACCCGGAGTTCATCGTAGGCAGGCTCCATAGCGTCATGCCAGATATGGAGCATTTCCAGGGAAGGCTCGAGCAAATCGTACAAGTCCTGCAGCTCATCCAAGGCAGGAGCTATACTGTCGATAAGGCAATCCGTATAATCGGACATATCCTTGAAATATCGAATTGACTCGTCGAAGAATAGTTTGTGTACCCCGTGCCAGTCGGCAGCTTCTTCATGCCACTCGCGCAGAGAATCCAACCACGCTTGCAGCTCGCCTGCGTAGTCCTCCAATGCTTCGGCAAACACTGTTATATCGTCACTATACCCGACCTTTATCATCGCCCATGCCGCTAGCTTGTCCATCCACTCATCTTCCTGTTCGGGCAATGCATCCACCATCTCAAATAAGCCCTCGCGCATGCTCAGATACTGCTGTGATGCCTCGGCATAACTGCTAAGGTATACAATGGATACATTTTCTGCAAAATCATTTACACTTATCACATGCTGCGCTGTATCCGTACCCATTATCTCAAGCGGGATATCGGGAAGCTCATCCAAGTTAAGGAGGCTGCTGAATGCCGGCAGCCTGATAATGTCTATAGATGACAGATTATCAAGATTGTTGCGGAACACCAGTTCCAAATGGTCCTGCGCCATATGAAACTGGATATATATCGAGCTTACATAGGTATACGCCAGGGTCGTATTTATTGATATCTGCAAATTCATTATTTTCAGGTAGGTATCCACATAGTCAGCTTCAGACAAATTCGGGTTCACTTTGAATTCGATTTGCACCCTTTCAGGCCGACTGGAGTTGAAGGATAGTATCTTTTCCGATACATCGGCAGGAAATGTAATTACCGCACCATAAGCTCCGCTTTCATATCCGCTGTCCGCCATTGTAGGCGAGACGAGTGTAAATTCCTCGTCCAAGGCATTTATTATTGCTGCGGAATAGTTATGCCTCTCGCTGCCAATTTCGATACCCATATCCTCATTGACGACAGCAATCGTTGTTAGGGTGATGCTGCGTGTTTCCTGTTGTGACCAGGGGTTATCGGAATCTAATGAACAGCTGTTGATTGATGAAATCGACAGCAATAGCAATATGGTTACAATAATACCGCTTCTTTTCATATCTACGCTTTCACCTCATTCACGGTCATCTCATGAACGGCAGCTTTATTTGTCTGGTATCACCGCGCTTGAACCAGAAACCGATATCCGGTATCGCTTTGTGCCCACGCGGCGCTGTAACCGGCAGTATGTTCTGCTCCCCGGGGTCGCCAAGCACAATTCCCGCCTGTATATCTTTTAACTGCTGCGTTATACTGTCATAACCGCGCATCTTTGACGGCAGTGTGGTTACTATGAATGATATACCCATATCCTTTGCTTTTGTAATAAGTTGCTCCATGTCGCTTGTTTTGCTTTTGCATAGCTCTATGAAGTTATCCCCGTCATCAATGAGTACCAGTGCAAGCGGCTGTGATGCAATGAATTCACGTGACCGTTGCCCTGATGCCCTGAACATCTCATCCCTGCGTTCCACTTCCCCGGATAATTTTCGGAAGAACTCTTCCAGTCGGCTTTCTGTCGCCATATATGTAATATTGGGCATCCCTTCAAAATCATGCAGGTCTCCTGCTCTTGAATCAGCTATGAAGCAGCATGTTTCTTTATACTGCTCAAGCAGTATTTTCAATATATTTGTCTTTCCTGTGGTCGGACTGCCTATTATCATGTTGCAGGCGATGCTCAAATCCAGATAGAGCGGGTCTGTACTTTCTGTATCAAAGCCTATTACAGCCTGTTTTTCACCCGCCTTTAAGTATGGCGTCAAATCACTGTACATGATGGTCTCCGGTACAACTCTGACACCTGTCGCTTTCGGAGCCGTGTTATTTTTCGATATATTGCTAACTGTTTCCCCTACGAGCTTTGCATATGCTATATCGTCATCATATTCCGCAGGCAGATAGCATTGAGCGACGTGGACATCCTTTATCTTTACAAGCGCGCGCCCGCGAACTTCCGGGAGGTTATATTGCGAGCGTCCCACAATGGAGGTAATGTCGGAGGCTTCGAACATGAACTGCGCTATCTTGTTCTTGAAATTGTTGAGTACCGAGTAACGGACCGCGTTGCTTCGGGATGCTGATATAATAGTGTAGATACCTACCCCCGTGCCATCACGTGTCAGCTTCACAAGGAATTCTTCAAGCTCCATGCTGACTTCTTTTACAACATCGTAGTTGTCAATGAAAAGCAAAATCGCAGGCAGCTTGCTAATTGCCACCTCGTTATACATCTTGAAATTCAATGCATTAGCGGATGCGAAGAGGTATTTTCGTTGCTTGAGTTCCTCTGTCAGGAGCTTTTCAAGTTTTACAAGCTTCTCTACATCGTCAAACCCCAGATAATCGGCGGTATGCGGCAACCCCCGCAACTGCGCGAGCGCGGAGTTCCCGTAGTCCATAATAAAGAAGTTGAGAAGCTTTGGTGAGTTACTTGATGCCAGCGTGAGTGCCGTTGTCATGAGCACTGTAGATTTACCGAAACCGGATGCGCCGAATATCGCAAGGTTACCATCTTCCGGAAAGCTGTGGGTATACTCTGTTTGCTTTTGTTCCTCCGGTATATCTACCATCCCTATGGGTACGTTTAAGTTAAATGTGTCGATTAGTCCGACATCATTCCCCGGTTTAACAGCTTTGGTCACAAGCTTTTGCTCCAACGGGGGCAGCCACGGCTTTTCTACTACAGCCGCGTTCAGGCCTTTATATAAATCACGTATATGGCTTACTACCACATCAAGCTCTGTAAGCTTTGATTCCTTGGATTTGTCAACCTCGCTCAGGTCTTCGTTAAGCAGTTCACCCTGCCCCAGTTGATTGATAAGGTATACCCTGCTGTCGAACCCGCACTCAACCACATCCTCGCTGTACGGGGCTCCGCTCCATGCTGATTGGAACAGCTCATATATCTCGTTGTTGCCGACTTGCAGATATGCCCTGCCCGGTTGCGTTATTCTTGCAGCATCCGGGGTTTTCAAAACCTCGTTGCTGTCACCTTCGTTTGCCACCTTTAGGGCAAGCTTGAACTTTGAGTTGCTCCAGATTTGATCATCCACAACTCCTGATGGTTTTTGCGTCGCCAGAATAAGGTGTACCCCGAGGCTGCGCCCGATACGCGCTGCGCTCACCAGTTCGCTCATAAATTCCGGCTGCTCTTTTTTCAGTTCTGCAAACTCGTCAGAAATCAAGAAAAGGTGCGGCAGCGGTAGAGTCGCCTCACCGGACTTAAATAGCTTTGTGTACTGATTGATGCTGTTTACGTTATGCTCGTTAAATACCGTTTGCCGCCTTGCAAGCTCGCTTTTGATAGACGCCAGTGCTCGCATGCTTTCGCTGCCGTCAAGGTTTGTTATTGTCCCCAACAGGTGGGGCAGGTCGCTGAACAGGTTCGCCATCCCCCCGCCTTTGTAATCGATAAGCAGAAAGCCAACCTCATGAGGATGGAAGTTGATTGCAAGCGACAAGATGTATGACTGCACTATCTCGGATTTGCCCGAGCCTGTTGTGCCAGCTACCAAACCATGCGGGCCGTGCGCTTTTTCGTGCAGGTTTAATGCGACTATATCATCCTTCCCGCGTAATCCGAGCGGTACGGCAAGCGATTTGTGGCATGCGTTTTTGTTCCATAACCGGAGTACCGGTATTTCCTCCGGGCGTATTACGCCGAACAGCTCAAAGAACGTAACGCTTTCCGGAATTACTGTTGATATTCCCTGACTGTGCCTTATAGGCGTCAGCCTTCGTGCCATTATGTCAAATTCTATGCCGTCAACATCGTGCAAAATGACAGAGCGGTTGAGCAATTCTCCTTTATTGAGCAATAATGTACCCCTGTCGCCGCCGTCAAGTATAAATACTGTATGTATATTTTCCGGCAGGTTTGCCCTGATATGCGTCGTGTAGATGATGGAGAATCCGAACGTTGTATCCGAGGTCTGCAGATATTCCATTATACTGTGGTTTATAATTAGCTTGGGGTTGTCGATTATGAATATATAATGCGGCAGATAGCGGCTGTCCTTCTTTTCCTCTTCCTGCTTTTGCTTGCGAGCCTTTATCATCTGCGCTACGTTGCCAAGCACCTGGTCGCGTTGGTTTTCTGCCGAAACCAGCCCTGTGATATTGATGCTCTTTATACGGCAGTGCGGATACCAGCGCGCCCATTCGAACTTCATGCGGTCAGCTTCTTCAACGAGCAGGATTATCTCTATATCATGATAGCTCTGGAAGAAGCAGAGCTGCGTCAGGATTGATGTCAGTTGCCTGTGTACGTATGGCTTTTCACCGACAAGGCCGAGGTGTGCCTGTTTAAGGTCTACCACAGTCGGCATATCCGGCACGCTTTGATATGATTCTCCTAAGACCCGCATTTCATCTGTCAGCGCATCTTTTTCCGATTCTCCCGTATCATCCCTGTATTTCAACTTGTAGCTTGTCGGTACTGTTGAATATCCCAATGACAACGTTAAAAAATCGCTGTCGTTTGATGCTCTTTCATACAGCCTGCTGGAATAGTTTTGTATGTCCCGCTCTATTTCCTTCGGTGATAGATTATGATACAAGAGCGACTCTCTTTGTGCCTCGTCAAGTTCGTGGATTTGCTTGCGGCGTGATAAGAGATAGCTTTCATAGTTCTCGTCGCGCTTTTCCTCTTTCTTACGCCGGGTCTTCCTGTCGCCGAAAAACGTTGTTAATGAGAATACCACGCTGACGAGCATGCCTGCGGCACTGACGAGGACAAATATGCCGCGCCCCATGACCATGCCGCTGCCTGCTGTCACAAGCATCATCAGCAATGGCGGCACTATAACTTTTATAAGCTCGCCTTTTTTGCGTTCTTCCTTTGCCTGGGGCGGTGTCAGCTCTACGGTATCCGTCGGCTCCCGCTTTATTATACGCGGTGAGCGCGTATATACCGGGAAGCCGTCATAAGGCTCGGGGGTTATTGTGGATATGTTAAGATGCGATATATAACTGCTTCCCGCGCATTCGATGTATCCGGGATGGGATATGAACCGGGTCGGACCCGCCCAGAAGCTGTCGCCGTTGTGAAGGGTATATTCACCGCAGGGTATCTTTTTGCCGTTGAGGTACACATCTGAGTCGTCCAGAACGACAATTTTATCCGCCGTGATCGTTATATCTGCGTTTGTTTCATTAATTTGGATATGCGCGCTTTGCGAGGGGCTTATTCTTACCACCGTTAACCCTTGTGTGGAGTAGTATTGTGACTCTGCTTCGACGAGGAGGGCTGTCAGGCTTTCTTCCAATTTGGCCGGGCTGTTCGGAGCAAGGCTCAATTGTTCTGCAACCGCTTTGTCGGACTTCAAGTTATTAAACGCTTTTATTTTTACGGGCAGGTTTGAAGGCAAAATATGCGCCGGTAATTCAAAGCATGCTGTGCCGTTAAATAATGCCAGTTTTTTCATGATTCCTGTTTTCCTTTAATATAGTCTTTTATTTTGTAAGAAAGCTTTATCCGCTGCTTTCATTGAAACATAAGAGTAAATGACGTAACTACTCAATGATTTAACGCATGTTTCCAACAGTTTTAAATGGCTATATAAGGTTCTTGCAGTGTCATCGAACAAGGGTTCCCCTTTGCCCCTGTAGTATGTCGTCAAATTCTAGCCGGCTTTTTCAATAAATATGTACGCTTCTTCTATTTTTTCGGCTGCAGTTGAATAAAGAGCGCTGATATCATACATATGCTCTTCGTTATAAACCAAATCCCCGGCCATCTTTATCGCCATCCTTTCCTACTTTTCAATGTTTTTTGTATCATCCATCGTGGTGAATGTCCTTAATACTTCAAGAAACTTTTCGTCTGATTCCAAGCCATCTCCATATGACCCAAAATAAAGCAAATATTTTCCGCTCTTGCTAAGATAAAATGGAACATTGGTTATAGTCATAAATCCACCTGTCGATATTTCGATAGTGTAATAGTTATTTATTACACTTGGCCCGTATATCTTCAAGTTCCAAGCGTTGTTGGTTTGGATAAAATTAAACTGCATTTTCACCCTTTGCTCCTGCTTATATTCGTATTCCCGAGTCCCATCCCAATGCTGGTTTATAAACTCTGCCTCGATACCAATCTCACTGAAGAACCTCCTGATAAAAGCCAGGTACTCCTCCTCTGTGCTGTTGGCATTTTTCAATTCTCTAACCATATAAGGTGACTGTAAAATAGAGGGGTCGTTGTTATTAAACCTCTCTATATAGTCGTCCAAATCATTACGCAGATTATTTAACCTCCAAGGTCTTGCTGTTGATAATGAGTAGTACTCAATAAAACCTTCTATGATTTCGTCGTCAATGTCAGCCAGATAGATTGGTTCTAAGCTGGTATAGTCAGTCCCTGTGAAGCTTATGAACTCTTCCAATGTAAAATTCAGTTCTGACCAACTTCCATTCCTATCATCCACAAGATAACCCCTCCTGATTAATCCAATCCCGATTATTCCGCAGCTATTAATAAATACTGCCGTTACGCATAGTAGCATGATTATCAAATGCCTTTTTTTCATTTATCAGCCGCCCCCAATCATGCTTGCTGCGTGTTCAAAAGAGAAAGATTATCGAAATTACAAACCTTCTATTTCCTGATGTCCGGATAGTATGGTGCTACTCAATTACATCAATTCATAGCATTACTGTCAGCTTGCGTTTTGTCTTAAATACAACACGAATCAGGTTCTTGAAAAGTTGCATTACTTCTTGCTATGATTCCGCTATGGCTTCGGCAGTTGCTTCTTCTCTTGCTCTTTGCAGGGCGTTTATTCTGCCGTTTATATCATTTAACAGTGTTGTCTTTTCATCGCCGGTCATTGTCGTATCGTTTCTTACGACTACTTCATACTTCAAGTATGCAAACAGCAGCAGTTCATCATCGCCAAGACGCTGAGCTATATCTATCGCTTCATCGAATTGAAGCCGTCCGAGCAGTATCCAGTAATCAAATATCACAGGGTCGGTCCGGAGCGTGAGTCCCATCAGGATATTTTCTTTTTGCACATCGGTCAAAGCTTCGGTTATAACGTATGCCCGCGACAGGAAGTATTTTGTTTCAAATGTGAGGTCTGACACATCGTATCCGCTCAATGTCCGCTGTGCTTCAATAAAGCTTCCGGCGATATATTCGGAGTTGGCTTTTATCACATCATTTTTGAAGGGAATTTCCTGAAATATGGCTGTCCACAGGAAATATCCTGCCGCCAAAAGTGATATCGCAAGCACGGGAATTATAATATTACACATTATAACATAATGCTTAGATATTAGCTGCTTGGTTTTCCTGGCCTTGTGCAGTGTGTTATTGTACTCGTATATCAGGCTTTCCTTGATTTCTCCGACTGTGCCTGATTTCGCGAGCTTTGACAGGAATTTTTGCTTCTTGTATAAATCTTTGCCACCCTTCATATAATCCTCATATTTGTATCTGGGCTGAAGCACGCTACCTATAAGGGCTTTGTATCTTGACAGAAAGTCTGCACTGTTGTCATGCCTTGCGTCTCGCATCATTGCCTGCGGCCTGAGGTTTATGTCTATGAGCAGGTTATCCAGGGATAATGATATCTCGTACTCCATGCTCAGCTTGTCTAAATCGGCAGCGTTTATAAGAAACCGGTACTTTTCATCCTTTGATTTCTCTTGGATAATATTCGCAGGCTCCAGCCCGGCAGGTTCAAACAGTAGTTCTATTCCGTCTTCCGCTTCTTCGAGTATGCAAGAGGCAAGTCCGTCCGCAGGGTAGGTCAGTATTGACCTTTTCTCTTTCGGGACTGTAAGCTCGCTGTTGCGAGCTGCGCTGCGCAGAGCTAAACGCGTTTTGTCTCTCAGCTCAAGCGGCGTTTTTACTTTATCAAGAGTTCCTTTATATTTATTTGAAATCAATACTGTTACCCTCCGATTTCAGTAGCCGGGATTTATTTAATGCTTGATACATTAAATAATCACTCAATCGCCGATAATATGTCGCCGTCAAATACCCGCTCCTCTGCAAATGTCATGTAAGCGCTCACAGGTCTCCGGTTTAACCGGGAGTGGAAATAATCGGGAGCTGTGCCACCCGGGAGCTTGCCGCTTTCCCTCAACACATCTAAAGCCCGACCTATAAACTGCTCTGAATCTATCCTTATATCCACTCTTCCGGCACTTGTTTCAATTGTTGTATTAATGAACATCTTTTTCCTGCTTTCTGTGCCCCATCAGTGTACGCGCAAGGACAAAGCCTCCGGCTATGCTGGCTGTGAACAAGAGAATAATAAGTAAGGCAGGGATTTGGCTGTCTTCATTTATCATTCGTATGCCGGTATAGTCTGATGGTTGAGAGAATATGGTTGTGCCGGCCGCTGCGTTGGTTACCTGCTCATGTATGCTGCGCATATCTTCTCCGGCAGCCGGTGGGAATAATCCGGAGATTAGCTCCTCTCTTTTTTTGCTATTGAAATCATTTATTGCCCGGGTGATTTCCTGCGCGTTTGATGTGAACAGCTCGACTCCGACATTAGCTGTGTAGGCTTCGCCGGAGCCTGTGTCCCGGCCGATGACATCAATGTCTATGGGCAAGTCTACGGCACTTACCGTTAAAGCGAAGAGCATCAGTGTTATTATTACTGTGTTCATTTTCTCTTTGTTTCTCATTTGACCCCGAGCTTTGATGCGATGTCTTTGTCGAGGTCTTCAACAGATTTGGCGGTTTGGCGCAGTTGTGTGCCTAAGTCCTCAAGCAGTTGCGTCATGTTTTTGATTGCTGTCCGCTTCAAATCCTCAAATTGCGCCCTGAATTTCCTACTTGACTCGCCGTCCCATTCCGTCTCGAGCTGATTGAAAATGTTTTCCAATTTGTGGATTACTTCACCAAATGCGTTGCGTTGTCCGTCAACATTGCTTGCGCGTAAGCGCATATCTTCCGGGGTCATACGAATCTGTCCTGCCATATCCTGTGTCTCCTTTTGATTTTATTTTGAAAGCGAATGTGGTTATCACCGGATTCGCATTTCATTTAACCGTATAAATCAGTTGCTTTATATCAATTCATCATTATCAATTGCTCTTATAAATAATTACAAGGCGTACTGCGTAACGATTTGTTACGCATCGCGCCTTGCTGTTTTCCGTGATTTTTTATAATGTTTTAACATTATAAAATCCGTGCATTAATAACAGTTAGCGACTATCACTGATGCCGGATAAGAAAGGAGTAATGCTTATGAAAGATATAATAAAAAGGATTGCCGGATTTCTGGTTATCGCAGCGGTTGTTATAACCAGCAGCGCTATGTCTTTGGGTACCCGGTTTGAGCTTGACCCCGGTGATGATGAAGTCAGACCTGAGAACATTCTTCCATTTAGATTCGGGCGTGACTAATCAAAAACTACACCAAGGTGCTTTTCAACGGTCATTTTAATCGTGGGCAGGAAATATTCCTGCCCGTGCTTCGCGAATAATGAAGCACCGTAGTACGCAAGGGCTAAGAATGGCAGGCATTCCTCTTTTCTTTCTAATAAAAGTAAATCATACCCTTTGTTGAATGCAAAACCCGGAAGCTCAATTATTCGCCTTCGGTTACGCTCAAAGCTTTCCCCTTCTTCAATTATCTCTAAAGCTTCTCCGATACGACCAGCCCTTCCAAGTGCTGATGAGCAGTTGAATACAACCGTTGAGTACATTCGCGCTTTTTCAACTTCGTCAGTATATTTTCCATTAAGGTTTCTTCTCAACCGGCTATATATTGCAGCAGACCGGTTCGGTTCATTTGTATCTCCAAAATATCCGGCGTACTGGCTGATAATGGCAATCTCATTGTATGTAAGTTGATAATTTTCAATTTTGTTTTCATCGAACTGCGGGCATGTTATTCGTAGCGCATCTAAAAGCATTACAGGGAACTTAGGATGTGGTTCATCATGTTTACCGGCAAATAGAATCGCCTGCATCATTTTTATGAATTGCCGGATAACCCTGTTGTGTGACACTCGCTTGGTATTTTCAAGCTCGCCGAGCAGTTCAGATGCTCTTTTATACTTTCGTTCAATAACAAGCATTTTTATCCTGTCGCGAAGCTGTAATACAATAAAGTCGTTTCTCGATAAGAAGAAATTTTTATAAAGATTAATATCACGTCCCAGCCTTTGCATTATAGCTTCGTTTATGAAGAAGTTCTCTAATGTATCATCATTTTCAATCCGTAAAAGTGTTTGCTTACTGCATATACCCCGACATAGCTGTTCCATGGAAAGATCTGCCTTTTCCCGCAGGGCGCGTATCATCGTTCCAAAGCTGTAGCAGTTTACAGCCTCTCCGCGATTATATGGAACTTGGTATTGATTTGAGAAGTCCAGCTTATCAACGCCATATGTTGAGAATTGAATTTTGAAGTCGCTTTTTGCGTTTATTAACACTTCTTTTGCTTTATCAGATTCACCCCGTAGAATATAACCGAAGTAAGCGTGCTGTAATGTCGATTTGCATTCATTATCTCGTCCCAATCCTTTAAGTGCAAAAGCTTTATGCAATTCAAAATCAGGATTTAGATACCCATATCTTCGCGCCGCGGAATAATCTGAACCGATTTCACACAGCTCAAGGACTCTGTTGTAGTCACAGGTCTGTAATAAGCACTTGGTCAAGGAAAGTATCATTGGTGCAAATTGCCGTTCTTTTTCTTTATCAGCGCTTGGAATCTTAACTAAACCGGATATTATATTTTCAAGAATTATAATAGCTTCTTTTAATTGCCCGGAGCTTGCGAGAAGCCGCGCCTTCGTATACATAAGCTCCGGCTCTTCCAATACGAAAACCTTATCAGCGATATCCACATCATTAAAATTGTAAAATGTCTCAGTCATCCCCTCTTCGATAAGGGGAAGTATTTCCTCGATAGATTTTCCTTGTTGCTCCCACAACCTTGCTTTACTGCTGAGTATAAACTGTGTAAGAACTCCGGTTTCAACCTTAGGATATTCCTCAAGCTGCATCAACACCGCTTCTGCAGCTACAGTATCGTCCATATCAAGCAGTTGAGTTAAGCGGTCACACAACAGCAATGCCCCCATTGGCAGCTCGTCCAATAAGGGGTATATAAAGCCCTCGATAGGCAAATCTATTATCTCAAAGAGTTTCTTCAGTGTGTTTAGCTTAGGGTTCTGGGTTTCGCTTTCTATTCGGCGCATACTTGCTTCGTCAAGATTAGATACCTCTGCTATGATTTCGCGCTCCAAACCTATACGCTCTCGAAGCCCGTTTACCAACAACCCTGTGCTGTATTTTGGCATATACCACCCCTCCGCAGCAGTTAACTCATTTACGAGATAGTTTGCATCTTTTTTCTGTTATTATCGAGTGGCATATGCCCCCGGTCATTCGTTTTCTCCGGTAGTGTTCTCGTATCTGTGAAGAATTTCATTTATGCTGGAAAGGTATTGATCAAAGCTGCTTTGTGCTTCGTTTTGCATTATCAGCAGAGATTTTGCCGCGTCCGCGCTTATCGGCTCCCTTTCCCTGCCGAAAAAGCCGTTCGCATCAACGTCAAAGCGGAGGACTACCTTTGCCATCAGTTCGTATGACGGCTTCGTCCTCCCCTGCTCGATCGTGCCTATATGGCCTGCGGATACGCCAAGCATCTCGGCGTGCTGAGCTTGTGTTAACCCGTTTTCGTCCCTTACGTTCCTAAAGACTCTGGTTATATGTTCATTCATAATGAGTGGAAACCTGCATTCTTAAGGTTGCAAAAATTATACTGTATCTACTATTTCACAACCAGACAGCTAAACATTTGTCGTCTACTGCGTGACATTAGCCGCTGTTATAATGTCTGCGATTGCTGTGCTTTGTGCGGCGATGCATGACCGTGCGGATTATATATTTTTTTACTCTAATGCGTTAATGCTTTAATGGCATTGTAAAGTATGGTGTAACACCAGAGTCAAGTTTTATTTGTTAATGCAGGTGTATGTAAATTGTTTGTAGGATTGTAAACTGTTGAAATTGTAAATATTTGCACACTGTGTTATTATTATTTGAGGAAGCGTTTTACTATAATGGAAATACGTGAGGTGTGCTATGATTGTTGAGAAAATTACAATTGGCGAGAAGTATCCGCTCGAGGGTTTATTAACGATTCCGGAGGTTGGTGACGCTCCTTTTCCGGCTATTGTGCTTGTTCACGGGTCAGGTCCTAACGACATGGATGAAAAAATTGGCAACTGTTACTGCTTTAAGGATTTAGCAGAGGGGTTTGCAAAACGCGGAATCGCTTCTATCCGTTATAACAAGCGCACAAAAACATATGGAAAGCAGATGGTGAAAAGTCCGGATGCAAGCAGCATGACCGTTTGGGATGAAACAATAGAGGATGCGATATTTGCGACGGATTTAATAAAAAAAGACCCGCGCATCAACCCTGAAAAGGTTTTTATCGCAGGTCACAGTATGGGCGCTATGCTCGCTCCGCGAATTGATGCAGAGGGCGGTGATTTCGCAGGACTTGTTCTTCTTGCCGGGTCACCAAGGAAGCTGGAGGAGATTATCGTTGAACAGCAGGACAGCGCTCTTGCCGGGTTAAACCCTGTTCTCAGATGGATCGGGAGTAAGCAAATGAAGAAAATAAGGGAGAAGCTGGACAAGATTTACGTATTATCCGATGAAGAGGCAAAGAAGGAGTCTTTTCTCGGTAAGTATAACAAGCTCTATTATTTAAAGGAATGGGGTTCAAAGCCTGCTTCCGGCTACCTGAAGGACTTGACAAAGCCGATTCTCGTGATGCAGGGCGATGCGGATTTTCATGTTTCTGTTGAGTATGATTTTAATAAGTATAAGGAGATTCTGGCGGAGCATCCTAATGCAAGCTTTAAGCTGTATCCTGATTTGAATCATCTGTTTATGCAGAAGGTGTATGGTAATATTTTAAAGGCTATGAAGGAGTACAAAAAGCCCCAAAAGGTAGAGGAGTACGTCATTGATGATATTGCGGACTGGGTCAAGGGGTGCGGGTGAGGCTTGTGTTTAAGTGTGCTATAGCTTGCGGGTGAGGGCTTGCGGTCAAGTGTGTTATAGCTTGCGGGTGAGGGCTTTTGTTACTGTTTTTTCTATCAGGTCTTCTGATGGTATCATGGGCAGGGTTATATGACCTTTGCCCATGTGTTTTTTGTTGTACTCAATGCTTGTTATTATCGAGTTTTCGTTTCTTGCCCAACTCCGGCGGGCGACTCCGCCCATTACATCCCACATCATGGCGCTTTCTATGATTTTCGCCGCCCGTTCGCTGCCGTCGAGTACCATTCCGAACCCGCCGTTTATTGCTTTGCCGATTCCTACGCCTCCGCCGTTATGAAGCGCAACCAGGCTCATCCCGCGAGCGCAGTTCCCGGCGAAGCATTGGGTCGCCATATCCGCCATTACATTTGAACCGTCTTTTATGTTCGCTGTTTCGCGGAAGGGTGAGTCCGTCCCCGATACGTCATGGTGGTCGCGTCCGAGCATGATCGGGCCTTTAAGCTCGCCGTTTTTGACCATTTCATTGAACTTGAGTGCTATTTTTGTACGCCCTTGCGCATCCTGGTACAGTATTCTTGCTTGTGTCCCGACGACAAGGTTGTTTTTTTCAGCGTCGCGTATCCATATCCAGTTGTCCCTGTCCTGCCCCCTGCGGTTTGGGTCTATGCAGTCCATTGCAGCCATGTCGGTTCTTTTAAGGTCCTGCGGGTCGCCGCTAAGGCATACCCAACGAAACGGGCCGTAGCCGTAGTCGAACAGTTCCGGTCCCATAATGTCCTCGACGTATGACGGATAGATGAATCCGTCTTTTTCATCGATGCCGTTTCTTGATATTTCCTTGACACCTGAGTCATAAACGGCTTTCAGGAAGCTGTTGCCGTAGTCGAAGAAGTAGCTGCCTCTTTCCGTCAAGGTCTTTATCAACTCATAGTGGCGACGCAGTGTTTTATCCACTTCCCTGCTGAACGCTTCGGGGTCGCTTGAGAGCATTTCGGTGCGCTTTTCAAATGTCATCCCTTGCGGGCAGTAGCCGCCGGTATATGCGTTGTGGCAGGATGTCTGGTCGCTCAGCAGCGGGATGTGTATGCCGTTTGCTACCGCGTACTCCAGCAGGTCAACTATGTTGCCGTGATATGCAATGGATATAGTTGTTTTATCTTTAATATGCTTTTGTGCCGTTGCGAAGATTTCCTCAAGGTTGGCTGAGACCATGCCGACCCAGCCTTGCTTATGCCTTGTTTCGATTCTTGAATAATCCACCTCTGCGATAATTCCGACACCGCCGGATATCTCTACGGCTTTTGGCTGTGCCCCGCTCATTCCGCCAAGCCCGCTTGTTATAAACAGCACTCCTGCAAGGTTGCCGTCACTTGGTATCCCAAGCTGCTGCCTTCCGGCATTCATAATCGTATTATACGTCCCGTGGACTATGCCCTGCGGTCCGATATACATCCACCCGCCCGCTGTCATTTGCCCGTAGTTTGCAACTCCCATCTCTTCGGCGATCTCCCAGTCATCCGGATTGTCATACATGCCGACCATCAATGCATTGGTAATAATTACTCTCGGCGCTTCCGGGCGCGACGGGAACAGCCCAAGCGGGTGTCCCGATTCTATGACCAGCGTTTGTTCCTGTGTCATGGCTTCGAGGTACTTCTTTACTAGGCAGTACTGCATCCAATTTTGGAATACACTACCTGTTTCACCGTAAGTGACTAGCTCGTAGGGGTAGAGCGCGGTTTCAAAGTCGAGGTTATTGTCTATCATAACTTGAAATGCTTTGCCTTCTGTGCATTCGCTTTTGTATTCATTTATTGGCCTGCCGAAGATACGTCCCTCCGGACGATAACGGTAACCGTAGATTCGCCCGTATGTGACGAGTTCGTGCATGAATTCGCCTGCTACTATGATATGGTGCGCTTCGGGTATGTATCTCAGAGCGTTTTTAAGCGCGGTTTTTGCCTGCTCCTTGCTGAGCCTGAATCCGCGGCCGGGCGCACGCCGTATGCCTGCGACAAATGCCGGATACCCGGGGAGTATTTCGTCCGGTTTGATTTGCATAGCACTGTCGATAGTTTGATTAGTCATGGCGGGTTTTCCTCCCTCAACGTATTATGGCACCGATTTAATTATAACAAGATTTCATTAAGAATGGAATCGTGTTATACTGTTTTCAATGTGAGATTCCGGAAAGGGGTGCCGGTTTAATGCTTATACTGGGAGATGCTCCGCTTACCGTTGATGATGTGGTTCGCGTCGCGAGAAGGCGCGAGCGTGTCGGGCTTTCCGACGCGGCGGTTGAGCGGATGGTCAGGAGCCGTGTTTGGGTTGATAAGGTGCTTGAGTCAGAAAAGCCTGTCTACGGTATCAACACAGGCTTTGGCGACCTTAGTAATATACTTGTCCCGCGCGAGCGGTGGGAGAGCTTGCAGCGCAATCTCATTTTAAGCCACTGCACCGGCGTCGGGGAGCGTTTGCCCGAGGATGTCTGCCGCGCGATAATTCTTCTCCGTGTCAATTCGCTAATCGCGGGGTATTCAGGTATTCGCGCACAGACAGTTGAGCAGCTTGTTTTACTGCTCAACAACGATATTTATCCTGTAATCCCATGTAAAGGGTCTGTCGGCTCCAGTGGCGACCTGGCTCCGCTTTCTCATATGGCGGCGGTTCTTTTAGGCGAGGGGCTTGTTGTGTCCGACGGTAATGAGGCGCCCAGCTTACCTGTTTTAAATGCTGCCGGTATCAGCCCGATTGTACTCGAGGCAAAAGAGGGGCTTGCTTTAATCAACGGTACTCAGGCTATGACAGCTATTGCCGCGCTCACTTTATATGACACCGGCAACCTAATGAAAACCGCAGACATCGCGGCTGCTCTTTCCCTTGAAGCACTGCATGGCACCCGTACTGCTTTTGACCCGCGTATTGCCATGATCCGCCCGCACAACGGGCATAATAAGACATCCCGGAACATTCTTTCTTTGACGCAGGGCAGTGAAATTATGGAAAAGCATGTTGACTGCGGGAAGGTTCAGGATGCGTATTCTCTGCGTTGTGTGGCGCAGGTCCACGGCGCATCCAAGGATGCTTTTCGCTATGTCGTTGATGTAATAAATGTGGAGATGAACTCTGTCACCGACAATCCTCTGGTAATGGCTGATACGGGTGAAATCATTTCCGGCGGCAATTTCCATGGTCAGCCTGTGGCGTTGGCCATGGATTTCCTGAAAATTGCAATAGCCGAGCTTGGTAATATATCGGAAAGGCGGACAAGTCGCCTTGTTGACAGCAAGCTCAGTGATTTGCCCGCTTTTTTGACCACATACCCGGGTGTCAACTCAGGGTTTATGATTTTGCAATATACAGCGGCTTCGCTCGTCAGCGAGAACAAGGTGCTTGCGCATCCGGCATCGGTGGATTCCATACCCACATCTGCAAATCAGGAGGATCATGTGAGCATGGGAACCATTGCAGCGAGGCAGGCATGCGAGATTCTTGAGAATGTGCAGTACGTTCTGGCTATTGAGATTCTCGCCGCCGCACAGGGTATTGACTTTTTAAACAACGATTCTCCGGGTAAGGGTACCGGAGCTGTGCATGCGGCTGTGCGGTCTATCGTTTCACATTTGGACGACGACCGGGTTCTGTCACCGGATATTTTGGCAGTCCGCGATGCAATCAGGGATGAGTCTATTCTTGATGCCGCAGAAGAAGCGGTCGGCGGGCTGGTTGTATAATTACCGGATGATGTGTTATATGCGGTGCGTGTACGTGGTACACGAAGTTAAAGGAAAGGGGTTGTTTTTATGGCAAAAATAGTGGAGTGCATTCCGAATTTCAGCGAGGGGCGCGATGCCGGGCGTATTGAGAAGCTTGTGACTGTTTCAAGGAGTGTCCCGGGCGTTACCCTGCTTGATCATTCATCTGATACAAGTCATAACCGCAGCGTTTTCACATTGGTCGGTGACCCTGCCGGTATAGCCGAGGTTGCTTTTCAGCTTTGCAAGAGGGCTTCTGAGCTTATTGATATGACGTTACACTGCGGGGAGCATCCGAGGATGGGTGCCACCGATGTTATCCCGTTTGTACCTATCCGCGAGGTGAGCGTGGAGGAATGTGTGGAGATATCCATTATGGTTGCACGGCGGATTTGGGAGGAGCTTGGCATTCCAAGCTTTTTGTACGAATATTCTGCGGCTTCCGACGGCAGGAGGAATCTTGCGGCGGTTCGCAAGGGGCAGTTTGAGGGTATGCCCGATAAACTTTTGCTCGATGAGTGGGCTCCTGACTTCGGCGAACGTAAAATACACCCCACAGCAGGTATCACCGCTATCGGGGCAAGGCCTCCGCTTGTTGCTTAAATGTGAATTTGGATACCCCGGATTTGGAAATCGCAAATGCCATCGCAAAAGCTGTTCGCGGGAGCTCCGGCGGTTTCAAGTTTTGCAAGGCTATCGGGATAAAGCTTGAGGACAGGAATATCGCTCAGGTTTCAATGAATATGGTCAATTGCGAAGAAACTCCTATATACAGGGTTTTTGAGGCTATAAGATTCGAAGCGAGGCGTTGGGGTGTGGGGATTTTAGGGAGCGAGGTCGTTGGTCTTGCTCATGCAAAGGCTCTAATTGATTGCGCAGAGTATTATTTGCAAATCGAGAGGTTTGATTATGATACTCAGGTTTTGGAGAACCATTTGCTTTAGCTTATGCGTTTCACCAATGTGTATATCCCGAATACAACCAGGGCTATAACGAATACTATTAACGCTATCCGCAGCACAAAGCTCAATATTGCCCACATAATCGATAACGCGACAATTGCTATTATCACAATCGCTGCAATTATCAGGATTCCAAGAAGATTCTGTCCCATGATATTTGATACCTCCCATTTCTTAGTTTTTCCGGATTATTTTATTGTCTACATTGTAACACATTATTTGGTTTAAATAAAGAGCAAGGGATTGCTTACGAAGAGAAGGAACTTACTTTGGGGATTTACGCTTACGAAGGGAAGGTACTTGCTTTGGGGATTTACGCTTACGAAGGGAATGGTCATATATATGAAGCTTGTTGATAAGTCAATGCGCGAATTCAGTGATGTTCTGGCTTCTGATGCGCCGGCTCCGGGCGGTGGTTCTGTTGCCGCTCTGGTGGGTTCTCATGGCGCTGCTTTGATTGTTATGGTTGCATCGCTGACAGCCGGACGCAAGAAGTACGCAGAGCATGAGCCGCTGATGTCAGATGTTATCGAGCGGGCTGATGAGCTGCGCCTTAATTTTCTTAACCTCATCGACCGGGATACCGAGGCTTTTAATAAGGTTTCCGCTGTTTTTGCCATGCCGAGGGATACTAAGAAGCAGGTGTCTGAGCGTAATGATGCTATGCAGATTGCGTTGAAGGCTTGTACATTGACGCCTTTTGAGATGATTGGCTGCGCTTTGTCTGCGCTTGAGATTGCGGCGAAGATGGTTGGGAAGTTCAATACAAACGCCGCCAGCGACCTCGGAGTTGCCGTTCTCAGCTTGAAGGCAGCCGCGCAGGGTGCGTGGCTTAATGTCCTGATCAATCTTGACGGTATACGCGACGAGATTTTTGCCGCTAAGTACAGGATTTCCGGCAGTGAGCTTGTCAAGAAGGCAACAGAGCTTGCGGACGGTATTCATTCAGGCATTTTGCATGGTCTGCTGTCGGAAGTATAACGATATGCTCGGGTTTGACCCTGTGCGGCAGTCCTTTATTATTATATATTAGTCGTCTACGTCGAAGGATTCCAGCTTGCTCGCAGGTGCTACCGGGCGGCTGTCGCCATGCTTAACAAACAGCATTGTGATAAACGAAAGCGCAACGAACAATGCTCCGTACGGGAATAATGTCCGCCAGCCCATTCCGGGAATTTCGCGCGTACTGTCGACAAGAAACCCTGATATAAATGGCGTTATGGATTGTGCGGTCATGCTGAAGAAATAATAGTAACCGGTGTATTTACCTATATTCGGGCCTTTGCTCATTTCCACCACCATCGGGTAGCTGTTCACGTTGATAAATGCCCATGCAATACCTGCAAGCGCAAAGAAAACAAACATAAAATACGAGAAATCATAAAACATAACCGAAGCGCCGAATGCAACTGTCAGCATTATTATCCCCATCATAATTGTTTTCCTTCTGCCGATTTTAGTTGCCAGCATACCTACCGGTATATATGAGAGTATAGCCGCGATTTGTGCAACCATAAGGATTAATGAAGCGTTGCCAACACCCTGTTGCCAGATGTTTTCCGCGTATCTGGTAAACCCGGTCGTTACTGCGTTGTACCCCATAAACCATAAGAAGATACTAAAAAGAATCAATAAAAAGCTTTTGCGTACCGCAGGCGGCATTCTTGTTTTTTCTCCCGAGGCATCAACGTCATCGGAGGTTTCATCTATGCCGTATTTTGCGCTTTCCTCGCGCATTTCTTCTACACAAACTTTTTCCTGGATTTTAATGAATAAAATGACGACGCTGATTATCATGAATGCAGAGAGCGCGGAGAAAAGCGGGAAATAATTATCGCCGTTATCACTTTCCCGCACAAGCAGCGGGGTCGCACCCAGCACCAGCGCTCCGCCTATCGCTCCAAGCAGATTGATAAGCGCGTTCGCTTTGCTCCGCAGAGGCTTGATTGTCACGTCAGGCATGAGAGCCACTGCCGCACTGCGATAGGTTGACATTGCTATCAGCACCACGCTCAATATAATCATAAACCATACGAGGCTTTCGGCCTGCTCCGCAACAAGCAGCATCACAAAGCCGACGGCTGCGACCAATGTGCCGAAAACGATGTACGGCATCCTTCGGCCGATTCTTGTACTTGTTCTGTCGGACAGCCAGCCGAACAACGGAAGCAGAAACAGAGCAAGTATATTGTCAATTCCCATGATTGCGCCTGTGGCAGCAGAGGACAGCCCGAATGAATTTTCAAGGATTAGCGGCACAATGTTGTCGTATACCTGCCAAAATGCACAGATTGACATGAATGCAAGTCCGATAAATACCGTCCGTTTGTTATTAAGCTTCATATTCCTGTTCCCTTTCCACCGGTTTATATGATCACTTAGTAATTATTCAAGCACTGTGAGCATTATACAACCACAGCGCTTTATTGTAAATATAGGATTGGGATATTGCTAAAGGTTTTACCGATTTACTCATGTGTGCTTCTGTGCTAAGATGTAACCACAGGCTCAATCAGGTATGCGGCTGATTTTAGAAGGGGCTAGTGTGTGCTGACAAAGGTTTTGCGAGTGCATGGCTTGACCTCCTATGATTTCATTATTTTCATAGGAGGTCTTTTCGGTCAGTTTTTCGTATTTAATTGCAAGCTTATCTCAGCAGTTTCCGTCAGTTCATTCTGTCAGTTCTTTCTGAAAACTGCTATGCCGCCATCTTCATCAATAATAAGGTTATTGCCTTGCAATACTGCGCGAACGTCTTCACCGCCGCTGGTGAGGGTAATTGTGCTGCCGCTGACTGTATATGTTCCTGTCGTACGCCCCTCATACATGGCAGTCATATCCATAACAAACCTGCCTTCATTTGTGAGTTCGATGTAAACATCATTGATATTTATACCCATCATTGAAAACAGCTCAGTAATATCTTCTCCTTCATACTCCATTGAACTCAGTGTGTACTTCCCTGCTACGCTGCTGCCGCATCCGATGAGCATAAACGCTCCCAGCATAAGTATCAGAACAATTGCTAATGATCTCTTCATTTTTTTCCTCCAAAAATTTATGTTTTACGACATGTGACATAATTTTATGCCGAAAGTGTCGCTTGTGATTATACATTGCGGCTCATAATAATGCAATATATTTCTGAAACAATCATTTCGGTTTTTCGGGTACTCCACAAGATATATTGCTGCATTGTTTTTAGATGGTATTATTGTATGACTTTGTGTGATATGTTATTATGTGTTAGGTTAATTTTTTTCTGCGCCGGTCGGCTAAATTAAACGTATATTGCTAAAATTATATTTTGGGAGTAATTAGTGAAATACAGCACCTATATTTTTGATTTTGATTATACGTTAGCTGATGCTACAGTAGGAATAGCAGATAGTGTTAATTACGCTCTTAACATGTTAGGGTTAGACTCTGAAAGTTACGAGAATATAAGAAAAACTGTTGGAATGAAGCTGCATGACACTTTATATATATTAACCGGAATATCGGATGAGCAAACAGCAGAGACGTTCTTTTCTTATTTCATGCAAAAAGCAGATGACGTTATGACAGACAACACGATTTTATTCCATGATACAATACCCACATTGACAAGACTAAAGCGATGTGGATGCAACACGGCTATTGTTACAACTAAAAAAAAATACAGAATCGATGAAGTTTTAGTAAAACATAATATTACAAATTTGGTTGATTATATCGTTGGTTATGATGATGTAGAAAATGTAAAACCATCCCCCGAGGGGTTATTAAAGACAATGGAACACTTTAATAGTGACACTAAATCCACTATATTCATAGGCGATAATTTGATAGATGCACAAGCTGCCAATAATGCAGATGTCGATTTTATCGCTGTTATAACAGGAACAACATCAGCACAAGATTTTCTTGATTTACCGCACATTTTCATCGCAAAGAATCTTACAGAAGCAATAGATAATACAAAAATATAGAGGAGGATTGCGAACGTGCAAATACTAAAAGATCGTATAATTTCCGAAGGTCAGATTCTTCCGGGCGATATACTAAAAATCGATGGTTTTCTAAACCATCGAGTGGATATGGATTTGATGTATGAAATTGCTACTGAGTTTTCCAATCATTTCGATTTAAATGGAATCACGGCTGTTCTGACGGTGGAAGCATCCGGTATACCTCTGGCGGCAGCCTGCGCCAGATGTTGGCATGTGCCGCTCCTCTTTGCGAAAAAAGCAAAATCGGATAATATCGAAGGCGGGTTGTATAGAAGCGACATATATTCCTACACCTACAAGAAGAACGTCACCCTGATAATGGCAATGCAATGGCTCGGTCCGAATGATAAAGTGTTGATTGTTGATGATTTTCTTGCAAATGGCGAAGCGTTACGCGGCTTGGTCGACATTGTAGCCCAGGCAGGTTCAGAGCTTATAGGAATTGGAATTGCTGTGGAAAAAGGATTTCAACCCGGCGGCAAACGATTGAGAGATGCGGGATACAACTTAAAATCACTCGCTATTATAGACAAGTTGGATCAAAACGAAATTAAGTTTCGTGACTAGTTCAGGTAAACATCAAAGACATTAGCAGAACAGAATACCTGAGCGACTCACAAGTAGGTGAACTTGGCTCAGGCGAGCCAGATGTATATGCAAAATAGAATAAACAGGTAAAGGCCGCCGATGAATGCGACCGATACCAGGAGCGAGGCTCTTATAACCCCGAACATAAATGCCATGCTTTCTTTGCGGGTCATCTTTTCAGGCACGACTGCGATGCCGTCTTCACCAACGGCGGCGTCAACCGCGTCCGGTGCCTTTTTCGACGTATACCACGGCATGCCGTCAACATTCATTGATGCAATGACTCTGCCGTCGTCGATTTCCTCAGGTTTTTTATCCCGCTTTTTCCACATCGTCCTTCTCCGCTTTTGCCTGCCTAGCCGCTTCCTCGGCACGGGCGCTGCGCTGTGCGTCATTATATAAATGGCATGAGCAGAAATGCCCCGGCGTGAGTTCTGCAAACTCTGGTACGGCAAGACTGCACAGATCCATTGCTTCTACGCATCTCGTATGGAACTTGCATCCTTTGGGCGGGTTCGCCGGTGACGGCAGGCTGCCCTCCAGAACTATCCTGTTCATTTTTACATCGGGGTCGGCTACCGGGATTGCTGAAAACAGCGCTTTTGTGTACGGATGCATCGGTTCTCTGAACAGTGTCTCCGTATCCGCGTGCTCGACAAGCGAGCCAAGGTACATAACTCCGACTGAATCGGATATATGCTCAACGACCGACAGGTCGTGCGAGATAAACAAATATGTCAGTCCGAAATCCTGCTGAAGCTGTTTGAGCAGGTTTATTATCTGCGCCTGTATAGACACATCAAGCGCGGATACCGGTTCGTCGCAAACTATAAAATCCGGGTCAAGCGCAAGGGCGCGGGCTATGCATATCCTCTGTCTCTGACCGCCGGAAAATTCATGAGGGTATCTATCCTTGTGGTATTCCTGAAGGCCGCAGGCTTTCATAACAAGTGACAGATATTCGTCGTAATCTGCTTCTTTTACGATTTTATGCTCACGAACGGCTTCACCGATAATTTCCCCGACCGGTATTCTTGGTGAAAGGCTTGAGTACGGGTCCTGAAAAATGATTTGCATACGCGGGCGCAGCCTGCGGATTTCCTCTCTTGAGGCTTTAAAGATATTTTGCCCGTCGAATAATACTTCCCCTGAGGTCTGCTCAATCAACCTGAGCATCGTACGACCGGCGGTGGATTTCCCGCAGCCGGATTCGCCGACCAAGCCCATTGTTTCGCCGCGTTTAATTTTCAATGATATGCCGTCGACCGCTCTGACATTTCCGACTGTTCGCATGAGCAGGCTCGATTTTATCGGGAACCATTTTACGAGGTTATTAACTTCAATCAAGTATTCGCTTTGATTAGCCATTAAACAGTTCCTCCAAATCAACGGATTTCGGGTAACTCAGTTCTTCGCTGTCCCCGGCGCACCGCCAGCAGGATACGATATGAGAATCACTTGTTTTATATTCAGGCGGGTATTCGCCGTCGCATTTGTCTATGCGCTGCTCGCATCTGTCGCGGAAATAACAATAGTTTGGCATATTTACGGGGTTTGGCACACTGCCCGGTATGTTGTAAAGGCTCTCTACCTTGCTGCCTACCTTTGGCTTTGATTTCATAAGACCTATGGTGTACGGGTGCTTGGGGTTATGGAAAACCTCCTGTGTTGTGCCTTTCTCAACGACACGCCCGGCATACATTACTACTACAATGTCCGCCATTCCTGCGATTACTCCGAGGTCATGGGTTATGAGCATGATCGAGCTGTTAACCTTGTCTTTGAGTTCCTTCAGCAAATCCAGTATCTGCGCTTGTATCGTTACATCAAGTGCTGTTGTGGGTTCATCGGCTATAATCAGCTCCGGACCGCATGAGAGTGCCATTGCAATCATTACACGCTGGCGCATTCCGCCCGAGAGTTCGTGCGGGTACATCCTGTATACGGTTTTACTGTCCGCTATTCCGACGAGGTCAAGCATCTCGATTGTCCGGTTTTTTACATCTTCTTTTGTCATATCGGGGTTATGCAGCATGACAACCTCGTCAATCTGCATACCGCAGCGAAATACCGGATTTAAGCTTGTCATCGGCTCCTGAAATATCATTGACATTTTATTACCGCGGATTTTCATCATTTCATCAGTAGGTGTGTTTATTATGTTATAGGCCGTTCCACCCATGTTGAAGCGCATCTCACCGGCAACCGCCTGCCCCTGCGGGCGTTGAAGCAGTTGCATCAGCGTAAGGCTCATAACACTTTTACCGCAGCCTGATTCCCCGACTATTCCGACGATAGTGCGCTTAGGGATATCGATGCTGACTCCGTCCACCGCCCTCACCGTCCCGACATCCGTGAAGAAGTATGTGCAGACGTTGTCGATTTCAACCACGTTGTTCTCATCACGCATCTTTGTGGTGTAGCCGCGGATGTCAGCTCCGCTTTCTGCGCGTTTGCGCTCTATGCGGCGCACTATTTTGCGGTTGAACCTTGATATTTTTTTCGATTCACCTGTTGATATATACCTGTTTTTCTTTTTAGCCATTTCAAACCACCTTGTTTGCTACCGTTTCATTTTCGGGTCGAATGCGTCCCTGAGTCCGTCACCAGAGAAGTTGAATGCTATAACTGTCAGGCATATAAGCAGCCCGACCGGAACCCAGATGTAGGCGTATTTTATCATTGATTCAGCGGAGCTGGTTACGGCGTTTATCATTGTCCCCCATGTCGCCATCGGGTGTTTTACACCAAGGCCGAGGAATGAGAGCGTGGATTCAAAAATGATGACCGAGCCGACTCCCATTGTCGCTGCGACTATAAGCTGCGGCATGACGTTCGGGATAAGGTGGCGGAATATCCTGCGGCTTACCTTCATTCCCGTCGCTTCCTGGGCAATCATAAATTCCTGCTCGCGCAGGGAGAGTATCTGTCCCCTGACGAGCCTTGCTATCGGTGCCCAGCCCAAAAAGCCCAGTATCGCCATCATCCACATGAGACGTTCGTACGGATCCATTCTCAATCTGTCGAACATCGCCCCCATGATTATGAGTATTGGCATTCCCGGTATGCAATAGAACACGTCGACAATACGCATTATAAGCGTATCCACCCATTTCCCGAAAAAGCCGGAGATACCGCCCATGATAACCCCTATTACGAGTTCAAGGAATACAACGATAAAACCAACCATGAGCGAAACACGCCCGCCGTACATCATCCGGGCAAGTATGTCCATTCCGTCACCGTCGGTTCCCAATATATTTTGCCTGCTCGGCGGGGCAAATATGTCAATGAGATATGTTATCTGTTCTGCTGACAGTACGAATTCTCCCGTATGCTTGCGTTCTATATTTATATCAAAATCTGCGTATACAGGGTTTCCGTTCTCGTCATAGATAAAGTTCCCATCCGCGTCTATGTCATGGAGGGCATATACAAACTCCGCCTCCCTCTTATCATTTGCCTTCATGTCCACCAGGATTGCCCGGACTGTTTCTTTAAAATCGAGCGTCAATGTATCCTGCCCTGTATACCGGCGTATGGAGAACGTATTGAGTGCTGCTATTTTACTGCCGGATGCATCCAGTATATGAGGCTCGTCGCCTGTTTTTACTATCGTATATGAGTTCCCGTCGACCGTAAACTCACCTTCGCTGTATATGGCAAAGAGGGTATTAATTATGAATTCATCAGTGAATGAGCGTGTAACGTCCACAGAGTCGAACACAAATGTTGACGCTATCCGCGAGGGGCTGACACTGCCGACTTCAGAAATTTCAAAGGCTCCTCCGCCATTGTCTGTTATCCGGTATGTTATCCCGCCATATTCAAATGAATCTTCACCGAGGTCTATACCGTTCTCAACTAAAGCTACAAATCCGTCTCCGGGTATTGAACCTACAAACTCGGGGTCAACCCTGTTTATTGTCGCGGTAGACCTTGAACCGCCGATTATATAAGTAACTCCCTCATACTCAAACTCTGCGACTCTGTCATCTATAGCTGCTACTGCGATATCGGCAAATTCGTCCGACATCTGCTCTGCGGTCCATTGAAGCGAACCACCCAATCTTGTATATGTGGCGACTTCAGCACTTAGGCGGTATTCCCCTACCGTCGTCATTTGTGCTGTTGACAGCGTATAGACCCTATCGCCGAGTCTGGTAACGATGTACTCCCCGCCGTCAGTCCCAAGAAATATCTTTTCTGTTAATCCCTCTTCTTCAAGCTCATTTATATATGAATTAAACCTGTTTGCTATCGTAGTCGGGATTGCCGGCCCGCCCGGTATTGTATATGATGCATTTTCTGTTCTTTCGATGGCACTGGCATAGTTGATGTTCATGTAGTCGAATTTGTAGAATATCTCGGTTTGCGAGTACGGGTAAAACAACGGCCCGATGAATGCGAACGAAAACATCGTTATCAAAACCACCAGCCCTACCATTGCAAGTCTGTTGCGGAAAAAACGCTTAGTTACAAGCTTTCCCGGTGACAGGACTTTTACCCTTTCCGTGTCGTCAAGTGCGATTTGTGCATCGGGATTTCCGCCGGATGCCTGACTCTTCAAGAGCTGTTCGTCCTGCTCCTTTTTTTTCAGCACATCGTAAAGGTTTCCCGAGTTATTTGCTTTATCTTTCATAACTATACCCCCCGCTCAGTTGACCCGTACGCGCGGGTCCACAACCGCGTACAATATGTCGGCAATAAGATTTCCAAGCAGCGTGAGCATTGCTATAAATGTCAGGTAGAACATGGTAAACGGTATGTCGCCGTTGACCATCGAGTAGTATGAGGTGTAGCCTATGCCCCTTATCGCAAATAAAGTTTCGGTAATAAGCGCTCCGGTAAAGAGCATTGTCAGCGTTCCTCCAAGTATGGTTACAAGCGGTATCAGCGTGTTCCTGAAGGCGTGACGGCCTATAACGCGGCTTTCTGAGAGACCTTTTGCCCTCGCCGTACGGATATAGTCCGAGTTCAGGACTTCAAGCATGTTGGTGCGTGTGTAACGCATAAGCGGACCGATGCTGACTATTGTCAGTGTCAGCGCAGGTAAGACAAAGTGGTGAGCCATGTCGAGAAACTTCCCGAAATCAGATAATACAAGGTAGTTTCGCCCCTGCATTCCGCTGATATTGAACCATCCCAGATGGACGGCAAATATAAGCTTTAGGAGCGTAGCTACAAAAAACGGCGGCAGCGATATCCCGATAAGCGCTGTAACAGTCACCGTATAGTCCGTGGCACTGTACTGTTTTCTGGCGGCAACCACACCGAGTGGTATGGCTATGCTCATCTCCAATACAAACACAATAGCCGCGAGCGTGAAGCTGTACCATATTACTTCCCTGAACTTTTCCGTAACAGGTAATGTCCAGTTCCAGCTATCCCCGAACTCTCCCCGAACAGCCGAGCCCAACCATGTAAAAAAACCGCCTATTATCCCTTTGTCGAAGCCGTATTGCACATTAAGCTCGGAAATCCATTCCTGTGCTGATTTTGTGCTGCCCGGTTTCGTTGCGAGATCGCGCGCGGTCGTTTCGACATAACTGGTCGGCAGGCTGTACATGAGCGTATATACCATCAGCATGACAAAAAACAGTATGAATACGCAAAGCAATAACCTTTTAACCAAAAATTCTACCATTATAACCAACCCCGTTGTTATATGATTTTATTGCTCTCTTGTTACCATCAGTGAGCAAGCTGTTATGTGTTTCTTTATAAGAAAAACGCGGGAATCAGGGGGCGCAATGCGCCCCTTGATTCCTTATGAGTATATTATTAGTATACCTCAATGAGTTGAATGTCGTTTGCCCATCCCCAGAAGGTGGTGATGTCCGGTGTTATCGTGTCCATGTTAACCCTCTGCGGTGAGAATATTATGGCATTCTGGCGCTGATAATTCGGTACTTCAACTGCCCATTCCATGATGATTTCCAGGCAGCGCATGTATGTAGCTCTGCGGAAGCTCTGGTCGGCACTTGTGCGTGCTTCTATGATAAGTTCATCAAGCTCGTCATCGGCTATGGCGTAGTGGTTGGAGTCTGTGCCACCCAAGCCTGTGATGTTGGAGCTGTGATATACCTGATACATATCCGGGTCAATCGTTGCCTGCCACGCTGCGCACCACATCTCGGCCTGTCCTGATTCAAGCGAGGTCCACAATACGTTGGAGTCAGCCGGGTCGTTGATTTCGAGCGTGATGCCGATTGTCGCAAGGCCTTCTTTTGCTGCTGTGAGCAGACCGTATGCAGGGTGGTCGCCGACGCCGTCAGCCGGGATTATAACTTCGTATACCAGCGAGGCTCCGGCGGGAGCTGCGGTGAATTGACCTGACCCTTCGTCAAATGTAAATCCTGCAGCTTTTAGGAATCCGACCGCTGCCTGTATCGCGGCTTCTTCTCTTTGCGCTTCACTCATCGCATCAGTGAAGATGGGGTTGCCGTCAACATCGATCGAGTATGCTTCCCTGTATCCCGGATCGTTCGGGCGCGGAGCTGCCCATGAGGTGTTGGATATCGGGTACTGAATCGTACTGGCACGGTCGCCGTAGTAGGAGTTGTTTACTGTGTTGCGGTATACTGCATATACTGTTGCAAGAGCTGCGCGGAGGTTCTTGGATGCATCGCTGTCCGGGGCTCCCCCAACATTAACGTTGTTTGCGTTGATTCCGACATAGCCGTAACCGAGGTTATCGACTGTGCTGGTGATAATAACATCGCCTGAGAGTTCTCCGTTGGAGTTATAGTCTTTGATTGACTCAACGGCCGGCTGGTTAAAGCTCGGGTCTGTGATATCAAATGACCCTGCTACGACACCTGCCAGCTTGTCGCCGTCCGGCACTTCCTGGAAGCGGATGTATTTGGTTTTCGGTTCGCCTTTGAAGTAGTTCTCGTTTGCTTCAAAGGATACAACACCGCTTTCGTAAGAAAGGAATTTATACGCGCCGGCACCCATAGGCACTGTCGTTTTGTCTCTTATCATTGAAAGGTCGCCCTTGGGGAAGCCGAACTTGTTGTTCGCGTAATCGTATTGGTTTACGTCTCCGTAGTAGTGCAGGGGTGCAATGTTGATTGCCAGACTGTAGATGGCTGTGGCATCAAAAGAGTCGGTAGTAACCGTGAGGCTGTAGTCACCTGTTC
>Ga0123356_10001044_pt1 | contig 30733 bp, 26 predicted proteins | sample TergutEmb28metaG_2_FD_92546 | JGI IMG/M metagenome (GOLD analysis project Ga0123356, IMG submission 92546) | Embiratermes neotenicus P3 segment gut microbial communities from Petit-Saut dam, French Guiana - Emb289 P3 | ecosystem: Host-associated > Arthropoda: Insects > Digestive system > Gut ...
AAGCAGTGAGAAAAGCCCCATCATAAAGAGATTGGGAGAGAATACGCCGACCCTGTACGCCTTAGCAAGATTTTCAGCAAACCTCGCCCTGATAAGAGACAGCTTTGTTATTTCATTCGGCTTGTCATCCGAGAGTTGTATTGAGATTGCCGCAGTTGCCCAGCGTTTTACTTCCTTCTGCCCGAGAATTGCAACAGCATTCCTTATGGACTCGATTTCTCTCGGCATGACTGTATTGATAAACCGGAGCAATGAAATTGACAAGGATGGGTCTCGCCCTATTGTATCGGCGATATCTCCCAGGTCGAAGTCCTCTTCGCTGATTCGTTTAAGAAGTGATAGGGCGTTTATTTTCAACGGGGATATTTTAGCCGCACCTTTTGTAATGGGCTGATTAAAGAACCCCCCGCAAAACAGCGTGTTTGGAAGCTTTGAAAGCTTTTCAAACATGTTCATTTCGGGGATGTTTGTCAAAACGATTTTTTTCAATTTGGAGAGGGCAGTTATTGTTGCATTAAACTTATCGTCAAGCGTGAAGTCAATAATATCGAGGACGATATAATCGATGAACTCAAATAACGGATTTTTAGTTAACCCTTCCGGAAGCCCGTCAACAGCAATCATAAAACCAAGCTCTTTTAACTCCTTGCATCTTTCAAGGACGGCGTCATCCGGCTTTAAGTTGTTTGATATGATACAAACAAGCAGCTCGGGTTTTATATCAAGACCTATAGGGATTCTCATAAGAAGGTGGTATTCGTTAATATCGATAAACAGAGGACAACCGCCGGTGAGCGGTTCTACACCAAGCGTTTTAACCAGGTCAAGCCCGGGGGTTAAAACAGCGTCCGACATGCTCATCTCTTCGACCAGCATCCCAAGCAGCGTTTTACCGCTCCTGGAGTACAGTCTATAGGCGTTGACCGACATAGCCGAGTCGAAAAACGGAACTGCGACAATAAATGTATTCATCCGGCTCACTCCTTATGCCATAATAATGAGGCCGAGGTATATGCTATTCTACACGCTGCTATTGATAATGTCAACATTTTGCACAGTAAGCGCTTATGTGCATTATACATGGTGAAGATAGGCAATATAAATTTTCTAAGCGAAATACTGATTCACAGCTTTGCGTGAGCCTATCTGTGATCGCTTGCCAGAAAAGACAAGATTCTGTCATGAGTTGGAAATCCTGCCACCGAGACGAGGATTTCAGATCTGTCCAGTCTTCGTACAGATATCAGTACTCCGTTTTCCAACGAAATTGCATTACATCCAACATTAAAAAAGAATACATATCTGTAATCATTTTCTCCATCATTGTATAAAAGCTCCACTCGCGGGACAATTTCGTCATGGTCATTGGTAACCTCATTAAAGACCCAGCCGGTATTATGACTGCCACGACCAATCAGATCGGGTCGCATATCAGTTACAGGTATGTCTGATCGGTCATTAAATACAAAACCAAGCGCCTTGATGTCGGCAATCAAAGCCTCTATCATCCCTTCTGACCAGAAAGTGGACTCGTGAACATATCCTTCCGGAACCTGGATAGAATCACCTGGTCTCACTTCTACTCCGCTATCCCGCATACATCCTGACGTCATAAGCATCGCGCAGGTTATTAGCAAGTATATCAATATGCTCACTACCCATTTCTTAATGAACCTTTTGAACATATCAAGCACGCTCCTCATTTTGCTGTAGTTGTCTTATTTTGACCGCTTTAAAATTTTATGGAAACGGGCTATTTGGTGAGTATATCGCTTGAGGGAAGCCGATTGATACCTTGCTCCCATAATAAGGATTGGTTATAATCCACGCGATATAGGACTCCTTTTTATGAGAACCAATATCACTTCTGCGAATTTGCCCGGAATCAATGTCCATAAGTTCGGCATAGTTGTCGATAAACGCAGCGATATTATCAGTTCTTCCCCATTCTTCCATGCTAGGTATGGCAAGAACAAGACCGAATTTGGAAGCTCTTGCGTCCGGCAAATCGATAACATGATCACCGCCTGGATTGACAATATTGAAGATGTTGTCGAACGAACCGGCTACACCTGTACCGGTCACATTTGCTATTGGATTTGGCGAGCCGATTGTATATGTGAATATTTTTGAGTTTACCGACCAATCTGATTCTTGGATTGCAGCAGAAATCAACTGCGTTGCCGCTCCGCCCAAGCTATGACCGGTAATAAGAATATAGACATTTTGCGAGAAGTTGTTACGAGTTATATAGTCGTTAAAACCATTTATGACATCAATTTGGAACCTCACAAATGGGGTGTATGCTCTGTAATCACGCATGAAAGACCTTGTTGCAAGAGTGGTGAACGGATCATAAATACGCCAGTCACCCGCCTGTGTTCCGCGTAGTGCTATCACAATCAGGCTTGCTTCCTCGCTCATTAACAGTTATAAATCGGCTGGCTATTGCATAGGCTAAAGCATCGTCGCTCGCTCCCGGTACTCTTGGGTTTCCATTGCGCCCATCTTGGTTTTTAGGGTGTCCCGGGTAACTATACAGGCGTATACTTTCATCGGGGAAACCCAGGGTTAGAAAAGCTTCCTCAATATAATGACCACCGATACCGGAGTCATCGTTGTTTATATAGTAGTTGATGTCATTGAAATCTTCATCAATTAGATATGTTGCCGCACTCAACGCAGCCGACAACAGAGCTAAATCGTTATTAAACACATTTGATGGTTGGCTGAATAATTCTGCACCCCAGCTTACTGATACACTCTTTTGCTCGCTCCCATGTGGAAAATTGATTGTAATATCAGTCATTTCAGGGTAGTTGATGCTAGTATCCACATCAATGCTTCCATCGATATTTCTGAAGTACGGCTCGAAAAAAGCCAGGGCAAGTCCTGATGCTTCAATCCTTAATGTCTTCGCCTCAGGAAAGTAGAGCAAGACTGGTATATCGTCGTCCCGACCGGCGAAACTCCTCTCTATTACCAAGGAGTCATCAACAAAGATTAATAATTCGCCATGTGCTTCCCGGCGACCGCCTGTGCCTCGCGCCGGATCAGTTTCCTGTCCATCTGTCCATCCAATACCAAGCATAACTCTAAACATATCATAATTTGAAATGTCTACAGAGTATGTTATGTTTCCGGGATTATCATTTTGCCATCTCATATTATTTCTGTTGCTGGTGCTGTATCTAATAAATCCTACAAGGAATCCTTCCGTATAAATTGTGTTATCTCCTGATAATATTTGTCCATCAATAGCTTGGTTAAACGGCAAGAAGTTATTAATAGAATGAATCTGATGTCCGGGCATACTCATCATGGCAGTCCAACCGGTGTTATCAAATTCTCCGTCAAATGGTGCAAAAGCTGCGCTTAGATGATGTTTATGAGCATCATCTATGGTCGAACTTGTTTTTGTCAATGAAAACGGGCGCGAACTGTCTGAATCTATGAAGCCGGTAATTACGTTCGCAGACAAATCAAGTGTGCCATCAAGCGTGGCAAAACTTCGGTCACCATGATAATTGATCCATTGCTCATTCTGAATGGATGCTTCCAAAGTACTCCTGTTTATTGTTCCGGTATATAAATATTGCTCCTTCACATCTTCGACAGTTACTATCTCGATGATACCGCTTATAATGTAGCCATCTGCATAGGTAATGTTGAGAATTATCTGCCTTGCGGACTCCCCATCTTCGGTGAGGTCGATTAATTCACCTTCCCAGACTCCGATGCTGTCGCTTATGTCAGCCGATGGTGGCTCGTTAACAAAAACTGTCTCATCTTCAGCCTCCGGCGTTGGTTTCTCTGTTTGCTCAGGCTCCGATGTTGGTGTTTCTTGTGGCTCTTTTTCAGCCTCATCTTCCTCCAAGATTTGCGGGGCAGGCGTTTGTTCAACGAGTGACGACAATGTTTCCTGCTCCGTCGATGGCGGAGGTTCATTGCTCCTTAAGTAAGCCAAAAGAATAACACCGCCGACAAGTACAGCGGCAGAGCCAACGATAATCGAGATCGCTAATGGGAGCTTAGGTTTTCTTTTAAGCCTCTTCAGTAAAAACTGTGTCTCTTTTGATGAAACTCTCTGCTCAGTAAGTTTTTCGCCGCACGACATACAGCGGTGTGAATTTACGGCTGTTTTCGCTCCACACTTAACACAAAACATAAAAGCCTCTAGGTTTTTTATTTTTTATCTATTAATTTTGCACACTCATTATTAAATAAAATGTGATAAACACATTCAATCCCTCGCAACACCTATGTGTTTTGCATGTATTTTGTCACAGTCTTGCATCCTGCTCAACCGTAAAAGCTTCAACTCTACAGAAATCTTTTAGAAAAGTTTTAGAAGTACGCAATTAAGTTTCCATGCTGTCACGAAAGGTTTGAGCGTCTTGTAGAAATTGTTCAAGAGGAACATCAACAAATAAGCCTTGTCGCCATTGCGTATAATCAAACGGTTCTCTACGCAATAAAGCAATAAAACGCTCAGCTTCAACAAGTCCTAGCTGTTCGGCAAGAATTCGCATACCATCGTCACGGAGTACAGTATTACTTCTCATCTTGTTCGCTCCTTATAAAGTCGATAGGATTTATAGCTTCTATCTCTGATATTGCCTTGTTTAGTATCTTTTTATCGGTTGTTATAAAACAATCTGCTTCAAGATAAATAGCACTGGCAATATGAGACGCGTCCATTTGCCTTAACCCAAGTTTCATAAGCTCACTCGCTTTATCTGTTATTTCATCGTTTAATTCGCAGTCAGAACAAGCGAGGTTTTTCCATTCTGCTATTCTGCTATTCTGTTGCGAACGTCCTTAAATGGATTAGCAATGTTCTCATAATCCAGTACAAACGACCAACACAAATCCAATTCACTTTGCTCAACTCGGTCTTGTATATCTAACTTTGCTTCGGTTTCCAATTGAACAACAAGAGAACTCTGGTCGTCAAAAGGTCTATTAAAACAACAATTATCCATGTAAATCTTCATTTTTGCACGTCCTTTATGCTCATATTATAGCTTATATAACTATGTTTTACAATAAGAACCCTCGCAGCACAAAAAAGGACGGAGACTATTTCAAGCCTCCGTCAAAAATACACACCTATCGGCGGCATCTGACGGAAGAAATCCGAAATAACATCAATGTCAAGAAAATAAGAGAAAATCCTTCAAGAAAAATGTAATACGCTTACTTACGGCTGCATAAAAACAATAACCCAATAATACGTGCCTGCATTGTCAATATATAGACCTAATCCGATATATTCAAAGTTATCATTTAATATACCCTCACGATTTTCATTATGGTTCATTTGACTACGAACTAATGACTCGGAGGTAAAATGACCACTAGCCCTTTGCTCTTGTATCGAATTATAGTATATGTTAAGGTCTTTGTAAGCAGTGTCCCACTCACGACCGTCAAGCCTTGAATTTGATAAGTCGATTGATATTTCTTTAGCTCTAATATCTGCGCCTTCGTCTAAGTCAATACGTCTGACAAGCGGGTTAAACCCATATGATTCTCTTTGCTCATTTATAAGGGCGAAAGCCTCGTTTAGAAGCGTGCTTTGGTTAACAGATGTAATTACTGGTGGTGTCGTGTCGGGTACATCACTGATATTATCCGGAATATCATCAATAAATATAGTTAAGAGACATATAATAACAAATGTCAACGGAATCATCGAAATATATAATGACAATTTATTTCGTGTAAGTGTAAAAACACTTATAAAAAGACCTAAACTAATAGTAAAGCAAACTGTAGCAACTGTATGAAGTATAAATGGAGAAAACTCACTAGAGAGAAGATCCACTTTAGGGATAAAATCTAAACCAAGGGTGTGAACTTGCTGAAATAAAAAGCCACCAACAAGGAAAAACACAACACCAACAAGAGCATATAAAATCATATTTTTTTTCTGAACTGTACGTGAATTATTTACATTCAATGTCTGTTGGGCTAAGTGCTGATATTGTTGTGGTTGCTGATTATCAAGAGACTGATGCTCCTGATTAACCTCAGTATCTTCTGGTGGCTTGGGAGCAGGGGACACCTCGGGAGATGAATCTGATTGTACTACCGTATCATCTTGTTTAATTTTCACCTCTTTACCACAACTCGTGCAAAACATTGCTCCTTCTTTAAGATTATTTCCACAACCTTTACAAAACATTGCCTATGTCCTCCTGCGTTATTATTGCTGACATTGAAAAAACTATATTCCTGTTGATGAGCCGCACTTAGCAAAGATATCCCTGTGTTTATCTCACACTCCATGACCGTGACTGTGATGCTGACGGCGTTATCAATAAAGAACATAGTCATGTATTGTTCACTTTAGACGGTCCGATTACGAAAAAAGGCTGACGAACCAATCGAGCCTTTCTGTGACACAAAATCAGCGGAATATGTAAAGTCATTTAAAGATTGGTGCGCGAGGGGGGACTTGAACCCCCACGTCCGATTGGACACTAGAACCTGAATCTAGCGAGTCTGCCAATTCCACCACCCGCGCACGCTTCGCTTTTCTGAGGTGTCTCAGACACTTACATGAAAGCTGAAATTAACTATACCAAGAACGCGATTGAGTGTCAAGAAAAAGCACAGGAAGCAAAGGAATGATATGCGCATCTGCGACCGAAGTACAAAGCATAAGAAATACAAGGCATCACGGCTTGACTTTAACAAAGCATTCTATTAGAATGCTATTGAGCGCAGAGAAACAGAAATAATGATTTAACAGGAGCGTATAATTGTACTCTATCGGATTTGATATTAACAAATACCTGAAAATGCAATCCGAAAAAATTCTGGAGAGGATTGCATTGTTTGAAAATAAACTCTATCTGGAGTTTGGTGGAAAGCTCTTTGACGACTACCATGCCGCGCGGATTTTACCGGGGTACACACCGGATATTAAGGTTCAACTTTTAAAAACTCTTGCAGATAAAGCGGAAATAATAATAGTTGTTAATGCATCAAACATAGACTCAAACAAAGAGATTGGTGATACGGGAATCTCATATGACGATGATGTCCTGCGCCTTATAGATGAAATCAGAAAATGCGACCTATATGTCGGCAGTGTTGTTATCAGCCAGTATCTCGGACAACCTGCCGCAAATACATTTAAGGAGCATCTTGAGGGACTCGGCATAACAGTCTACATAATACATTACATACCCGATACAGATTACCCGGCAAATGTTCAACTCATACTCAGCGACAAAGGGTACGGAAACAATGACTATATCAGAACCACCAGGCCGCTGGTAGTCGTCGCATCGCCGGGGCCGGGCAGCGGGAAGATGGCAACATGCCTTTCTCAGCTTTATCAGGAAAACAAGCGCGGAGTTAGAGCTGGGTACGCAAAGTTTGAAACCTTTCCGGTATGGAACCGCCCGCTGAAGCACATGGTAAACCTCGCTTATGAAGCCGCGACAGCAGACCTGAACGATGTTAATATGATAGACCCGTACCATTTTGAAGCATATAATGAATCGGCAGTTAACTACAACAGGGACATTGAAGTATTCCCGATTCTGAATGCTATGTTCACGCGCATTTGGGGAGAGAGTCCATATCGTTCGCCTACAGATATGGGCGTAAACATGATAGGCTTTTGCATAATTGATGAGATTTGCACAAATGCATCAAAACAAGAAATAATTCGCCGATATTTCAACACACGAGTTGACTACGCAAGGGGAAAAGTTCAAAAATCTGCGCTATCAAAGCTTGAGCTTTTAATGAACAATACCGGCATCTCACCCGATGAAAGAGTTCCCGTGACGCCTGCTTTAAAGAAAGCGAATGAAACAGGATGCCCTTGCGTCGCAATTGAAATGCCGGACGGGACTATCATAACAGGGAAGACATCATCATTACTTGGAGCATCATCGGCTGTTTTACTGAACGTTCTGAAATACTTTGCCGGAATAGACGATGAGGTGCTGCTGATTTCGCCTACGGAGATTGAACCTATTCAAAAACTAAAAGTCGGTTATCTGGGGAATGAAAACCCGCAGTTGCAGACAGAAGAAGTTCTTCTGGCCCTGGCAATAAACGCTGCGTCTAATGAGACAGCGGAACTTGTTTTGAAGCAGCTTCCGAAACTTAGAAGGTCGGAAGCGCATTCAAGCGTCATTTTATCTCAGATAGACATCTCTATATTCAGGCAACTGGGGGTAAATATGACCTGCGAGCCGGTATTTCAAAACAAGCGGCTGTTCCAGAGGCAATAAGACGCTGGCAAAGAGCGAGTAAAGAAGCTGGCAAAGAACGAACAATGAGCGGGGCAAGCCCCGCTTTTGTAATATAAAGATTTAAGCAATAATAAATAAGTGCTTGGTTACTCCGTTTGTTGCAGGAATGATTATTGCCAGTTGAACAAGGTTGCAATGTCGATGGAATAGTATTCCGGAGTAAATACCGGATTTAACGCCTCGCGCCAGCGCAGGAAAACCTCTTCGAAGTCTTCAACTGCGGCAAGCTGACGTAAAGAGCGGTCATAACCCGTTGACGCTAATGAGACAGGTACAGCGTCATAATCCAGGGGAAGCCGGAGAATGATGTGGTAACCATAATCGGTCTCGACTATATCGCTGAGCTGACCGGGCTCAAGTGCTGCGCAGGCAAGGGAAAAGGGCAGAACCATATCCTGAGGCTGGAAAAGATAGCCGTCCGGGAACGAGTACAATGCACCGGGGTCTTCGCTGTGCTCATGCATCATAGTGTCAAAGAAATCGAAAAAGTCATTACTGCCGAGCTGCCTGTTGAGTTGAGTAAAGATATCTTCGATTTCACGGAGGGCATCTCTGTCGCCACCGGTATAAGTAATCAATATATGTTTAGCCATCATATAATTGTTTCGTTGAGCATAGTCTGAAACGAGTTCGTCAGGGAAGGAGTCGGCGTCATCCCCGTAAAGGTCGACCATAATCAGGGATCTTAAATGCTCCGCTTTGAATAAGCGTAAATATACATCAAAATCAAAAATCCCGGTATTTTCCCGAATTGCTGCGTCAAACGCATCCTGTCCGCCAAGCATATCAACTAAGGAATGGAGATAATCAGAAAGCATATCAAGGTCGTCGGCACTCAAAGAAACATTCCGGTCTTTTGCACCATATTCAAAAACCATAAATGACAGAGCGTCTTCTGTTGCAAAATCAAGAACCAAATCACCGTAAGTTATGTCGTCAAAAACCACCTCGAACCAGTCTATTGCGGTTTGCGATGAATAAACGAGCTGAGATACAGGGCGGAAAAGGAATGAATACATTTCAGCCCACGTAACAACAATATCATTCGATTTAATCATTACAGTATCAGGTGAAAAGGTTTCGTAGGCTGCGTCGAAATCTATACCAACTGAGCTTCCGATACCCGGTTCTGAGCCATTTTCATTAACATTTGGCGAAGGCCCGTTTTCAATATCAACAGGTGTGCCATTATCCGGGTCATAATCATAAGGGTCGGCGGCGGGGTCGGCACAGCCTGCGAGAGCCAGTAGAAGCAGGGTGATGCAGAGCAGCGTCGATAATATGTGTTTGTTTCTCATTATTGTTAAATCCTCTCATGTAATTGTTTTAATTTTAGCAAATGCAACCGATTAAGAAGTCAGAACATATCCGTAACTCCTGACGAATTTCACAGCCTCATCAACGACCTCCCCGCCGGAAAGCTTAAAGGTTATGGCAGGGTCTGTTCCGGCGAGGACTTTAACACGTCCGGAATAATCAGGCAGGGAATAGAGCTTTGAAATATTCTCAAGATTGAAATCGGTCAGCTTCAAGTTCAACCACCCTTCTTTCTGGGAGATTTCCTTTATACCGAGCAAGGAAGCTTCGCTGCGAAGCATTGCGACGGAGGTAAGAGCGAGAACCTGTTTAGGGGGATTACCGTATCTATCTATCAATTCGGTAATAATGTCGTTGCAATCATCTTCGTCGCGGATTAAAGCTATGCGCCTGTAAATGTCCATTCTTTGCTGTGCGGAAGGAATGTATTTTTCCGGAATACCGGCGGAAACGCTCAGGTCCGCAGAACATTCAACTTTTTGCGGAGTCTTTTCACCTTTTTCCTCTAAAACGGCTTCTTCGAGCAGCTTTAGATACATATCATAACCGACACTTATCATATGTCCGGATTGCTCAGAACCAAGCAGGCTTCCCGCTCCCCTGATCTCCAAGTCGCGCATTGCGATTTTAAAGCCCGAGTTAAACTCTGCAAATTCTCTGATTGCGCTGAGTCTCTTTTCCGCTATTTCGGTAAGGGTTTTGCCCCGCCGGAAGGTGAGGTAAGCGTAGGACCTGCGAGGAGAACGCCCGACGCGGCCGCGAATCTGATGAAGCTGAGAAAGGCCAAGCTTGTCGGCATCCTCCACAATTAAGGTATTGACATTAGGAATATCGATGCCGGATTCGATTATTGTCGTGCAAACAAGAACCTGAATTTCACCTGCAGTCATTCGCTCCATTACCTCGCCAAGATTATCCTCGTCCATTCTGCCGTGAGCAATAGCTATGCGAACATCCGGAAGCATATCGGCAAGGCGGGAGGCAACGCGGTCAATATTTTCAATACGATTATGCAGGTAGTAAACCTGCCCTCCGCGTGAGAGTTCGCGGCGTATAGCGTCGCAGAGAACACCGGGGTCATGCTCGAGCACATAAGTCTGAACAGGGCGGCGACTTTGCGGGGGCTCCTCAATTGATGACATGTCCCGGATTCCGGATAGAGCCATATTTAACGTGCGGGGGATAGGGGTGGCAGACAGCGTAAGAACGTCAACCTTCTTTGAGAGAGTTTTGAGCCGCTCCTTATGCGAAACACCAAACCGCTGCTCTTCATCAACGACAAGGAGCCCGAGCTTTTTAAATTCAATGTCTTTTTGAAGAAGCCGGTGTGTCCCGATAACAAAATCAACGCTGCCTTTTTTAATGTCACCAAGTGCCTTTTTTATCTGAGAGGGTGTTCTGAAGCGGCTCAGCACCTCGATGTTAACAGGATAACCTGCAAAGCGTCTGACAGACGTTACGTAATGCTGCTCGGCAAGAACCGTTGTAGGAACCAATATTGCAGCCTGGCAACCGCCGAGAACACATTTCATCACAGCACGAAGAGCAACCTCCGTTTTACCGTAGCCGACATCCCCGCACAGCAGGCGGTCCATGGGGATAGGTTTCTCCATATCCTGCTTTATTTCCTGTGTACACTTTAGTTGGTCGTCAGTTTCCTGATAGCCGAATTTATCTTCAAACTCGGTTTGCCAGATTGTGTCCCTGGGGAACTCTCTGCCTGCAATACGCTGGCGAGCCGCATAGAGTTTTATAAGCTCTTTTGCCATTTCCTTTGCAGCTCTTTTTGCGCGGGTCTTGGCTTTAGACCAGTCAGTGCCGCCGAGCTTGGAAAGCTTAACGGGAGAAGAATCCTCTCCGCCGCCGATATATTTAGCGACCATGTCAAGCTGAGTCGCCGGGACATAAAGAAAATCAGTTCCGGCATAAGAAATTTTAATGTATTCTTTGTCTACATCATCGACCCGAAGCTTGTTGAAGCCTACAAAACGGCCTATTCCATAATGATCATGTACAACAAGGTCGCCGGGTGAGAGGTCGGAAAAGCTTTGCAAGCGTTCGCGGTTTGATTTCTCTTTTGATTTTATTACACGTCTGGGAGCAGACTGGACAATAATTTGACCTTCTGAAATAACTGCTAAGTTAATTCCGGGGTATTCCATGCCTGCGGAGAGTTCACCAATAGTTATTACGCAGGTGCCGAAATCAGGCAGCGTGTGCAGTGCGCTGTCAAGAGATGAAGAAATCCCGCGCTCTTCGAGATACTCACGAAGTCTGGTCGCTCTGCGTTTATCCTGGCAAAGGATAACTGTACGAAATGCAGTTTTAATATAATGAGCAACTTCAGAAGAAGCCGTATCGAGACTGCCGCCGTAAGAGGGCAGGCGTTTTGCGTCGAGATTAAGCGATTGTCGAGGTGTCAGCGGATAAGAGGAGCTGGCAAAGCTGTCTATCATAACAACAGGGAAAGTATCCATTTTAAGCAAGAACCCTTCCCAATCTTCCGAGAACCTGACAAGACCGCTTTCCAAAATGCCGGTTTCAAGAAGGGTTACGCAATCCTCGGCAAGCAGTTTGAGAAAACTGCCTGCGCGCTCTTTTACCCTTAAAGGCTCGCATATTATTATTATTGCGTTGTCAGAGATGTAATCAAGGGCTGTTGTCATTGGAGAGATTAGCTCAAGGTATCTGTCCGCAGAAGGGAAGCTGCGGCCACTCTCCAGCTTATCGATATCATGCGAGAGATTCTTTATAAGCAAGGGGTTTGTTGTGCGAAGTTTTTCAAGGCGAGCCTGAAGCTCTTGCAGTTCGCTAATTAACCCTTCGACACCGGCACCGCCTGAACCGCAATAAAGCGAAGGAAGCGTTTCCGAGACCGGAGCGATTCTCGCGGAGCTTAAAGACTCTATCCTCCGTTGTGTGGAAATATCGAAAAGCCCCATGGAGTCGATTTCGTCACCGTAGAACTCACAGCGAATCGGTTCGGCTTGAGTCGGAGAAAAGAAATCAAGAATGCCTCCGCGTAAAGAAAACTGTCCGGGCCCTTCTACCTGCTCACAGCGACTGTAACCGCTATGTACAAGAATTTCCGTTAAGGAGCTTATGTCGTAATTGCTACCGGTTTTGATTGTAAGCGAGGAATCCGCAAGCTGCTGTCGGGAGAGTGTACGCTGAAGAGCGCCGCCGACAGACATTACAACGATAGGAGCCTTGTTTTCAAGGAGTGCAGTAAGTGTTGAAATTCTGGCATGCTCGGATTGACGGGATGCAACCTCTGCTTCCTGAAAAATAAACTCTCTGGAATTTAAAGTAAGAGCCTGCTCCATTGTCAATGATGTTATATCCTTTGCAAGCCGGGAAGCTTCATCCTCCGCAGAGCAGAGTACAACAACCGGACGCATGGTGGCTGCCCTGACGGCGGCGGAGGCATGAGCGCGGTGTATCTCTGAGAGTCCGGACAAAACAACAGGACACTCTCCGGCTTCGATGCACGCAACGAGCCGCCTGAAGGAAGAATCTTCAAGAAGAGATTTTGTGAGTGAAAGCATAATGAGTTCAATCCTTATAAGAAGAAATATAAGCAAAAGAGATAGGCTTTGCTAATCAATAAAAGAGGGACAAGCATAAAGGTATGCAATATAATGTTTCACGTGAAACAAATGGCACAAGCTGTTGTGGTATCAAGGCGTTAAAGGATAATAACTAAGGAGGAATGTGATGAAAAAGGCGGAATATGACGTATAATGACTGCTTTCGTCAACTGGTGGCTATAGCGGCTAAGGCATGGCGGCGGATAGCATATGATATGTCGCTTCGGTGACATCGCTATCGCGGAAGCTGATAAAGATATCCTTTCCGATTGCTCTTACTATCTGTATAGTTGGTGAAGAGCTTGAATATACGAAGAGCAACCGCTGTCCGTTTGACGCAGAACTGAAGTTTCCTTTTAGTGCCTGCCCGGTGGTTGAGTATCCGTTTGTTCTGGTTCCTACGCCAAGCTCGCTCATGCTTTTGTTTATAAGGTTGATTTCTGTTATAGTCGAAATGTTTAAATCAATCCCGTAAAGAGCGTTAATACTGATGACGTCACCGTGAACACTGACTATCGGGTCTCTTTCGCCCTGATATATCATTATACCGACGCCTATGCACAACTGCGCAGAAAGAACGATGCCGATAATAATGGCAAGCCTTTTGCCTTTAGACATCGGTCTGCGAAGCAAGCCTGCAGATGGCGCAATTGAATCCGGGTCTTTGCGAAAACGGTTGCCGGTATTTGCGTAAATCCAGAAGCCGATGGTAATTATAAAAAAGAGTACAAAACTGACTAGGAAAAGCCACATGGCTTCAAAGTAGCTTGCCAACGGAAAGAGCAGCATTAAAGCGGCTAATATGAGCAGCAACCAACCGACGGCTTTACACAGAGCTTTTTCGTCGTAAGTCGCACGCTTTTCTGCGCTCATTGTGTTATATCCGGCAATTAAGAAAGCTCCTCTGCCGTTAATCATGAAAATAGCCATGATAACAAAAGGGACAGCTATACAACCTGCAATAATCCCTCCTGCCATGAGCCGCCCTCTCCTTCAGTATAACAAGATATTGTTTCACGTGAAACAATGAACCCCAATCCCTTGTGCTTACAAAGTTTTGGAAGAGAAAAGATGAATGTAATCAGCGCAATCAGTTGTGTTGTTATAACGGTGACCTTTGAATCCGGGCAAACCTGCGCGGGTACTTATCCTGTGTCTTTTCGGTTTTGCGTATAAGAACTGCGCGGTGAGTTATATCTGTGCCGGGTATCACATAGTCAAAATGCTCCTGCAGCTCTGCGCCCATTTTACTGACAGCGCTTAATGCGTCGGTGACCTCCTGATCGGAAGCAACACCCTTCATGGCGATAAACACCCCCCCGACCCGGACAAAAGGCAAACACAATTCACACAGCGCATTTAATTTAGCAACGGCTCGCGAAACAGCTATATCGTACTGCTCTCGCATTTGCGCACAATGTGCAGCGTCTTCGGCTCTTGCCTTTACAACGGTTGTCTCAATCCCCAGCAGTGAGCATAGCTCTGAAAGAAAGGAAATGCGTTTTCCGGCAGCGTCGAGCAATGTCATGTTAACAGATGGCTCCGCAATCTTTAGCGGAACTCCGGGAAACCCCGCTCCGCTTCCGACATCTATCACGCCGGCACTTTTGAAGTTCGCAGCACCCAGCAACGCTATCGAATCAAGAAAATGCAGGCGTGCGACGTCCTCTGTGCCGGATACCGCTGTCAGGTTGACATTTTGTCCGCGCTTTTCCAGAAAATCGTAATACGCTCTAAACGCCGCCTCTTTTCCGGGCGGCAGTTCAATATTTAACTCTTTTGCACCTTGTGCGATGATGGCTAAGATAACATCGGTCATCACCAAATCATTATAACAAGGTTTTTATCAAAAGGGAAACATTTTTTTATGATTCTTTTAACCTTGAGCGCTTCAGCGCTGACACAAGGTTTTCATATTGATATAAAATTAATACTTGACAAAGCTGATTCTCTGCACTATTATGGCAATAATTGAGCAACTGTTCAACTGTTGCCATAATAGTTCTCTAAAAGATAAAAATAGAAAATAGAATAAAGCATACGGAATAAAAGAAGATGGAAGATAGAGGAAAAAGATGAAAAAGAATCAATACGCCTGTGACTGTGAGGTTATACATGAGGAAACGGTGACTCGCGTTCGCGGGAAAATGCCGGACGGGGATGACCTTAATGCGCTTGCAAGCTTATATAAGCTGCTTGCAGACAGGACGCGCGTCCGGATTCTATGGGCACTATCATGTGAAACTATGTGTGTGTGCGATTTAGCGGTGCTTTTAGGAATGACAAAGTCGGCAATTTCACACCAGCTTAAATCCCTGCGTCTCTCAAACCTTGTCAAGTATGACAAAAAAGGCAGGGAGGTTTATTACTCTCTGAACAATGAGAATGTAAGTACAATTTTCCATGAATCGCTTAAATATATACATTAATGACAGGAGGAAGACCAATGTCGCACGAACAGGATAAAGATAAAAAAGCCGGGTCTGAAGGAAATGCGCACAATCATGGCTGCTCCGGTTGCTCCGGTGAAAGCGGAAACGACGACACAGATAAATACCAAATCCTATGGCTTATTATAGGCGCGGCTGCATTGGCCACTGGAATGCTCCTTGACCATTTTGCAAATATACACTCATATTACACAATTGCGATTTTTGTTTTGGGATATCTGCTTCTAGGCAGTGATGTTATTATCCGTGCCGGCAGAAATCTTTTAAAGGGCAGGATTTTCGATGAAAACTTCCTTATAGCCATCGCAACGATAGGTGCCTTTGCTATCGGGGAACAGGCTGAAGCAGTCGCGGTGATGCTCTTTTATCAAGTTGGCGAGTTCTTTCAGGAGCTTGCCGTCGGTAAATCAAAGAAAAATATCGCCCGCCTGATGGATATCAGACCGGATTATGCCAACTTGCGGGCGGAAGACGGCTCGACAGTTACAGTTGCTCCCGACACCGTAAAAATCGGAGACTTAATTATTGTAAAGCCCGGTGAAAGAGTACCGCTGGACGGTATAATAGTAGAAGGCTCTTCTATGCTCGATACAACGGCATTGACCGGAGAATCTGTTCCCCGAAGCGTAACGGTTTCTGACGCAATACTGTCAGGAACAGTCAACCAAAGCGGCGTGCTGACAATACGGGTTACAGAAACGTCAGGGCGGTCAACAGTATCAAAAATCCTTGACCTTGTAGAAAATGCATCTGCAAAAAAAGCTCCGACCGAAAAGTTCATTACAAAATTTGCCGGATACTACACACCAATCGTTGTAGGACTCGCGCTCCTGCTTGCAGTAATACCGCCGCTTTTGCTGGGTGAATCGTGGTCTCAATGGATAAACAGGGGACTCATTTTCTTAGTAATATCATGTCCATGTGCATTAGTCATATCAATACCTCTCAGCTTCTTTGGAGGAATCAGCGGAGCATCAAAGAAAGGGATTTTAGTAAAAGGAGGCAATTATCTCGAAGCTCTAAACTACCTTGATACAGTTGTTTTTGATAAAACTGGAACGCTTACAAAAGGCGTGTTTAATGTAACGGAAATTCATCCGGCAGACGGAATTGATAAGGATAAACTGATTAAAACAGCCGCAACTGCCGAAAGTTATTCAAATCATCCGATTGCTCTATCAATAATGCGGAAGTATGGGAAAGAGGTAGATAAAAGCAATTTATCCGATTACACAGAAATTGCAGGGCACGGGGTCAGTGTAGTCGCAAACGGAAAAGGAATTCTTGCAGGAAACAGCAAGCTTATGAGAGACAACGGAATTTCCTTCATGGAAACGGAAAGCTTAGGAACAACAGTTTATGTTGCAGAGGATAGTAACTATCTGGGCTATATCATTATTTCAGATGAAGTAAAACCTGACAGCAAAGACACAATCAGCACTCTAAAACAAATGGGCGTCAGAAAAACAGTTATGTTGACAGGTGACAACAAGAAAATTGCAGAATCATTAGCAAGCGAGCTTGGTATTGATGAAGTTTACAGCGAACTGTTACCACAGGAAAAAGTCGAAAAGCTTGAACAGCTTGGAAATCAAAAATCCGCAAAAGGTAAGCTTGCATTCATAGGTGACGGAATAAACGATGCCCCCGCACTTGCACTCTCAGACATAGGCGTAGCGATGGGAGCATTAGGTTCAGATGCGGCAATAGAAGCCGCTGATGTAGTATTAATGACAGATGAACCGTCAAAACTGCCTCAAGCTATAAAGATAGCAAAATTCACAAAGCGGATAGTCTGGCAAAATATCATCTTCGCCTTAGGCATTAAAACAATATTCCTATCCTTAGGAGCAATAGGAATAGCAACAATGTGGGAAGCCGTCTTTGCAGACGTAGGCGTATCGTTAATAGCAATTTTCAACGCAATGCGTGTTATGAGAGCAAAATAAAATCTTTCTTTTGTGATATTTTCGCCTGCTGAAGTGTATTACCTTTGAAGCGGCTTCAAAATCAAGAAGAAAGAGTGAAATATATGGAGCTTGCAAAGAAGATGACAACTAAGATCTTGCAGGCACACGAATCATATTTGAAATCAACAGATTCAAAATTGCAACGACCAAACCGCCGCAGAAAACAAAAATGTAACCGTAGCTGTATGTTACCCATATGAATCCTGCAAGCATCGGCATCGACATTGACAAAATATGGTCGAGTGAAATGCCGAGAGCAAGAGTTGATGAAACCTCATCCCGGTCATCCGAGAGCCGTTTTACATATGTTGTCCTCGCCATACCTGCACCGGAAAAGAGATTATCGATTAAATAACAAACGCCTACAACAATCAATGCAACATCTTCGGAGAAAATCAACTTAGAGAAAGCAAAACCCGTGCATGCAAACAATATGAGGATTGCTTCAAGCATAAGCACGAACCGCTCACCTTTTTTGTCGATAAACCCTCCAAGCCACGGGCGGAAGAAAATGTTAATAATTGAAACAATAAAAAAGAGAATCGCTAAAGTCTCAGCCGGTTGATTATATACTGTTACCAGAAGAAGCGGTACAAGAGTAATTGTGATTTGCTTTCGCATTCCGAAAATAAAGCAAAGCATATAAAAGAGCATGTACTTCTTTTTTATAACCAATCGTTTCCTCCGGGGTGACGACTGAACCGGTTTCATAAAAAGAAACAAAACTCCCGCAATAACCATTGCAATTGCACCTGCAGTAAACGAAACCACAAAAGGAATCTTTAAAAACCTGTAAAGCAGATATAAAGAGCCGGAAGTCAAAATTAACGCAGCCATATTAATCGCTTGAATTTCTCCGAGCCTTCGTCCGATATTATCGCTTTTTGCAAACGACATGCTGATAACACCTGCCATCGGCATGTAAATATGCGTTCCTGTATTATATATCATGAGTGCTACTACAACCGGCCAATAACCGGATGGAATAAGCCCGAAAACAAAAAGCCCGCAGCCACCGAGAATATTTGCAACTGCAGCAGTCCGTACATCTCCCAGAAAAGCAAGACCGCCAACCAGAAAAACAACAAGCAGCCCCGGAATTTCCCGAGGCATCTCAAGCTGTGTTCTCTGGTCTGCCGTAAAATGCAAATCTTCAACCAGACGGTTTGTAATTGAGGTGTTTTCAACTGCCATTGTGATACCCAGCAATGCGCTTGCAATCAAAAAAAGCAGAAAGTCACGTGATATGACTTTCTCGCCTATACGTATCTCCTTCATTTACATGACCATCCTTTTACCGCTTCTGTTGTGCAGTCTCAGCCTATGCCTTCATATCCTCATTCTTGCGTTCTTTTAGTAAATCGCGAATTTCTGTGAGCAGCAGTTCTTCCGCCGAACGCTTGGGAGGCGGAGGTTCTGCTTCTTCCTTATTTCGGAATTTGTTGAGAGCCTTTACAAACAGAAAAACAACAAATGCGACTATAATAAAGCTTATGATGCTGTTTAAAAAGGTGCCGATAGCCAAGGTGCCCGGCTCAGCATTTCCGTAAAGATGCGGAAGCGTTATTGTCCATTCTGAAAAGTCCACGCCAATCAAGATGCCCAGTAAAGGAGTGGCGATATTTGACACGATTGACGTAACAAGTGCGGTAAAAGCGCCGCCGACAATCATACCTACAGCCATATCAAGCATATTGCCCTTCACGGCAAATGTTCTAAACTCGTGAAAGAATGATTTTATCCTGCCTATTCTGCGTTCCCGCGGGGTTTTCTCTCTTTTTGCCATTTTCACAAATCTCCGTTATTTTTCCGCCCGGATGACTTCAATTCCGCCCAGATATTTTTGCAAAACCTCCGGTATGGCTACGCTTCCGTCTTTTTGTTGATTTTGCTCAACCAGCGCCGGTAATATCCTGCTTGTTGCCAGTCCTGAACCATTCAAGGTATGCATAAAATCTATTTTGCCGTTATCGGCCCGGCGGTAGCGTGCTGCCCCGCGCCTTGCCTGATAGCAGCGCGCATTTGATACAGAGGACACTTCTTTGTAACCGTTCATAGACGGTATCTGAATCTCTATGTCATACGTTCGAGCCATTAATTTGGAACAATCGCCCGCAGCAAGCTTAACTGTTCTGAAATGAAAACCCAGCCCGGAAACCAGCGCTTCAGCCTTTCCTACAATCTCGTCAAAAGCTTCGGCAGAGCCTTCGGGAGTTGTGAACTGGAACATTTCAACCTTATTGAACTGATGTCCGCGTACCATACCGCGTTCGTCTGCGCCGTAAGTACCGGCTTCGCGGCGGAAGCACGGGGTATAAGAGAAATACTTCTTTGGCAAATCAGCCTCCGACAGTATTTCATCGCGATGGACAGAAGCAATAGCGGCCTCGGCAGTCGGCAGCATATAGTGTACTCTGTCATCTGTCGGGTTTGCAATCTTATAGACCTCATCGGCATATTTAGGGAACTGGCCTGCGGCTAATCCGCATTCATACACAAGCATATGCGGAACGAGCAGAAATTCATAACTATCAGCAATATGTGCATCAATGAAGTAATTTAATAAAGCCCATTCCAAACGCGACCCAAGTCCGCGATACATCCAAAACCCGCTGCCGGCAAGCTTTACGCCGCGAGTATAGTCAATAAGCCCAAGCTCAACGCAAAGCTCCATATGATCCTTCGGTTTAAAATCAAACGTATGCTGCTCGCCAAAATACCTCAGCGGTTCGTTATTTTCTTTGCCACCTGCCGTAAGATCGTCATCCGGCGGGTTGGGTAATCCGAGCATAAGGCTCTCCAACTCATCTTCGACGGTTCGCAACTCGGCTTCGGCGATACGAATCTTTTCTTTGAGCAAGTTTAAACGCTCAATAATTTCAGTGGCATCGCCGCCCTCTTTTTTTATCTGCGGGATTTGCTTTGAGGCTTTGTTTTGCTCGGCTTTATCAGTCTCGCTTTCGGAAATAAGTGTTCTGCGTTTTGAATCAAGCTTAATTATCCGGTCGATCTCCGTGCTGCAATCGACTCCTTTTTTTATTATGCTCTGCTTAATCACATCGGGAGCTTCGCGTATCAACTTAATATCAATCATCCTTTGTAGCCTCCTCCGCAAGCAGCAGATCAAAAAGCACATCGAAATCCTCTTGATCATAATATTCCAGCTCTATTTTCCCTTTGCCCTTGGACTGCTTTATTGTCACGCGCCGCCCCATGGCTGTGGTCAGCCGGTTTTGGGCTTCAAGCAAATAGTTCACCTCTATAAGCGATTGCTTTGAGCGGCTCGCTTTAGTACGGTTCAGTTTTCTGACAAGAGCTTCAACTTCGCGTACACTCATATCGCTGCCTATTATGATTTTTGCCGCATCACGCATGCGCTCTTCACCTTTAAGTGAGAGTAACGCCCGGGCGCTTCCTGCAGACAGCTCTTTTCGAAGAACAAGCTCTATAAGCTCTGCAGGAAGAGAAAGCAATCTGAGCGAGTTTGCAACAGATGGCCGTGATTTGCTTACCCTGTGCGCAACTTCCTCTTGAGTCATATCAAATTCATCCATCAAAGCTTTATATCCGCGCGCTTCTTCAATGGGACTTAAGTCCTCGCGCTGGAGGTTTTCGACCATGGCAAGCTCAAGGGCGGTTTTATCATCAGCGATGACGATTCTTGCGGGTACTTGACTTAGCCCGGCTTCACGGGCGGCCCGCCATCTGCGCTCACCGGCAATAATCTGATAGTAACCGCCGTCGATGCTTCTAACCATAAGCGGAGAAAGAACACCATGCTCACGTATGGAAGCGGCTAACTCGCTGATTCTTTCTTCTTCAAAAACAGTGCGCGGCTGATCGTGCTTTGGCTCAATGCGCTGTAACTGAAGATATTCAAAATCGCGAGCGGTATTATCAATTGCCGCATCTCCAAATAATGCGCCAAGTCCTGCACCCAGACCTTTTTTACTCATCTCGCACCACCCTCTGCCTTAAACTTATTTCTTTTTAAAAATTCTTTCGCAAGCTCCTGATATGATAATGAGCCTCGTGATGACCGGTCATATACCATAATCGGCTTCCCGTGACTGGGCGCCTCTGCGATTCGAACACTGCGCGGTATAGAAACATTATATGTTTTTTCTTTGAAATACTTTTTTATCAGGGTTGCGATTTGCGGGGACAGATTTGTGCGGGAGTCATACATTGTGAGCAAAACACCTTCGATTTCAAGCGTTGCATTAAATGCGCTCTTTGTAAATTTTATCGTTTCCAGAAGGTCTGTGATTCCTTCAAGAGCAAAAAACTCGCATTGCACGGGAATAAGCACCGTGTCCGCTGCGCATAACGAGTTTAGTGTCAGCATTTCCAATGATGGCGGGCAATCAATAAAAATAAAGTCATAATCATCGCGTATTTCCGCAAGTACATTTCTTAAAACAAACTCGCGGGCATCCATCAACACCAGCTCAACACCAGCTCCCGACATATCCTTATTGGATGGCAGCAAATCACCGTAAGGGGTCTTGCGTATTACTTTTACGACATCTACCCCGTCTATTAATACATTGTATATATTATGTATTCCCCTATCTTTATTAATGCCCATCCCGGTTGTCGCATTACTTTGCGGATCCATATCACACAACAGGGCTTTAACGCCGACTTCAGTCAGTGCGGCGCAAAGGCTTACACAGGTTGTTGTCTTGCCGACCCCGCCTTTTTGGTTAGCGACTGCTATTACTTTACCCATATATACTCTCCCGTTTTTTACAGTGGGATTTATTATACCATATGAATTACTTTTTTCAATTATTTTCGTACCCGCAGTTCTAAATGGTTTTGTATATCATAAAAGAGCGGTACATTAATTGATATGCCGCTCTTTACAGATCCTTACAGAATTTAATTTATATAAACAATCCCGGCTTTTTGGAAATATCCTTACGGCAAATTCTCAAACGGGTCGGGCGACTCAGGCTCGGGAATAGGCCTTAAATGCGACTGCCCGGCATACATATCCTCATCGAATGTTATCGATAAAAATATAATTTCTTCGCTGCGCCACACAGTCATGGTTGCAGTATCGCCTGCGTTATAACTACGCAGGGCGAATCGCAACGTCTCCATAGAGTCGACTTCGTGATCGTCGAGAGCGGTAATAATGTCGCCGACAGCAAGATCTGCAACATAAGCCGCCGAATCCGGTGTGACACTTCTGACATATACGCCTACCACCCAACCATAATAATCGGCATGCCCGCTTGAAACAGTTTGCCCTGTGATTCCGATAAGAGGCCTGCCGGATATATACCCATGTTCTATAAGCTCAGACGCGATTTCAATCGCATCCCTTATAGGGATTGCAAAACCAATACCTTCTACATTACCGCGTACAACCTTTGCCGTTACTATACCTAAAACTTCGCCGGAGGTATTGTATATCGGTCCGCCGGAGTTGCCGCGATTAACAGCGGCACTGAACTGGAAGGTGCTGATACTCTTGCCTTCAACAGAAACTACTCTGTCAAGCGCGGATATGATTCCATCGGTCATTGTATAAACAAGATCTCCAAAAGGATTGCCCACAGCATAGATTGTCTGACCTACCCGTATGTTGTCGCTGTTGCCTATAAGCGCAGGGTTGAGACCCTCCGCCTCTATCTTCAGCACCGCAACATCATTGCTGTTTTCGAACCCTACAACCTCCGCCGGGTAAGATGTTCCGTCGTTGAGGACTACGCTGATAGGCAATTCGTTTGCGTGTGCAAGCTCAATAACGTGATAATTTGTTAAGATGTAACCATCACTTGAGATTATAAACCCGGAGCCGGAAACCGGAACCATAGTACCCGGAACTTCCGGTATCCCGAATAAGCTCGGAGCCTCTGAGACTATTCCGACGACCTGAGTACGTGCAAGATCGTAAATATCCTGTGCCGACATGACTGTGGTCAGTGTGGTGACAGGTGTTGGCATATTATTCCCGTAATGTATTTCAGAAGTATTGCCGCCGAGTACAACCTGGTTAGTTATATTGAAGTCGCCTCTGTTAAAGCGGTAGTCCATCATAATATAAGCCGCCGCAGCACTGAAAAGAGAGCATACAAGCACAAGGCAAACTGCCCGAAGCAAGCCGCCTAGCCGACCATGACGCTCTCGAGATGCCCGCGGGCGGCGAGTACTTGAACTGCTGCGCGCTCGCGGGTAAGGCTGACTTACACAGAAACCAGGTGTATACATGACCGCTTGCGTTTCGGGATGATCGTTGTTTACCGGCTCATTGTTATTAAGCCCGCCAAATGAAATCCCGTCGTTAACAGGTTCACTAGAAGGTAAGGTTGAATTTTCCGGGTTTTCTTCTCTTTTTTCAATATCGTCCGGATACATATGTTTTCCTCGCTGTTCTCTGATTATTGCGCAATTATAATAATGAAAGTATATGTACAGGACATGAACAAACTAGAAAAATTCTAAGAACTATCAAGGGAAATGTTAAATGTACACAAAGGATTCGTCATGTTAGACGTTTTTTAACACAGGCTGTCACAAGTTCGTGTGGGTTCTGACATATTTATCGATTCTTCTTGACACTGATATTTAACAGCAATATAATCAAGCGAAGCGAGGGTCGTGACCGTGCTTGCACGGGCAAGACCAAGCGAGCGAAGATTAAACAGAGTATTAATCAAGCGAAAAGAAAGGGAGGGGTATTAATGGCATACTTCTTTAACGAGCCCTCACGAACATTTAGCGAGTATCTGCTTGTCCCCGGCTACTCAAGCGCGGAATGCATACCGGAGAGCATAAGCTTAAAAACGCCGCTTGTGAAATACAAACAAGGCGAAGAACCGGAAATTCATATAAACATACCGCTAACCTCCGCCATCATGCAAGCTGTATCCGACGACAACATGGCTGTCGCGCTTGCCAAGGAAGGCGGGTTGTCTTTTATTTACTGCTCGCAGCCGATTGAAAGTCAGGCTGCTATGGTTTTAAAAGCAAAGTCCTATAAAGCGGGATTTGTTACCAGCGACTCCAATATAAGCCCTGACGCAGAGCTGTCCGATATACTCGCACTTAAGGAGAAATCCGGGCATTCCACAATCGCTGTAACATCAGACGGCACCTGCAACGGCAGCCTCGTTGGACTGGTCACAAGCCGGGATTATAGAATCAGCCGCATGACCGGCACCGAGCTCGTGCGCGATTTTATGACCCCTGTTGACAGGCTTGTCACTGCGCCGTCAGGAACATCTCTCAAGGAAGCAAATGATATTATCTGGGAGCATAAGTTGAACTGCCTGCCGATAATCAATGAGCAGGGACAGTTGATGCACATGGTTTTTCGCAAAGACTATGACTCGCATAAAGCAAACCCTCTTGAGCTGTTGGATTCGCATAAAAAGTATATTGTTGGCGCAGGAATCAATTCGCGCGATTACACAGAGCGTATCCCCGCATTAATAGAAGCGGGTGCTGATGTGCTTTGCATTGATTCCTCAGAGGGATATACAGCATGGCAGAAGACCACGCTTTTATGGGTTCGTGAAAAGTACGGCGACACCGTTAAAATCGGAGCAGGCAACGTTGTAGACGGTGAAGGCTTTAGATTCCTTGCGGAAAGCGGAGCGGATTTTGTCAAGGTAGGTATCGGCGGAGGCTCGATTTGCATTACACGTGAGCAAAAAGGCATAGGCCGGGGGCAGGCAACTGCGGTTATAGACGTATCCAGAGCCCGGAATGAATATTACAAACAAACCGGAATATATATCCCGATTTGCTCCGACGGGGGAATAGTTTATGATTACCACTTTACACTTGCCCTGGCAATGGGCGCGGATTTTCTGATGCTGGGACGCTATTTTGCAAGGTTTGATGAAAGTCCGACCAGCCGTGTAAGCATAGGCGGCAGCTACATGAAGGAATACTGGGGCGAAGGCTCTGCAAGAGCCCGCAACTGGCAGCGTTATGACATTGGAGGCTCACAGAAGCTGACTTTTGAAGAAGGCGTTGACTCCTACGTTCCCTACGCAGGCAGTTTGAAAGATAATGTCAGCCTGACGCTCGGAAAAATGCGCTCAACCATGAGCAACTGCGGGGCAAGCACAATAACGGAATTACAGGAAAAAGCAAAACTTACACTTGTTTCTCACACATCAATACTTGAAGGCGGGGCACACGATGTTCTTCTGAAAGAAAGTGTTGCGCCAAAAGGCTACTCGCAATCATAAGCAACGGCTGCACGTTCCTGCAAACGGGCAAAACCTCTAAAAAGCCGCTATGCTCCCCTCTCCGGCAAACTTATGAACCGCCGGGGATGGGGGCAGTTCTATTGTCTTCGTAGCGATATTGTCACAAAATGCCCGGTCGTGCTCAACAAAAAGCATAGTTGGCTTATATGTTAAAATCAAATCTTCGATTTGCACCCTTGACAGGATATCTATGTAATTAAGCGGCTCGTCCCAAACATAAAGGTGTGCTTCTTGGCAAAGGCTGGCTGCAATCAGCACCTTTTTCTTCTGCCCTGCGCTGAAATCCTTCATATCCTTTTCAAACTGAACGCGGGAAAAGTCAAGCTTTCGAAGGATTGCTTTAAATAACGATTCATCAATACCCATCTCCACTGCGAAATCGCTCAAATCACCCATAAGGAAAGCTGTGTCCTGCGGAACATAAGAGATAATAAGCCTGCTGCCTGTTTTTACTGTACCCGTATGCGGAACCTGCTCCCCGCAAATTAGCTTTATAATACTACTTTTACCTGAACCGTTTCCGCCTAACAGAGCTACACGCTCACCCTGCTCAAGCACTGCGCTCAAATCATCAAAAACACTTCTGCCGTCATAAAAAATTGACAGATTTTCAAGAGATAATAAACGCGTAGCATGGTACTTTAGCGAATGAATTTTTAAGGCATCGGCAGTTTCTATATTTCTCAGGAGGCCGGACTTCTCTTCTATTGCCGTATTCTGTCGCCTTTCGAGGTTTTTTCGGCGTTGTTGCATACGTCTGGATTGCTCGGCATGATACTCCTTTGACCCTTTCCCGGCATGGCCTTTTTTACGGGCGGAAGCTGCGCCTTTTCCCATTTTTGCAGATTCGACCTTATCCGCCCACCTTGAACTCTGCCGCGCCGCGGCCTCAAGCCGTTTTATATCCTTTCTTAACTTGTCGTTTTCCGCCAGCTCAAAACCGTCCTGCAGCTTTTTATTGTGAAACCAGCTTGAGAAATTCCCGCTCTGAATTTCTATATTCGCTCTGTTTATTGATATGATGTGATCTACACAAAAATCAAGGAAAGCCCTATCATGTGAAACAAGAATAAATCCGGACTTGCCGTGCAGGTAACCCGCAACAGTTTTGCGCGCAGCCATATCCAGATGATTGGTTGGCTCATCAATCAACAGGAAGGAGTTTCTTCGCAAAAACAATCCGGCCAGCAGAACCTTAGTCTGCTCCCCGTTGGAAAGCGTTGAAAACGGGCGATAAAGTACACACTCATCTAATGAAAGCGCATACAGTTCTTTTTGAACTTGCCAGATTTGCGTATCCTCTGCTAATCCGAAGAGTATGTCAAGTGTATTTAAGCTGCTATCATCAACTGTAAACGGGAAATACTCAAAATCCACGCCGGCTGTAATGGAACCGCTATATTCATAACAGCCCATCAGCAGGTTTAAAAATGTTGTTTTACCACGCCCGTTACGGCCGCAAAACCCCAGTTTCCAGTCGGTGTCTATTTGAAATGATACATTGGAAAAAATATTATCATAACTGCCATCATATGAAAAAGTGAGATTTGAAATATCTATAAGGGACATAAAAAATCCTTTCCCGGGTCGGAAAAGGATAAAACGCAAAACAAGCTTTCAGATAAAAGGTACATTGCCTGATGCCCGCGTTAATCCAATTCCAACAAAAACATAAGCCTGAAATAAAGGCTTTTAAAATACTCGTTGGGAAATCAGACTAACGTATCATTCTTACACCCCACAATACCGTAACATCGAAATAATACCAGAAAACACGCATAAAAGCAAGAGTGTTTGGCTTTATTCCCGTCCTTTTAAATTTTCAAGGACTTTTTAGTATTATCGTGGAAGTACAGTGTGCGCAAACCTTATTGTCGACTGAGTTTGAGGCTAAAACTAATAATTCTCGAAAGTTACGCAACATTTGAGCATCTCCTATAGTGATATAATGCAAAACACGACTACCCTCAAATTCTCCCAGTATGCGTTCCACACTACCTCTATCCATCCCGTAATATATAACGTTTCCGCTGCCATCATTTATGGTCAGGGGGTTATTTGAATGGTTGTTGCATTGTAAAATGAAAATACCTGCAACAACCAAAGCGACCACAACTACACAGGAGCATATAATTATAGGGATTAGCGTCTTCATAGAGCAACCTGTTTCAAACGGATTTAATATAACTTCACTTTTCTATGCCGATACGCTAGATTTTATGGCTAAACGATGAATGACCTCTTGTATTAATCGGAGGTCAAACGGAGGGCAAAGGCTGTAAATCTACCTGATAGATTAACGGCTTGTATTTTGGCATTGGTATTCTCACTCCGCTTGCTTGTGCTTCTTCAAGCCATAATTTCTGTGCGATTAGAACTTCCTCTAATGCTTTTTGTGGTGTTGCTCCCAAAGCACTACAAAACTTTAAGTCTGGTATATCTGCGACATAGCTTTTATCATCTTTACTGTAAAAGATATTTATATGATACTCTCTCATAATCTAATCCTCCATGTTTAGGTTGTACTTTTCTACTAATGCAAGAAATTGCTTGATTTGATACGGTTTTGCTTTGCCATCAACATTCTGAATATTTATATGTTCTGCAATATTAGTCTTTCTGAAAATATTATGACTACCCTCGCCACGCTTACGCAAGAACCCGAAAGACTCAATAACTGTTACAAAGTCATTGAACTGCACATTTTTTTGATTGTTGATAATTCTTGCCAGTAATTTTCTCTTATTCATACATGAACTCCTACAGCTATATTATAAACCAACTACTGTCAGATTGCAAAAAGAATAACGAAAAACCGTATGCAAAAAGGCAAGTCCCGCTCCAATTTAGCTTTAAGGCTTGCCTACAGCATATATGAAGTTAATTTGCAGAAACATCCTCACACTCTCCAACGCGACCGACTTTTTAGCATTTGCAGTTAACAAATTCCATTATTTTCTCTATTTCGTCGTTGAAAAAATGGTTTAATCTATATTCTAGCCCATCATTTTTCAGCGTGGAAATCATATTAGCCGTTGATGTAATCAATTTGTCATTGTTTTCGTTTGGAGAAACATACTTGCTAGTTACATCTCTTGATATAGTTAATGTGGGGACATCCAGAATTTTCATTAGCTTTACAACACCCATATAATCTTCATTGCGATTATTTATCCCCGGTAGCATTATATATTTTAAAGTTATCTGTCCGCGTTTAACATTATCTTTATACTTTAAAAGGTTGTTTATAATAGTATCAAAATTATTAAACCCTTTAATTTTATGCCAAGTCTCACTAGTTCCGCTATCAATTGAAAGATTTATCGATGACCTAGGGTTATTTATGAGGTTATTTAATATATGGCAATCGAATTTAAAACAGTTTGTATAAAACGTTGCATTGCTGTTTCCAATAATATCTAGCAGTTTAATTTTGTAAGGATGGATGGCAAACTCGCCTGATGATATCTGGTATCGAACATTAGGGGAAATCAATCCTCTACTTTTTGCATAACTCAGTGCATCAACTACTTTACTATAATACTTATCAATATCAGAAATGTTATAACTCGATTTTTTCCTTGCGTACATACAATAAATGCATTTACACTGACACGGAGCAGGTTGCATCGATAAGTTAATATAATTGATTTGCTCCTTGTTTATCCATCTATCCAATTTATAATAAGAACACTTAGCACAAGCATCAGGCAGGAGTCCACCACTTAAATAAAGTACGCTTTTTTGTATAATATCCGCTCTCATTCTCAGTACATGTTGTATTGTTTCCTGACCTGTCTCAAAAAGTTGGCTTGCAGGAAGATTTAAATTGAATTCACAACATAACGTGGCAGCTTTGCATGTGTCTATATATTGAAACGTTAAATAAAAGTCAGATATATAATGACAACTAAAAAACATTTTATCCGAATTATTGGTCATAATTAAGTTTGAAACATTATATTTATCTACTTCCATCTTTTGGATAATCTCAATTATATTATCTTCAATCATTTTGCAAATTTCATTTTTATATACTTCAATAATATTCGCAGATTCTTGTTTATACTGTGTAATCTGCTCTTGTATATCGTTATGAAATCGTGCTCGGATATTTTTAAGAAGTTTCTTCATTTTGCAATCCTTTTCAAACTGGTTAGATTTCGAATTTTATCTTTCCTAGAGTAGCAACAATCGGAATAAATACTAGCAATGTAGTTCTTATTTTAGAAGGCTTAGGTGCTCTTTGTATTTGTGGAGATACATGAGCTTGCACTGGTATAACTGGTGTTTGTGCTTGTGTTACTGGTACAGAAGCCACAAATGCAGGTGATTCATCTGTTTGACCACCACATTTCCAACAAAACATGATTAGTCCTCCAATAATATGAGACAAACAAAACGACATAAGATATTGGATGATAAATCCTATACCTTATGCCGTTGCAATGCATTTTCCCCAATCAGCCTGCCAATCGTCTTGAAAACTGGCACACATCACGGTATAATAACAATTGCAAGTGTGACCAATGGTCGTTGGCATAGGAGAGTTATAGTCTCCGACTGCTAGGGGACAAGGTGTACCACCACCTTGTTCCTGCTTGCTATGTTTGTCTATGTGTATATACTATCAATTCTTCAATAGAATTGCAAGTATTCAACCTCTTTTTTATATTAAATAATGAGAAGATACAACTAAAATGGTCAACCCACCGTGTATGGTGGGTCAGCTTTTTTGATTGATAAAGTAGAATATATGTTTAATTAATGCCTACTGAACAAACAGCATTTTTGGCGTGAGCTCGTATACACGAAACCAATATAGCCAACGTCCGTAAAGTGCACGAAGAATCCGCCCTATGTGGTGCAGGTTCAACGCCACGATCG
>Ga0123356_10001045_pt1 | contig 30723 bp, 25 predicted proteins | sample TergutEmb28metaG_2_FD_92546 | JGI IMG/M metagenome (GOLD analysis project Ga0123356, IMG submission 92546) | Embiratermes neotenicus P3 segment gut microbial communities from Petit-Saut dam, French Guiana - Emb289 P3 | ecosystem: Host-associated > Arthropoda: Insects > Digestive system > Gut ...
GAAAGCAATCGCACAGAGACATTATCGTATTTTTTTGCGCTCATGTCAATAAAAAGCTTGAACATTATGTCAAAATAGTAACAATTTTCTTCATTTTTGCTATATTCCGGAGGAATTGCCATCAATCCTGATACTTTTATTCCATCAGTTTGAGATGCAAGAGCCAGGATCTCCTCTGTCTGTTCGGGCAGAACTCCGGACTTCTGAGGCTCTCTTCCCACATTGACCTCTATAAGAACATCTTGAACGATCCCCAATAAAGCGGCACGTTTACCGATCGACTCCACAAGCGAAGCAGAAGAAACAGATTCGATCATATCGCAGACGCCAACGACTTTATTTACCTTATTTGATTGCAAATGTCCGATAAAGTGCAGAGGCACACCTTCGTATGCACTATGATCACGCTTTTCAAGCATCTCCTGGACGCGATTTTCACCTATCGCATCAACACCCGCGGCAACAGCCTGCCGGATATCACTGACAGGTTTTGTTTTTGTCACAGCGACAAGCTTGATGTCACCCGCAGTTCGCCCCGCTTTTAACGCTGCCTCCGCAATAGAATCGCGTACTTTCTTGATGTTATCTGCTATATTGCTATTGATTCCCGACATCGGTCACGCCTCACCCTTCTGCTTGGAAATAAATGTCTTTCTTCATCATACCGGCTACGGTACTACCTTGCCATGGAATAAGTTTCGCGCTTTTACTATGATCACAGAATCAACGCGTAATGGCGATCCGGTTTCTTCACCGTCCCGGACGAGATAGCTGTCTCCGATCACGCCGGGAGGATCAAGGATTTCCACATCGACCCTCTCTGCACGCCCCGAAGATTGGATATAAACGAATGTATTTAAATCATTATCAAGATGGATAGCTTCCATCGGAACACGGATACCGGTTACGACTCCAAGTAAAATATCGGCCCGGAGCTCGCGCAGCGGGGTGATCTCATGCAAACCTCTGTCGCTTGAAAAAAGTACAACACACAACCCTTCTTCACGCCTGCCGATACTTTCGACCACCATTTCAACTTCTGCGTTATATGCACCGTAAAATTGAACGGTCTTTCTCTGTCTGATAGAGAGCTGGACTGCGTCGTTAAAGTCCATGATCGCCGCATAGTACCATTTAAAATCTGTAATGAGTTTTCCGGATCCTCCGGTATTATATGGCAAGCTCATTTGCGCCATCAACTCCTGCGGAGACATTTGATAAAGCATATCCGGCGTAATATGCTCAAAGCCGTCCACGACTTGAGAAAATGTACCGCTTACCTGTGCCGTGATCGTTCTGGTACCGACATTTCTGCTTTCCAGATACTCAAGACGCTCTTTTAAAGCAGAGATATCGGTCTCTGTTGAAAAAATCGTAGTTTCGATGTTAAGCGTCAATTCATCAAGCTTTCTTAAATCATGACTGTTCACGGCAGCAGAAAGATCAACTATTGCATCAAAGCTTGCCGCATCATTATTGCCGCGAAAAGACTCAAGCTGTGTGATCCTTAACCTGAGAGACCGTATCTCGCCCGCCATTTGTAAAGCATCAGTGCTCATATACTCAACAGCAATAGCCTGCCCTGCAGCAACCTTTTCTCCTTCGCTTACTATTGGAAGGATGGCGATACTGCTGTCCTCGATCACGGTTTCAGTGCGGATGATAAAACCTTGAGCGGGCAACGTTTCTCCGATGGAATATCTTACCGCCGGAGTGGTCTCATATGCGTTGACGAGAGCATTATAAATATAAACACCAATGTAGCAGGCAACAGCCAGAAAAAGCACACCGGTTGTCAGACGTATGAAAAAATCACTTCTCTTCATAGATTTGCTCCATAATCCTCTGCGCTGTATCGTCGATATCGAAAGAATTCTCCCGGTTTATCCACACAACCTCGTCGTCTCGCCGCAGCCATGTGAGCTGACGCTTTGCGTAACGCCTTGACTCCATTTTGATCTTTTCTTCGGCATAAGCCATATCGTTATCACCGCGGAGAGCTGCAGAAATCTCTTTATAACCTATCGCTTGCATGGATGTACTTTCACTAGAAACACCCATCTGCAGCAATGATTTCACTTCATCAACAAGTCCTCTTAACATCATGCCGTCAACGCGACGGTTGATTCGTTCATATAATTCTTTTCTATCGGAAAAAGTGAGCGCGAATTTTATCGACTCATATCGGGGAGGAACGGATTTGGATTCAAGATCATGCCTGGAAATAGATATTCCGGTTGTCATAAAAGCTTCTATTGCACGGACGATCCTTTTTTTGTCGTTTGAATGCAGCTTTAATGCTCTGTCTGCATCGATCTCGCGCAGCTTCTCCAACATAGCATCGCCGCCAATATTATCAAACTCATCTTCAAGCTGCTTACGTAAACTGTCATCACCTCTGGCAGAAAACACACGTCCTGTAAGCAATGAATCGATATAGAACCCGGTACCGCCTACAAGAACGGGTATCTTTCCCCGCTTGAAAATATCGTCGATACATTTTGATGCATCCTCAACATAACTCGCAACGGAATAGTCTTCCCACGGAGGCAAAAAATCAATTAAATAGTGAGGAACCCCGTTTCTTTCAGCAACTGTCGGCTTAGCTGTCCCGATATCCATGTACTTGTACACCTGCATAGAGTCCGCTGAAACGATTTCTCCGCCGATCTCTTGAGCGAGCTTAACGCCGAGTGCACTTTTGCCTGTTGCAGTCGGGCCGGTTATTACAAGAATCATCGATCTCCTCATAGCCTGCCGAAACCTTTATCCAAAGTCGCTTTTGTTATCTCAAAAGCGACGGGTCGTCCATGCGGGCAGTGTGATATTTCCCCCGCCATGACTTTCTCCGCAAGTGTTTCGAGTTCACGTCTGCCGGAAGCTTGACCCGCTTTTATTGCAGCCTTACAAGCGATAGTTCTATAGATATCGTCCCGCGATGCAGGCTCTGCGATACCGCCATGTCTTAATTGCGGGCATAACTCTGAAAGCACTGTCTCCGTATCACCGATGTCGATGTCTGCAGGAATATGCCGTATCGCTACCGAATCATCTCCGAAGCTTTCAACCGTAAAGCCCAGATTCTCTAAGAACTCTGAATTTTCCAGCAATAGAGAAGTATCTTCGTGCCCCATCCGGCATATGACAGGAATCAACAAAGACTCTGACATAGGTGTGTAATTACCGCTCTTAAGCGCATCAAAATGTATCCGCTCATGTGCTGCATGCTTATCGATAAACCACACGCTGTCCTGGTACTCAACGATAATATAGACATTTAGAGCTTCACCGATGACGCGGACAGAGGGGCCGATGAATGGAGTGGTGAGCAGAGACCCGTTTTTCGCGGGTGTAGCACGCGACGCGGGATACGATGCAGGGGGATCAGCAGGTATTGAGTGTTTCACATCTTTACCCGGAGTATTGTATGTCCTGCCGGGCTCTGAAATGTAAGACTTCCGATATTCATCTGCTTGCATGACCTTAAAGCCACTGTTTTTACTTGAACTTTCTAACTTTCTGCTTTCCGCTTCCAAACGCTCACCGGAACCAATAACATCACTAAGTATTGACTCCTCATTGCTTGTATGCGTTTTATGCTTTATATATTGCCCTTTATCCAATGCTCCCAGGGCAGCGTAATAAACGCCGTCAAAAACCTGTTTGTCAGAAACGAACTTGACCTCTGTTTTTGCCGGATGGACATTAACATCGACATCACTTGCTTTTATTGTAATAAACAAAACACAAGAGGGGAATCGTCCCGCGGGAAGAATGTTCTTATACGCTTGCTCAAGCGCGGATTGGAGAAGCAAGGAACGTATAACACGGCCATTAATAAAGAAAAACTGATAACTCCTGTTGCCGCGCGAAGCCGCCGGTGAGGAAACGAACCCCTTGACAGCCACAGCTTCATCTGAAGCCTCTGCACTTAAGAAGCCGGCTTCGATCTCCCTTCCAAGCAAACTGTATATACAAGAATCTATTCGAGAATCGCCCGGGGTATGGAATTCGGTTTTCCCGTCTTTGATAAACCGGATCGACACATCGGGGCGTGAAAGTGCACATTTTAAAACGACTGTTGCAACAGCAGAACCTTCGGCGCGGTCAGACTTCATGAATTTTAAACGCGCAGGTGTGTTGAAGAATAGATCCCGTACAATGATCGTTGTACCCTCAGGGCAACCGGCAGGGGACATCCCGACAACCTCACCGCCTTCCAATGACAAGGACTCTCCGGCGCGCTCGCCCTTCTCCCGCGTAAGCATTTCAATACGCGATACAGCAGCGATCGCGGCGAGGGCTTCTCCCCGGAAGCCTAATGTACTGATCGCAGCAAGACCGTCAGCGTCCTTTAGTTTGCTTGTCGCGTGACGGCGAAAGGCGGTTTTTACGTCTTCAGGCGCTATACCGCAACCATTATCAGTGACACGAATGTAAGTCATACCGCCGGAAGTTATTTCGACGGTTATTATTCCCGCACCTGCGTCAATAGAATTTTCGATCAATTCCTTAACGACGGACGCAGGTCGCTCAACAACCTCGCCCGCCGCAATAAGATCCGCAACATGCTGTTCCAGTTCAAGAATTTTTGGCAAATTTCCAACCTACCTATACATGATCGGCAACCCTTTAACATTAACAGGATCGACATCAAGCAATGCAATATCACCAACAGTACAATCAACATTAGTAACATCGACCATGGTGTGCATCAATCCGACACTTCCGAGAACGCGCGCTTTCTGATTGTTTATCTTAATAAAAGTCTTCCTGCGGCGCCATTTAACAATATCAAACAAGCTTCTTTCTACAATGTATCTGTCAACACCGAACCCGTGATAGTAACCAACAGAGATGATCGCTATCTTGGTTGGAGATTTAGTCACGAAACCGCGTTCGGTCCCAATAGTGTGCCCTTTTGGATGCCAGCCGACTTCTTCAAGACCAGCTTCGATATAACCGACACGCGCAAGTCCCTGCACGGGTTTTCCCGGGATCCTGCCTGTCAATGCAGTATCGACACGCACAGCGTCCATCAGGTCGATATCATATTTAAACAAAGCTGCCGAATCACACGCATGAGCGGTACCCGGTTCAAAACCCATTTCTATGATCTTGTCCAGTACTTCATTGAACTTATCCAATTGGATACGCGTTTTTTTCTTGTTGCGCCATGAAGAAGCAAAGGTTGTAAATGTGCCGATCACGTTAAGGCTCGACATATACTTATAGATCGCTGCAACCTTATCCAGCTCTGTCGGCTGGAAGCCGTATCGGCCAAGCCCGGTATCGATCTTGACTTGAATATCGGCAATCAAGCCTTTAGATTCTGCAATCCCGTTGATAGCGACTGCCGCATCATAAGAACCGGCAGTGCAGATAACACCGTATGACAGCAGCTCTGTAATTTCGTTAGGGTCTGCCGTGCTGCGCAGCATCATGATGCGCTCTTTAGAAAAGTCATTTTGACGAAGGAGCTTGGCATCGCCCGGATCCGAAACTATGAAGTTACGTATACCTTCATCACGCAGAAACTGTGCAACTGTCAGCAATCCCATCCCGCCTGCATTGGCGCTGAGATCAACAAAAACATGCACACCTTCAGCCTTATCTTTTATCGCACGAAGATTATTCCTGACTACCCGCAAATCGATCACAAGATTCTTCATTTGGAAAAACTCCTTTAGAAACAACAATGACACTCAATAATACCATGCTTTAACACTTTAATCAAGTTTTTTACCGTTGTTTTGACCGTTGTTTATTCTCCCTCCGGGTGGTAAAATACCAATGTTGAAATAAGATTCTATCGGAGGGAAAAGTGGATCGTAAGATAGAAGAACAAGCTGGCGCGATTGCAAAACAAACAGAGTTCATGCGAAAAGTAAAAGAGACAGCAAAAGCAAGACATAGCAAACCATTTGCGTATGTTGATACATACGGCTGCCAGCAAAACGAAGCTGACAGCGAGAAGCTGCGTGGAATGCTGGTTGAAATGGGATATACCATCACAACAGATGAAAACGAAGCAGAAATCGCTGTTGTCAATACTTGTGCGATACGAGAGAACGCTGAAAATCGCGTCTTAGGCAATGTCGGCGCACTGATCCACACAAAAAAGGCAAACCCGAAGCAGCTTATTGTTTTCTGCGGCTGTCTTGCAGGAGTGCCGGAAACGGTAGAAAAAGTACGCAATTCATATCATCATGTCGGACTTGTGTTCCCGCCAAATAATCTATGGCGGTTTCCGGAGCTGGTTTACCGGGCGCTGACAGAGAAGAAACGTGTATTTGCAACCGATTGTGAAGAAGCAGTAATTGCCGAAGGACTTCCGGTCAACCGTGACGGAAAAGTCAATGCTTGGTTATCGGTAATGTACGGGTGCAACAATTTCTGCTCATACTGCATCGTTCCATACGTCCGCGGCAGGGAACGCAGCCGTAAAAAAGAGGCAATTCTTGATGAAGCGCGGGAAATAATCGCATCAGGGTACAAAACCATCACAATGCTCGGACAAAACGTCAACTCGTACGGTGACGGCGATAACGACTTCGCATCACTCATACGCGATATCAACGCAATAGAAGGCGACTTCCTGATACGCTTCATGACAAGCCATCCTAAAGATGCGTCAAATGACCTGTTTCAAACAATGGCAGATAGTAAAAAAGCTGCACGCCACATACATCTGCCGTTCCAGGCAGGCAGTGACCGGATCTTAAAACTGATGAACCGCGGATATACACAAGAAAGTTATCTTGAAAAACTCGCATACGCTCGCAGCTTAATGCCTGATATCGTCATAACAAGCGATGTGATCGTCGGGTATCCGGGTGAGACTGAGGAAGATTTCGAAGAAACATTAAAACTAATAGAAAAAGCCGATTTCGAAGCAATGTTCACCTTTATATACTCAAAGCGCCCCGGCACTCCCGCGGCAAATCTTCAAGACACGGTGACAAGAGAAGAAAAACAGGTAAGATTCGACAGACTAATGAAGATCCAAAACGAAATCTCCGAAAAAAAACACTCAGCCTACATCGGAAAAACCCTCCGCGTCCTCGTCGACGGGGTCGCTCCCGGAGGTTCGCATTGCGAAACTCCATATAACCTTAAAGCAAGAACAAACGGCGGCAGACTTGTTCACCTTAAAGGCGACACAGCATTGCAAGGCGATTTTGTTAATGTAAAAATTACCCACATAAACAACTGGTCACTATTCGGCGTGATATAACCTCATTTAGATGTCCCCTTCCTCAAGAGCTTGCGACATAATATTGAAAGGCATTAGAAAAACCATGACAAACAAACCTTTAGGCGTCGCCATAGATGTAGGGACAACGACCGTTGCACTGCATCTTATAGAGATCGATTCAGGTGAAAGGCTGGCTACAATGAACGGCGCTAACGCCCAGGCTCCATTCGGTGCTGATGTTACAAGCCGTATCCGTTATTGCGCAGAAAACGGACACCTTAATCTTACTAATGCTATACGTAAGCAAATAGCATCCTTGATCAAAAAAGCGTGTATTTCGACCGGAACAGATCCGGAAAACATCGAAATCATGTCTATTGCTGCAAATACTGTAATGCAACATCTTGTAGCGGGGTATTCTCCTGTAGATATGGGCGTTGCCCCGTTTACCCCTCACAGTTTATTCGGGGAGGAACTACCTGCGTGGGAAGGACTTCCTGTTGCAAATAACACATTGATATACTACACGCCCGCAATATCAGCATATGTCGGAGGTGACATCACAGCAGGACTGCTCGCTGCCGGATTTGAGGAAACTATAAGTCCGGCAATATTCCTTGACATCGGCACAAACGGTGAAATAGTCCTTAAACATGAAGGAACCTACTACTGCTGCGCTACAGCAGCAGGACCCGCTTTTGAAGGAGCGGAGATATCAATGGGAATGGTTGCGGAAACAGGAGCGATCGACCATGTCAAATGGTACGACAGACCCGTCTTTTCTGTTATAGGCAACGAAAAACCGCACGGCTTGTGCGGATCAGGACTGCTGGATACGCTTGCCGTACTGCTTGATACAGGAGCAGTCGACGAAACAGGACGGCTTGACAGGGAAAAGTTCTGGCTTACTGCCGAGGAACATGGCGGAGTGTATGTTACAGCAGGTGATATAAGGAAACTGCAACTGGCAAAGGCAGCCATAGCAGCCGGGATAAAAATTTTACTGCACTTCGCAGGGATCACTGAAAAAGATGTAAAAAGACTTTCACTTGCAGGAGGATTCGGCAGCTTCATGGACTTAAACAGTGCCGCAAGAATAGGTCTTATTCCGAAAAGCATGCTGCCGGTCGCAGAAACTCTCGGCAACACAGCGGGAGAAGGAGCAGCTATGGCACTTAGTTCTGAAGATGCTCGCGAACGGCTTATGAGGATCCGGGCACATTGTGAATATATCGAGCTATCATCAATGACATATTTTAACGACAAGTTCATTGAACAAATGGCGTTTTAAAGGGAACTGTGCCATCTTTCAGGGGATGGCACAGAAGAAGAGAAGAGAAAAGGATGAAGGGAATAGAGGCGAAAATAAAAGATGGAAATATATAAGGAACTGGCTGAGACAGCTAAAGAATGCGGTTTTACACATTATGCACAGTTAGATATATCAACGCTGGAGTTCATGCAGGAAATCCGCGACATGTGTAACCCGGCGCAATGCAAAAATTACAACAAGTCCTGGTCATGCCCGCCCGCTTGCGCATCACTTGACGAAATGCGCGAACGCGCCGGGAAATACACGACAGGCATCCTGGTCCAAACCGTAGGCGAGCTTGAAGACAGTATGGATTGGGACAATATAATGGAAACCGGCGCACAACATAAAGAAAACTTCGGAAAAATGAGGGAGATACTGAATAAAAGACACCCATCCCTGTTGGCGATGGGTGCCGGAGAATGCAAAGTATGCGAATCGTGTACATACCCTGACGAACCATGCCGCTTCCCCGGCAAAATGGAAGTCTCGATGGAAGCCTGCGGTCTTTTCGTCAGCAAAGTATGTAAAGACAACAACCTGGAGTATAACTACGGTCCTGACACGATCGCATTTACATCATGCTTCTTGCTGGACTGATCAATATCAATTAAATTGAACGCTCTGTCTGGTTGCGCTCTAAGTAGCTGGAAAAAACACATGAAATCAAAATAGCAAGGTTTATTTCGCTGTCGCTCCAATCTCTGCCATCATCTGATTTTGAAAAATCAAGAACAGCACCGACCTTACCCATAACAAATACAGGTGTTATGATAAAATCCTCGGAATTCTTGCGGGATGGTTTCATAAAATCTTTTATCTGCGGGTCATTGGAATGAAAACATACATCCACATCATCACCGTTTAGAGCATTTTCGATATTTTCTGTTATAGTATCTTCAAGCTCGAGTATCCCGTTTAAGCACGATTCCGAATCTACCTCGGGATTTATCCATTCGCTCTGACATTTAAGGACCTTATCGTTTTCATCTAAGATATATAATCGAACGTTCGACAACTCCATAAATTCGCCGATCAAACGCAGCGTCTCCGGGAATGATGAAATGCTGCCGGCTCCGCTTAAATAGCTTTGTGATATTTTTTTAAGGAGCGCTTGATGCTGCAGCTGAGTTCTTATAATTCGCTCCCGGGAGACGCCTTTAAGCAGATTGTTTACCCTTAGCTTCACAACCACGGAGCTAAAGGGTTTTTGAATATAGTCTTCGGCACCTAAAATCAAGCCTTTTTCTTCCGATTCCTCACTGCTGAGTTTGGTTATGATTATCACCGGGATATCTTGAGTTTCAACGGTGCTTTTTAGTCTTTTAAGAACTTCGTAACCGTCCATTTCCGGCATTATTATATCCAGTAAAATCAAATCCGGGTTTTGCAGCTTAGCTGCTGTTATTCCCGACATTCCGTCTGTTACCCCGTAAATAGTATAATCAGAACCCAACATATGTCTTATAGCAACGATGTTTGACGGCTCGTCATCTATAACAAGGATAGTGTTTCTTTTTTCAGTATTCATCCTCCAATACCAACCTTCTCTTTTATTTTTGCGAGCTCTGCCAAGGCTTTTTTATAGTTAAAAATTTCTACGCTCCGCGCCAGCTCTTCCAACTCCGGCACCTGAAGAAGATCATCCAGCATATCTATGCAATCTGTATCAAAATTTAAAAGCTTTGGTTCCAATTTTTCCAGCAGGATGATTATTGTGGATCTTTTATTGATTGATGCCCGGTCAGTAACAGGCGATGCATTGGACTCCGATGTAATTCTTTCAATTACAGAGTTAAATTCAGCTTCGAGATTATGCAGTTGCTTGAGGCGCACCTTATTCTTACCGTTACTGAGCGCTTTTTCTACTTCGGCTGCCGCCACCTGCAGCCGGAATTCTCCGATCATTTCTGCGTTACCTTTTAGAGTATGTGCCAGTCTGTGAGCAAGACGGATATTGCCAACTTCAAGAGCATCACAGATTTGCTTAAACGATGTTGCATTACTCTTGGCGAAATAAGTTTGTAACTGGGTTATCGTTTGCTCATCATTAAGTATTTCAAGAGAATCTACAGACGTGACGCCACTGACAGGAAGGTACTTTAAAAGACATGCCCATAACTCCCTTGAAGTGAACGGCTTACTTAAAATATCTGCCATACCGTTTCTTCTGTAATGCTTTAGGTCGTTGAGCATTACATTTGCGGTCAAAGCAACGATCGGGGTTATGACTCCCATTTCTATTATTTTGTTAGCTGCATCCAGGCCATCCAAAACAGGCATATGAACATCCATAAAAATCAAATCAAAAGGTTTGTCTTTGTTTTGATGTCTGTCAGCAACGATATCGACACCTTCCTTGCCGTTTTGCGCTACAACCGTTTGAATGTTTAATCTGTTAAGATGATCGATTATTACCTGCTGGTTCATTTTATTATCTTCGCAAACCAGTATCTCTCCATTGAAGATCGGGGCTTGGAGATTATCAGAAAACATTTCTTGTGTCGCGACTATTTGCTCATCGTCCAGCAAATCAAAAGTCAGCGAAAAACTGAATCTGCTTCCGACGCCCAGAATGCTTTCTACGCTAAGTGTACCACCCATTAATTCTATCAGCTCTTTTGTTATCGGCAACCCGAGTCCGGTACCTCCGTACTTCCGTGAAAAGGTGAAATCCGCTTGTATAAAGGGCTCTAAGACTTCTTCAAGCTGCTTAAGACCCATTCCGATCCCGGTGTCTTTTACTTCAAAGCTAATAGTTATATTATTCTCGGTTTTGTCAACTATGGATGCTAACGCCTTTACCGTTCCTATTTCAGTAAATTTAACAGCATTAGATAATAGATTTATGATTATCTGATTCAGTCTTACGGGATCACCTAACAGCATCTTGTCTGCAACCGGCTCGGCATAGCAATATAGAAAGAGTCCTTTCTCTTCAGCTTTCATCGTTACTACGGATTGGCAATGAGAAAGGATATCCTGCAGACTGAAGGGTATATACTCAAGTTCGATTTTTCCGGCTTCGATCTTTGAAATATCGAGGATATCATTGATTATATTAAGCAGCCAGACAGCACAGTTTGATATATCATTCAAATACTGTCTTGTTTGTTCCGGGATCTCATCTTTTAGAGCAAGATCAGAGTACCCGATGATACCGTTCATGGGAGTCCGGATCTCATGACTCATACTTGCTAAAAAGGCAGACTTCGTTTTACTTGCAACTTCTGCTGCATCTCTGGCTTTAAGCAGGTCTTCTTGTGCGTGTTTTGTTTCGCTGGTCTTTTCAGCGACCAGTCGCTCCATCTGCTTTTCTGTTTTTCTTAGTTTTTTATACAGATACAGCAGCGATAAGACTAGTACCAGCATGATTATGCCGATTGCGATCCATATCATCTAAATCTCCAATACGCACTTGTCTTTATTTCCATCTTTCATTATAAGAAATATCATCAGATGTGTCAAGAAAACGTCATGTTATTGAGCAAATAACACGAACTCGCTTAAAGGTTCATTACTTTCTTTGTTACACAGGTAAACGAGAATGTTGAACCTTTCCCCAGCTCGGATCTTACCCAAATGTTTCCGCCCATCATACTTGCGATACTCTTTGAAAGAGGCAGCCCTATGCCGATTCCTCCATATTTTCGGGTATCGCTCCCATCCACTTGTTCAAACAAGTCAAACAAACCAACCTGATGTTCATCGGAAATACCGATACCATTATCGACCACTTCGAATCTGAGCGTTATTAAATCATCTATCTCATCGTGAATAAACGCATTTAAAAAGAGCTCACTGTTCTCGGGAGAGAACTTACTCGCATTATTAAGCAGATGGAGTATAACTTGTGTAATACGCTTTTCATCACCCATCAGGATTTTCGGGATTTCCGGAGATATCCCGAAAATCAGTTTTTGGTGTTTTTTGAGCATATCCGGCTTTAGTCTGCCATATATATATACGAGCATATCGTTGATAGTAAACTTCAACTCGGAAATATGGAACGCCCCGCTGCCGCTGGACACATCAAGAACATTATGTATCATTATTACAAGTTGACGAGAGGTTTCATCGATCGTCTCCAGACATGACATCACTCTTTCGTCCGCATTAGTCATTTTTGCGATTTGCGTCATACCCATTATAGCATTCATAGGCGTCAGCATTTCATGACTCATCCGCGAGAGGAACTCACTCTTAGCACGGCTGTTGCGTTCAGCGAGATCCCTGTTGAGCTCTGCCTCTTTAATAGCTGTATGGAGTTGAGATTCAAGCGTTCTTATTTCAGTTAGATCATTAGCTGTTATCCCGAGGCTGTTACTGCTTGTTTGAGCAATATAGATCATCAGTATACGTTGATCTCTGTCTTCTCTGGTGATACTTATTTCAATTTGAACAGGTTCCCCCGATAAAGCTTTAGGGATATAGATCTCCTTCAACTCAGTAAGTACATCTTCATCGATAAAAAGTCCAAGTCCTTCAGAGATGAGATCATGCTGTGAATAACCGGTAACAGATACGACTGCAGGATTGACATACTCAACGTCAGCATTTGCGTTAATATACATTGCTAACTGCGAAGAATGTTCCACGATAGAGTATTGACGTTGACGCTCTAAAATATTAACTTGATTTTTTATTCTCATTTTAACGATCGCTGAATGGAACGGCTTTGATATATAATCTGCCGCACCTAGTAAAAAACCCTTTTCTTCAGCATCGATACTATCAAGTCCGGTGATAAAAATCACCGGGATATCCCGGGTTATCTCTGACTTTTTTAATGCTTCGATAACTTCGTATCCATCCATTTCAGGCATGATAACATCAAGCAGGATCACATCCGGTAATTTTCTTTCCGCCGATTGAAGTGCTGCGCAGCTGTCCCTGACAGCCAAAACTTCATAATCTGCTTCAAGGATATCCGTCAGTTCAATAATATTTGATTTTTCATCATCGATAATAAGTATACTGTATTTATCCGGCTTACTCATCTGTCCGTACCTATATCCTTCTTCAGTTTTTCAAGCGCGTCCAACGCCGATATGAAATTGTAGTCCTCAATATGAAAAGCAAGATCTTCAGATCCGGGAATTGCTTTTATATCGTCTAAAAGCTTTATGCACTTTGTACTGTTGTCGATCAAAAGGGGCTCAAGAGAATCGAGTATCTCGTTAACTTTATTGATGTCTGTAATTTTAGACACAGAGACTCTTTTCTCTTCATCCAGTAAAGGCGATAGCTTCTTTAGAACTTTACTTATCTCTGACTTTATTTTGTTTAGTTTGCTTCTGGCAATACCGGAACTATCCTTTAATGCAACTTCAGCTATAGCAGCAGCATCCCGGAGCTCATATTCATCGATCTGAGCAGCGTTGCTTTTAAGAGTGTGTGCGATCCTATGTGCTGTTTTAAAATCATCTGACTCCACAGCCTTTAGCAGATCGGCATATGTTGTCTGATTTTCCTTTACAAAATTTACCATCAACTTCTTCTTAACGGCAATATCTTCAGCAGACTGGCGCTTTTCATCGATTTCGGTGTAGGATTCAACAGGTATAAGATTGATCAAGCATCTCCACAACTCATTTGTTGTAAAAGGCTTGCCAAGCGTGTCGATCATACCGTTCTCTTTGTAAATTTCAACGTCATTGGACATTATGTTTGCTGTCAATGCAACAATTGGCGAATCTACGTTTAACGCTGTGATTTTGGATGCAGCTTCCAGCCCGTCCATAACAGGCATATGTATGTCCATAAAAATCAAATCAAACGGCTTCTCATTTTGTTTTATCCGCTCGGCGACAGCCATTACACCTTCTTCACCGTTGCTTGCAACAGTGGTTTTTAAACCAACCCTGTGTAAATTATCGCAAATGACCTGCTGGTTGAGTTTGTTGTCTTCGCATATCAAGACCTCCCCTATAAAATTAGGTTTTGCATATTCATTGATAACGGCTTTTTTAGAAACACGATCCGTAGTGGCATCAGTTAACTTAAAAGATACATCAAAACTAAACTTACTGCCTATCCCGGGTGCGCTTTCTACGCATAAGGTACCCCCCATCAACTCAATGAGATTTTTTGATATGGTCAAGCCCAATCCGGTGCCACCGAAATTTCGCGTTATGCTTTCGTCGGCTTGTTTAAAAGGTTCAAAAATCCTTTCTATTTGCTCGGATCTCATACCTATTCCGCTATCCTTTACCTCAAAATGCATCCTTGCGCTTTCTTCTTCTTCATTGTATTCTTCAATAGACGCGAGAAGCTTTACCGTACCTGTATTGGTAAACTTTACAGCGTTTGATAAAAGGTTCATTATAACTTGACGCAACCTGAGCGGATCTCCAAGCATTCTTTTACCTACTGAAGGTTCTGCATAACAGTACAGTGAAATCCCTTTTTCCTCTGCTTTAGGTTGTATCGCCGCCTGACAGTGCGCGAATACGTCCGGCAAGTCAAACGGGATGACCTCCAAATCGACTTTACCGGATTCGATTTTTGATATATCAAGAAGGTCATTGACAAGCGCAAGCAACCATTTTGCGCTTTCTTGAATATTTGCAAGGTATTCTTTTGTTTTTTGAGGAATATCTCCATGCTGCGCCAATTCGGAAAAACCTATAATACTATTCATAGGAGTTCTGATCTCGTGGCTTATATTAGCTAAGAAGATGGACTTGGAACGGCTCGCGCTTTGTGCAGCTTCTTCCATTCTTTTTCTTTCAGTAATATTTCGAGCAATACCCATTATTCCTGTAACAACCCCGTTCTGTACAAGAGGAACTTTACTGGTTTCAAATACCTGCAGACCACCGTCCAGATCCGGAACAAATTCTTCGGTTATTATCACCCGGTTTTCTAAAAGCACAAGATTATCAGTAACCCTGAAATCATTTGCAACATTTACCGGGACACCAAGACCGTTTAAATCATCTTTACCGATAAGATCACTTTCATCGATGTCATGATGCGCTAATAAACTCCTGTTTGCACGAGTGTAGTGCAGCTCTTCGTCTTTAAAGAAAACATGGTCGGGAATATTGTCTATGACCGCTTGCAGTGTAGTGCTCTCTATCTCCAGCTTGAGCTGGAGATTTTTCATTTCCTCGGTAATATCCATAAGAGCACCGGCTACGCGGATCGCATTCCCGTTTTCATCGCGAATGGTCTCACCTGTCGCCCGGAAGTGAGAATACTCATTATTTTTCTTTAACAATCTGTACTCTATGTCAAAAGGAGTTTTTCCGGTTCTGTCGAGCATATGGTTGGCAAAAGCATCAACAGACCTCTTTTTATCATCCGGATGCAACCGGTCGCTCCAGCTGCTAAGAACATTCGGAAACTCCTCTTCGTTTGAAAATCCCAGCAATTCCCTGAATTCCGGTGACCACAAGAATTTATTAACAGGATTTACCGGATCATCTACTTCGACCTCCATGTCCCATAAAGCCATCTTCGTTGCCTTAACAACAGCATCCAGCATAACAAGCTGAAGCTCGTTAGTTTCATATGTTCTTGCGAGTTTGTTATGTGCATCTTCTAATCTGCGATCTATGATCTCGGAAATATACATCGCTATAACGATACATATAACAAGAACACCCAGCGTTATCACGGCACCGCTCAAAATGAAAACCTGTATCTTGTTTGTGTCTTCTTCTGTAAAGAAGCCGACAAAGATCATCCCGACTATCGTATCATCTGCTCCGTATAACGGAGTGTAACTGGCCAGAACATTTTCGCCGAATAACTCAATGATGCCTGAGTATGACCCTCCTGCTAAAACGATTTCGCTGATATGTTCAGCGGCCCTAGTTCCCATCGCATACGCTCCATCCTCTGTCAGCACGGTCGATGCGATTCGTTCGTCATCCCTGAAAATCGTTATCTCACAACCGGTCAACTCTCTTAGCTTATATACAAGACTTTGATCATTAAGCAGAAAGCCTAAAGACACAGCACCGATTATATTACCGCTTTCATCGTAGACCGGGGCACTTGCAGACGCACCAAGCGGGACTGTCACGCCTTGCATGATGCATGCTTCGATATTACCGGAAAGTGCAGACCTGACATGCGGAAGATTTAAAACATTATCTCCATATTGCTCCGGATCAAGTGTTCTGGCTACAACATCACCGTTTCTATCGATCAAAACACAGTAATCGATAGATGCCATTACCTTGAGCAGCTCTGCAATACCGACAGCACGTTCCCGGTCATTTGTGTTGAGAGCTTCAATTAAATCGGGATGACTTGACATCGCAAATGCAGCAAAATATGCTTTTTCAATCATGTATTCGATTTCATGTTCGACGACGTTTACCGCAACATCGATTTTATTTTGCATAGAGATGTTCAGCTCTCTGCGAAATAACAGTATTGAAGATATAAGCACAGCAACGCAACTGAGAATCGTTAATGTGATCATTGGAATGAGTATCCTGTTTCTAACTTTCATCATTTCCCCCATAGGTTTATTGTTATGCCCGGGCGGGTTACAGAGCCTTGACAAGAAAAGAAGCGCATGCTCGCTAAATGAGAATACGCGCGTGTTTTTGCTTTGAAAAGTGTTTTGCAAAAACAGAATCTATGTCTTCTTGAGTATACAATCGTAATCGTCGTCTGTCAATGTGTTTGAAAAAAGCATCACTAAAAACAGACGTGCTGCTGTTGGGGGGAGACAGACACGTCTGTTTTTATATGAACAGCGCTGATCGGATCAGAGCGCGTTCAGGCTCTTGAAGCTGTTATTTAGTACTTTCCGAAATCTCCTGAGCCTGAACCGAGAGAATGATGACTGATATTATCATCGGGAGGCGGAGCGGAATGTCTTGAAGGACCCGGTAAAGCCTGGAACGGGAGGTTCTCTTTTTTCAGCTTAAATTGTGAGATCAATTCTTCCAGAATGCTTGACTGGCTGCTCATTTGCTCAGACGCAGCTGCGCTTTCTTCTGCTGTCGCACTGTTTTGCTGAACAACCTGAGCGACCTGATCGATACCTGTATTGATTTGAGAAATACCGATCGACTGCTCTTCAGAGGCTTGAGCTATTTCGGCGATCAATTCACTTGACTCGCTGATACCTGATACGATCTCTTTAAGACTGGTTGCTGTTTCGCCTGCAATACGTGAACCAAGTTCGGCTTTTTCCATTGAATTTTGGATCATATCCCCTGTATCCTTAGCGGCATCTGCGCTTTTTGATGCAAGGTTGCGGACTTCTTCAGCAACAACAGCAAAGCCTTTACCGTGCTGACCTGCTCTTGCGGCTTCAACGGCGGCGTTCAGAGCAAGGATATTTGTCTGGAATGCAATATCGTCGATCGTTTTTATGATCTTGCTGATAGACTGACTTGCATCGTTGATCTCTTGAACTGCAGTTATCATATCATCCATCTGGGTGCTGCCCTTGAGTGCGCTTTCCTTGATATTCTCTGACAGTCTGGATGTTCTGCCGGCGATTTCCGCGTTTTCTTTTGTTTTGTTTGCGATCTCTGTAATGGAGCTGGAAAGCTCTTGGATTGACGCGGCCTGCTCGGTAGAACCTTGTGCAAGAGATTGTGCTCCGTCGGCAACTTGTTTTGCACCTGTGGAAACCTGGCTGGTCGATGAGTGGATGTTGCCAAACATCCTGTTAAGATTATCAACCATTTGCGATAAAGACTTGCCCATAGTATCTGATGAGGACAGCATTCTCACATCGACAGTCAGGTCACCGCTTGCAATAGTTTCCAGGTTACCCGCAACATTTGTAACATGATCAACAAATGCCGCGCTGCCTGCGATGGCTTGTCCTATTTCGTCTTTAGCCTTAGCACATTCACTAATGACCCTTTGATCGTTCGGCGACAAGGTTATATCGCCTGTAGTACCGGCTTTTTTCATAAAGTTTGACAGTACTATCAGCGGTTTGCTGATGAGGCCGGAAATGTACAAAGCAAAAGTAACTGCAACGGCTATAGCAAGTACCAGTACAACGATGATAACGACAAGTAATGTATCACCTAATTCCGATGCAGATAGTGCAGCACCTGCTGCAACATCGATCTTCATGGCGAGACATTCGTCGAAATTATCAACGATCTGGTTTGTTGCAGCAGTGTACTCTCTCATTATCACGTACAAATCAGCTGCATCAACATCATTTTTAGCACCCTCATAAATCCTGTCAAAGCCGACCCTAAACTGAGTTTCATACAGTCTTCTGGCTTCTTCAAACAGTCTTAAAGCTTCAGGTGCTCTTATAGTTTGCTGATATGCATCTAAAGATGCTTGCATATTTGCATGATAATTATCAGCATTTCGTCTGGCATTGTCGATCATTTCAAAGTCATCGACGGCAGCACCTACGATCAATTCACGCATACTGGCACGCTGACGCTGCAGCATTTCGATGGCTTTGCCGAGTTCGGGCAACGGAACTGTTTGCAACTCATACATTTCGTCGAATGAATCATTGATTTGAATCATCCCGTAGATTCCGACGACGCCGACGATCGTGGTCATGAGAGCAACAATTAAAAAGCTACTTATTAGCTTAACAGATACCTTAAGGTTTTTCATATCAGATCCTCCATTAATATTATAAAGAAGTAAATTGTTATGTTATAAAACAATTGTAGAAGTGAACCGGGTTTTGCACATCGTCCGAATGGACTAATTTATCAGAACTTTCAAGTTTTTATTGAGTTATTAAGAGAAACAAAGAACATTATTCAATTCACTTAATAAATCTCAGCTCTGCGCCTTAAATGGCATTGAGGCTTTCCGGATTAAGAATAAGTACCGGACTGTCAAGCTTTTCCCGTGTCGCGATCTCGCGTATATATTGCGACCTTACTGCGCCATCTCCTTCGTTTACGACACCATCTATGAAGTTTGAAATATACTCAACAGAAACGATCTCGTCAACGATCACACCGCGCTTTTTTTCACCCGTTTCAATGACCATCATCATAATCCGGTCATCTTCAGAGGCTTTTGCAGAGACATAATCACCTAAACCAAACAACGCACGCAAGTCCAGTAAATCGATCATATCGCCACGCGACTGAGTGATACCCGGACAGTGATGAGCGGCATCCACAATAGGAGTTATAGCTCCAATGATTTCGATGGACAAAACATTTTTACTGTTTACACCATATTCGGTGCCATCTACAGAGAAAACGATCCACGGATAATCTTTCTCAGATCTTTCTTCTTCGAGATCTTCGCCCAAAAGTTCACGTTTCAATTCTTCACGGAGTTCGTTGCGTAGTTTTTCCTTGAGCTCTTCCATGCTTAAACTCTCCGGATCCTTGTTAACCTCGTTGCACAAATTAATACCCCCCTTTCTCAAGATTTGCTTCTGTTCCGTTTTATGATAAAACCTACTCCGCTACGATTTTAATCTCGTTATCTACGGCAGTTAAGTCGACTTTACGGACAGGCTGTGCATAATTCGCGATCATCTCTGATGCTATCCTGTCCTCGATTTCTTTTTGGATCATACGGCGAAGATTTCGTGCGCCGTAGGCTTGTGAAAAGGATTTTTTTGTCAGATATTCCAGCAATTTAGTATCATAACATAATTCTATTGGTTTGTCAGCCATAGAATCACGCAGCTCGTTTAGCATCAATTTTGCTATTTCTGAAAAATGCTCTTCCGTTAAAAGATTGAAGTATACGACTTCATCAACACGATTTATAAACTCAGGCCTCAGAAAATCCTTTAGAGCCCGCTCTGCTTTTTCTTTACCCAGGTCATCCGTCGAACGGTTAAAGCCGACAGCCCCGTCCTTTCTGTCGCTTCCGGCGTTTGTGGTCATGATTATCACGGTGTTCTCAAAATTTATGTTTCTTCCATGTGCATCTGTGATATGACCATCATCTAAAATCTGAAGCAAAATATTCATCACGTCGGGATGAGCTTTTTCGATCTCATCAAAAAGGACTACACTGTATGGGCGGCGGCGAATTTTCTCCGTAAGCTGTCCCGCTTCGTCATACCCGACATAACCGGGAGGCGAGCCGATGATCCGTGACACTGCGTGCTTCTCCATGAATTCGGACATATCCAGTCTTATCAGAGACTCCGGCGAATCGAACAGGTCAGACGCAAGACGCTTGACCAGCTCTGTCTTACCAACTCCGGTCGAACCGATGAAGATAAAAGATACAGGCTTGCGTTTTGATGATATCCCTACACGATTGCGTTTTATTGCCGCACAAACACTGTTTATAGCATCGTCTTGCCCTATTATATATTCTTTAAGTCTTTTTTCAAGTTCGGATAAACGCTTGAATTCATCTTCGCGGATATTTGACGCCGGTACTTTTGTCCAAAGTTCAATAACACGGGCGAGGTTATCGATCGTAAGAACCGGATCACCCTCGAGTTCGAGTGTGTCAAGCTCGTCAGACAAACGAAAATCAAGAGTTCGGATATCGGCCAGACGTTCAAAATCCTTGGTGTCACGACTATCCGAAGTTGCAAGGATCATATCGCGCTCTTTTTGTAAATCGGCTCTCTCTTTTCTTATTGCATCCTTGCGTGCGATCAGCTCACTTTTTAAGTTCATGTCCGAACAGGCTTCGTCGATCAAGTCGATTGCTTTATCAGGCAGGAATCTGTCGTTGATATATCTCTCGGAAAGAGTTACAGCCTGTCTGGCGATATCGTCAGATACTTTTACGCCGTGATAAGCCTCATAATAGTTCTTGATACCGATAATGATTTCTATAGATTCATTGATCGACGGCTCGGTTACAATAACAGGTTGAAATCTTCGCTCTAAAGCAGCGTCTTTTTCTATGTGCTTTCTGTATTCGTTAAAAGTTGTTGCACCGATGACCTGGATCTCACCGCGGGAAAGCGCCGGCTTCAGGATGTTTGCGGCATTCATTGAACCTTCTGCATCCCCTGCACCGACCAGACTGTGCACTTCATCAATAACAAGAATGACATTGCCGTTATTTCTTATTTCCTCAACAAGACCCTTCATGCGGCTCTCAAACTGCCCTCGAAATTGTGTGCCGGCAACAAGCGCTGTCAAATCCAACAGATAAACCTCTTTATTGCGTAATTTGTGCGGCACATCATCGTTATAAATACGCTGTGCCAAACCCTCTGCGATTGCGGTTTTTCCAACACCGGGTTCTCCGATCAGACATGGATTGTTCTTTTGCCTGCGGTTCAGTATCTGTACAACCCGCTCAGTCTCGGTTTCACGACCGATGATCCTGTCAAGCTTACTTTCTGCTGCTTTTCGTGTCAGGGAGATGCAATAACTTTCAAGATACTTGCGTCTCTTGCTTCCGTGCCCTCCTGAAGAATTGCTGTTTTGTTCTTTTTCTCTGGGATCGCGTCCGGGTCTTGGAAAATCCCTGGGAGGAGAGTCGTCGGGGCCGCCGAAAAGCCTGTTTAAGAACGGGAATGTCGCGGTTTTTCCGTCATCTTGATTATCTTCCTGATCGTTATGGTCGGCAAGACTTTCAAGTCCGCCCATAGCCTCCATCATTTCATCGGTAAAGGTATCCAGATCTTCGTCAGTCAAACCCATCCTCTTAATGATGTCCTCTACGGGTTTGATATTCAATTCACGCGCACACTTCAAGCAGATCCCTTCATTCGAGGATTGCCCGTTCTCGATCCGTGTGATAAAAATCACTGCCGGGTTTCGTTTACATCTTGAACAGATTGATGGTTGCATTCGACTTCTCCGCTATTGATTTTCTTTGGTCTTGATTTCATTATTTTTATATATGAGCTTAAGTAAACGAAAAGCGCTATCAACGACAGACACATTGCGACAGACAGCATAAGTGCGATGAATAGATTACTTAAATAAGATCTGAATAACATCAGAGCTGCACATACTACGAAAAACACAAACGTTGAAGCCTTACCTATAATATTTGCCGGAGGTATCTCAACATGAGCTTTCTTGTGTATGACCAATCCCCCGATACCCATCAGAATTTCCTTTATGAAAAAAATGATAACGGTTCCCAGAAAGATGTAATTCGAGAAATTTGTGATAGTTATGCATATCAATACGGTGAAAGTCATCAGTTTGTCGCCGAGCGGATCAAGGACCTTACCGATTTTTGATTGAGCTTCAAACCTTCGTGCTATATAACCGTCCAAAAAGTCACTGACTCCCGCAATGATAAAAACCAGTATAGCATAATACTTTATATCATTATTATCAATAAAGTATACAATGACAAATACAGGTACGAGGCATATGCGAAAAACAGATAAAATATTCGGGACGATTTTCACCGGAACACACCACCCAAAGACTTAAACTCCAAGCATATTTGCGATAGGATTGTTATTGATTATATATTTAAACACAGTAGTATTTTCAATCGTTGATAGCATCATTAATCCGAAATATCGCGCAATTACCGCTACAGTATATACGATAATGATACCTTTAATCAATCCCAATGCAGAACCTGCTATCATATCTACATATTTTAACCCCGGAAGAGCAAAAACGACACCTACTAAATTACCGACAACTGCAAAAACGATAGCAATCAAAAGAAACGCTATTCCAAATACGGCTACATAAGAAAAAGCGGAAGATAACCTGTCGGCAATAATGTCGGAAAAATAGCGCTCCTGCTCATCCTCATCCATATCAATAGATTGTTCAGCGATCCGCACAGCTGCGGCTTCCGGCAAACCAAGCTCGCGTAATGCTGTGTACGCTATGCCAAAATCCACATCATCGATTTCATGGTCATGCGCTATTGCCTGATATTCGATCCCCTGCTCATTTATCTCGGATATCGTAGAATCAAGAATACCGCTGACAAAGGGCATAAGCATATCTTTAGTTTCGTCTTTATAAGCCTGAGCGGCGATATTTGCTACAAGCAAGGCAACAAAAAGAGAAACAACACCAAATACACCACGGATCAAACCGCTTTTAAACCCGCGCCATCCGCAAAAGACGACTGCTCCGATAATCGCTATATCAATTATCAAAGTGGTCATGATCTATTGCTCCTCCCCTCTTCTTACAACAACAGCAGAGTTGTCACTTGTAGCGACCGCTGTATAATTGCTTATTGCAAGTATCCGGCTTGCTCCTGCAACCGAAATGTTTTCCGCCAAAACCGGGAACTCCTCAAGCTCTTCGTTATAAAATATAACGCCGTCACTTCTTAGAACGACTAATGATCTGTTGACTGCAGACATAGAAATGATTTCACGGTTGAAAGAGTTTTCGCCAAGAACCGTACCTTCGTGATCGATCGTTATAAGCCGCCCCTGGTACCCGACACCGAAATCATAAAGATGAAGTGCGATAAAATCGTTGCTGTGTGCGTATCCTCCAAGACGCTTATCGGCAAACGTGTAAAGCATGAGACCTTCCCCGTCATTATCGACAAGAAACAATGAGTTTGTAGAAATCGCAAGAACATTACCGTTCGGCAGATACTTTATATCGATGATCAAACCGCCATATCTGTCAAATATCTCAAAAGGTTCTTCTTCTGTGTCGATATCATGGTAAAGTGAGATCCTGCTGCCGGTTTCAGTTAAATTCAGAACAGCAAGTTTTTTATTATCATGTGACAGTTCTGCAGAAAGGACAAACCCGGTTGCTTTATTTACTCTGTAAACCAATACTCCTCGACTATTATATACGGACACAATACCTCTGGTGCTTCCTGCCTCCTGTGTTACGATACAAAACCAACCGTTATTGTTTATAGATGCCGATACAACGGTTCCATCTGTTTCTACTAACGAAACAACCTGCGTGCTTTGATATACACGTACAGCTGAACCTCCTATATCAAATGCTATAAAACTGTTCCCCGAACTTCTGATCGCCGGTGTGTTCATCCGAAAAGAATCCCGGAGGATTTCTTGCCCTTCGGTATCAAGAACCATTATACCAAGCGTGCCTGCAGCTGCGATCGAACCATCAAGATTTGCAAACACTCTCTCGCGTCCGATATCAAAATTAAACTCATCCACAGTTATTACGGAAGACCGCCGTGAGAACAACCCGGTTAATCTCATCGCATCCGAACTATCGTTTGATACAAGAAAGAAAATTACAAAAGCAACGAGGCCCAGGACAGCAAGCAACAATACGAGACCAACAACTCTTCGGGCTTTTCTTTTTGGGATATCATCGACGCTCATATCTTGTCCATTCCTTTCGATGCTTTCCCGGCGCAGATAGCACAACATATCATAGATATTAATTTTGTGCAGCAAATATAATATCACGCATTATAACAAAAAGATATAAAATTTACGTGAACAGAGCCCCGATTTCACCGTCATACCATATTTTTGTAAGGTATAAACCGTCCGGCGGAACAGTAGGCCCTGTCAGGCGGCGATCTTTTTGCATCAGCAGAGCAGGTATTTCATCAGGGTTGATTTTTCCTTCGGAAACGTATAAAAGTGTACCAACCATCGCTCTTGCCATATTATACAAAAACCCGTCTGCACAAGCGCGCAATTCCAGAACATCTCTGCACTCCTCGATCTCATACCAAAACACAGTCCTCACTGTCGTTTTTGTCTCGGTACCAACCGAACGGACAGCTGCGAAATCGTGAGTTCCTACAAAATGCTGTGCAGCTGTTCTCATCGACTCGACATCAAGAGATTGCGGATAAAAGTATGCCCTGCCGGAGTAAAACGGATTGCGGATACGGGAGTTGAAAATCCTATATGTGTACTCTTTCTTGATACAGGACAGGTTTGCATCAAAATCATCCGGGACTTGAAGAGCGCTCTGTACAGAAATATCAGGCGGCAGCAGAGAATTTATTGCAAGCGGCAGCCTGTCTGTTGGTATGTTAGCAGACGTTTTAAAATTAGCACAATACAACTCTGCATGTACGCCTGCATCAGTACGCCCGCACCCGTGCACCTTTACCGGATGCTCAAGCAATCGGGTAAGCACGGCTTCAAGAGTACCGGCAACAGTTATCTCTGCTTTCTGTACCTGCCAGCCATGATACCGTGAACCGTCAAACATAATATTTAAAGCAATGTTTTTCATAACATACCCCGGTCCTCTTGTCAGAAAGAAACTCTCCCCAAAAGCACTACTGCTGCAATGATCCCCGCACCGCACAACAATGCAAGATAATCCCTGTAAGCAAACCTTAGCACTTTCATTTTTGTCCTGCCTTCACCACCGTGATAGCAACGGCTTTCCATTGCGGTTGCTAACTCGTCGGCGCGTCGAAATGCGCTGATGAACAGCGGGATAATAAGCGGCAAAATTGCCCTGGCTCTTTTGATCAGACCACCGGTTTCAAAATCTGCACCGCGTGATTTCTGAGCACTCATGATCTTGTCGGTCTCCTCGATGAGAGTCGGTATCATACGTAAAGCAATGCTCATCATCATAGCAAATTCATGCACGGGCAGCTTGATTTTTTTTAGAGGACTCAACATTCGTTCAAGACCATCTGTCAAGGTTATCGGGGAAGTCGTATATGTAAGTAAAAACGTGCTGATGATCAACATCATCAAACGCGATGCCATATAAACTGCAGTCAACAACCCCTCCTGTGTGATCACAATTGCTCTGTATTGGAACAGTACTGTTTCACCTTTGATAAAGAAGATATTAAGTATAACAGTGATGCAAATTATTATAAAAATCGGTCTGAGTCCGCGCAAAATTGCTGCCGGTTTGATTTTGGAAACAGCTATACACGTTACAAGAACAACAAACATAAAGACATACGCAGGATATCCTTTTGCCATAAATAAAGCTGTGATATATGTGATCATAAGAATCAGCTTTGTACGCGGGTCAAGATTATGAACTATCGTATTACCGGGGAAGAATTGACCTAAAGTAATGTCTTTAAGCATCTGCACCACCCCCGGCTCTGAGATCCACAAGCGCTTTTCTTAACTGCTCAATGGTGTAAATGCTTTGGTTTAATTTCAACCCGAGCGTACGCAACCTTGTTGCGACCATTGCAGTCTTTGGAGCGGCAAGTCCGTATTCGTGAAGCCGGTCCGCATCTGAAAAAACATAAGACGGATCATTATCCATTACAACACAGCCTCTGTTAAGCAAAACGATCCTGTCAACGTTTCGTGCGATTTCCTCCATATTATGCGTAACAAGAATGATCGTGGCATCCCGTGTGGTTTTATAGTCCCTGATATTTCGGATTATCTCCGCTTGCCCGTTCGGATCGAGCCCTGCTGTTGGTTCATCAAGGATCAGCACCTCGGGACGCATTGCTATAACACCGGCAATAGCTGCACGTCTTTTTTCACCTCCGGAAAGCACAAACGGCGACTTCTCTAAAAATGATTCATTAAGGCCGACGAAACCGGCAGCTTCAAGAACGCGCTCTTGTATCTCATCATCCTTCAGCCCCATGTTTTTTGGTCCGAAAGCAATATCCTCATAGACGGTCGATTCGAATAATTGATACTCGGGATATTGGAAAACAAGACCAACCTTAAAACGAATATCACGTGTATGTTTCTTCGACTCGTGAACATCCACATCATTATAAAAAACCTTACCGGCCGTCGGTTTCAGCAACCCGTTCAAGTGTTGTACAAACGTAGATTTCCCCGACCCTGTAGCACCTATGATGCCGATATATTCACCCTTCTCAGCAGTAAAATCAACACCATGCACTGCGACACGCTCAAAAGGCGTGCCTTTACTGTATGTGTGGGATAAATTTTCGGTCTTTATAAGCGGCAATGTTTTAACTTCCTTGTTTTTGTATTACATCAAATATTGCTTCCGCACACTCGTCCACCGATAATGCGTCAACAGGCAGGTCAAACCCGTCGTTTCTTAAATCATGGAGTAGCACTGCCGTTTCCGGGATATCCAACCCTGTTTTCCGCAGTGTATCAATATCACGAAAAACCTCTCGCGGAGTGCCATCCATAAGTATATCCCCGTCTGACATAACGATCAGCCTGTCAGCATCGATCGCTTCGTCCATATGATGAGTGATCAGAATAATTGTGACACCGTGGTTGTCACGCAGTTCTTTCATGATTTTGAGGATCTGTTCTCTGCCGCGAGGGTCAAGCATTGCGGTAGGCTCGTCGAAAACAATGCATTTCGGACGCATCGCCAAAACACCGGCTATAGCTATACGCTGTTTTTGTCCGCCCGACAACAGGTGAGGCGCATGCTTGCGATATTCATACATACCGACTATTTTCAAAGCTTCATCAACACGGTTTCGAATCTCATCAGAGGGGTATCCGAGATTTTCAGGAGCGAAAGCAACGTCTTCCTCAACAACAGTGGCGACTATTTGATTATCGGGATTTTGAAAAACCATTCCCACGCGTCTGCGGATCTCAATAATTAAATCCTCATTGGCGGTATCCATACCTTCGATTAAAACACGTCCGCCCCCGGGCAGTAAAATAGCATTAAAATGCTTTGCAAGCGTAGTCTTCCCCGACCCGTTATGACCGATCACAGCAACAAATGTACCCTTCTCGATCTGAAGACTTAGATCATTCAACACAAGTGCCGGCACAGACCCATCAACAGAAGAATAAGCAAATTCCAAATTTTCTATTTTGATTATACTATCCATAAACATTCCCCGTCATCGCAAGCCGATCCAGTCTTCATCCACATCCATCGTTGCATAAGCATCCAAATCCATCCCGGCTCTTACGCCGGCACGATACTCATAATATCCCTGGCATCCGATCATAGCTGCATTATCACCGCACAACCCGAGCGGCGGAATAAACAGCTTACACCCGTTTTCCTCCGCAGCCTTTTCAAAGTCTGCACGTATACGGGAGTTCGCTGCGACACCACCTGCAATGACGATCTTATCATGCCCGAACTCAACAGCTGCAGCCATGACTCTCGGAACCAGGATCTCACTGACAGTGCGTGAGAACGAAGCAGCCAGAGATGCTGCATCTAAAACCTTACCTTTTTGCTCTGCATTGTGTACGATATTTACCACCGCAGTCTTAAGACCGGAAAACGACATATCATAAGGAAAGCCTTCAATAACAGGGTGTGGCAATTCAAAACATGAATCATCCCCTCCCTGCGCCAGATTGTCCTGCGCCAGTTTATCAAGCACCGGTCCGCCGGGATAACCAAGACCAAGCACACGCGCAGCCTTATCAAAACACTCACCTGCGGCATCGTCACGTGAGCGCCCGATGATTTTGATATCCGTATACCCGCGAACATCGGTAATCAAGCTGTTCCCGCCTGAAACGATGAGACATAAAAACGGAGGCTCCAGATCCGGAAATGCAATATAGTTTGCAGCAATATGCCCTCTGATGTGATGCACAGGAATGAGCGGCACATCAAGAGCCAGAGCCAGACCTTTAGCATAATTAACGCCAACCAGCAGAGCTCCGATCAATCCCGGTGCAAAAGTCACTGCAACAGCATCGATATCACTTTTTGAGATACCGGCATTTTTTAAAGCAAGCTCGGAAAGCCGTCCAATAACTGCAGCGTGATTACGGGAAGCAATTTCAGGCACAACGCCGCCATACATAGCGTGCATATCCGCTTGTGAAAAAAGCTCACTCGAAAGAACTTCACGCCCGTCATGCATAACAGCGACTGCACTCTCATCACAAGAAGTTTCAATAGAAAATATAATCATAACGCTGTGCATTATATATCTTGTGTTCACGCCTGTCAATGGAACGTATTTCTATGTTAATAATAATACATGGCGTGATAAATTCGTCCATCACCATTTGTGCTGACCGGGTCACTCACAGCTAAAATCGCCACAACAGTTGGATCTAAAATATTCCATGTACCGCCGGTGAAGAAAATTTGATCACCTATCCAGCCATCCTCTTCAGCGAAAACGCTGACCAATGCGTGATATGTGTTGCCAAGGAGCGGATCGTAATAATATCCGACGACAAGCTTAGCAGGGATTCCCTGACTCCTGAGCATGGCTGTCGTTAGTGTGGCGATATCAAAGCAGATACCGGTTCCGCGCTCAAGGGTTGAGCTAAGATCCGGTATATAACCAAAGCTTACAGTCTCTGCATGATCAAAATCATATCAGATGTTTTCAACAACAAAAATATAAATAGCTTCAACCTTGCTTTCTGTCATTATGCCGGGAGCATCGGGAATCGGGATGACAAATGTCGGTTCCATTTGTGCTAACGGAACAGCATGATCCTCAATAACAACCTCCGGAGTCTCGGCTCCATCAACACCGCAGCCCGAAATCAGCCCACCGGAAACAAATCCGATCACGGCTGTTAATACTAATGCTACAATCCTCTTCCGCATAAACCCCGACACTACTTCCATACCGTTTACACTTTGTTCATAATTATAGCACACAAAAATAACTTTGTCGAATTGTTTCTTATGTTTATATTACATTTATAAAACTAAGCTGTTCGCTTCAGACTGTCTACAATCCTGAATGTCATCAACATAAACCGTTGTCCCTTCGATTTGATAGACAATACGGTATCTATCACATGAAATTAAATAGCGATACTTACCTTTTTGTAAATATGGCCGGTCATATACCGGATTTCGTTGAGGAAGATTTTCCAATGATTGCATGCTTTTATAAAGACCCTCAAGCAGGTTTTCAGCAGCAGTTTCGCTTACGCGCGCGAGAAATTCAAAATGTTCGTACATTCTGTCGTTTGCTGCAGTATCAATGATTACTTTATAATCGATATCCACATCATTCACGCGTAGCGGCTCCCTTCTTAACAGCTTTACGCATGTTTTTTTGGAATTCGCTTAATGAGTAACCACGGGTACCGGTCAACCTGGCGCGCTCTGCAGCCAAGAGCCGTTCTGCTGTTGCTAAATCTTCTTCTCTGCGGCTATATGTTTCCACATCCATGAGCACCGTGTCGCCCTCTCCGTTCCGGGTCAGAAACACAGGAGTCTTGTATGTTCGGCAAATTTCCGCTACACTGTTGTAATTTTTCCGCAACTCGCTTGATGGTTTAATAATAGGATACATAAAAACACCTCCGCCGTGTAGTCATATCAACACCCATATTATACCCTTTTAAAGGGCGATATGCAACCCCCCGATACGCTTCTAAAGAATCAATCGCATTAGGTCTTCACCGTAAAACTGCTCACCTGTTTTAATAAAACCCATGCGTTCGTACAGTTTTGTGGCGACATCATTATTAGGGACTACAGATGTGAAAATGTATTTGACATCGTAA
>Ga0123356_10001046_pt1 | contig 30714 bp, 22 predicted proteins | sample TergutEmb28metaG_2_FD_92546 | JGI IMG/M metagenome (GOLD analysis project Ga0123356, IMG submission 92546) | Embiratermes neotenicus P3 segment gut microbial communities from Petit-Saut dam, French Guiana - Emb289 P3 | ecosystem: Host-associated > Arthropoda: Insects > Digestive system > Gut ...
TTACTATTCTTAAGCGTGCGTTCACGGTTATATTTACTTCTAAATTTCCGTTCACGATTTCCGCTTTAATCACGGTTTTGGGGCGGTAAAGCCCCACTGTGGCACTGATTCCGCCTGTGGTTATTTCGGCGGTTGAGAACGCGGAACGATTACTTAGTATATTGTAATAAACGGATTCTTTATCATTTAGATACCCTGTAAAAACGCCGTTCTTAAAAACCGCGCCCCCCTCTGCCTTTAAAAGAAATTTTTCTTTGCTTTTTTCAGCAGGTTCGCCACCGCCCCTGTTTCCCGAACCCTTTAAATCCGTTTTTGTTACCGAAAGAACCCCAAGCACAGGCTCTCTGCCCACCTCACCCGATTCCTTAATAAAATCAAGCGTATTTTTAAAAATCCCCTTACTGCTTTCTTCGGGCTGAACTTTTGAAAGCCCGTCTATATAATCGCCAAGTAGCTTTTGAAGCCCTGTTTCGGATTTATAAAAGTTTTCTATATCCTCATTTTTCACCACAAAAAGCAGTGCGCGTTCATCGCTTGTTGCGCCACGCAAGATAAAATCAAACAAGGATTCAAGGGCAAATTTATCGCTTGCAAGCCTTTCGGATATAAAGCGCGCTTTGTTATGAGAGAACAAAAGCCTTCTTTCAAGGGCGGAAGAAATGTCCTCATAAGCAGATTCGGGGCTTTTTCCCTTGCCCTTTAGAATCAAATCCGCGCTTGTGTTCATGCCCGTTTCGCTTGCCCCCTTGGACGCAGGGTTCATAAGTTCCGCATTTATATAAAAGATATTCTCATTCGGATCGTAATCATAAAGCACGCTATCGCAAAGCGCAGAGGCATTAGGCTGAATGGACGACCAGCAGGAAGAAAGCAGGGCTAATAGGGCGATTGTTGAGAGAAGAGAGAGGAACTTTTTCATTATGTAAGAATGGGATACAAATATAAAATATAAATTATGAAATATAAGAACCTGCCTGTGGCAGAACCTTGGCGTTCGCCACTATGTGGCTTGGCTAAAAATATAAATTATGGAATTATTGTTTGAGATTGGTGATTAGTTGTTTGGGATTAGAGTTATGATAAATAAATCCACCATTCGTAAATCGTAAATCGTAAGTCGTCATTACTCTTAATGAGATTTAGAATCCTCAATTTATATTTTATATTTCATATTTCATATTTCAGATTCTGTATTTTTACCTTGTACGCTGAATATTTCCTTCCGCAATACTCTTCGGCCTTGTCTTAAGCCTTTTCAACGGAAACCTTAACACCATGTCTTTTAATTCGGATTTGTCAAACATGGTTAATATCGGAATGCCGAAAGGGTTAACGGAAGCAAGAGAGATAAGCATTATCGCAATGCCCACGCCCACGCCCAAAAGCCCGAAGGTTGCACCAAGGAACAAGAAAACATAGCGGTATATTGTGGAAAATTCATTAAGGCTTGAGGCTATAAAACTTGACACTGCCGTAAGCGCGGCAATCATAACCGTGGGTGCGCCCACAAGCCCCGCCCTTACCGCCGCTTCGCCTATTATTAGTGCGCCCACAATAGACACCGCCGAACCTATCGTTTTAGGTAGCCTTGCGCCTGATTCTTTTAAAAGTTCTATCATTAACAGCACGAAAAATAATTCCACGGCAAGCGGTAAAGGCGTTCGTTCCGCATTTGAAACGATTGTTTCAAAAAGCCCCGAAGGAATCATTTCGCGGTTAAAGCAAATTATCGCCACGGCTATCCCCGGAAGCATTATGCTTATCATTAAACCAAAAACCCTTAAACAGCGGATTAGCGAGGAATAAAAAGTTCTGTGATAATAATCCTCTGCCGTGTGCAGATTTTCAATAAAAAGTTCGGGAATTGTGAGAACATGAGGCGAACCGTCTACAAAAACGGCTACTCTGCCTTCCAAGATTTTTTGCCCCGCAATATCGGGCTTTTGCGTTACCCCGATTCCCGAAACAGGATTAAAATAGTTTTTTTCAAGAAGCTGTTCCACACTTCCCGAATCAAAAACCCCGTCTATATCAATTTCAGATAACCGCTTTTCAACCTTTTTTATAATATCGTCTTTCGCGATTCCTTTAATATATGCAAGGATTACCGTGGTGTTCGTTTGCCTGCCAAGTTTGAATTTTTTAAGCACAAGGTTTTCGGATTTCACTTTGCGCCTAAGCAGTGAAGTATTTGTTAGCAAATCTTCCGTAAAGGCTTCCTTAGGGCCTCTTGTAACATTTTCGGCATCGGGGGGCGAAACCGATCTTTTATCCCATTGCTTTAAATCTATAAGGTATAGCTTATTATTATATGCTAAGCCCGTCATACCGCCAAGGATTTCCGTGCCAAATTCCTCTTCGCTTTTGGCTTCGGTGCAATATGCAAGTTTTTCCGCATTTCCGCAAAAATCAGGGGATTGAAAAGGGCAGATAACATCTCTTTGCAATAAATCACGGTTTACAATGCTATCAAGATACACCAAAACGGCACTGCCTTTTGCACCGCTGATTTCGTCTGTTTTAGCGTCAAAAGAACCGCCAAGTTTATTCTTATATTTTTCCTTAACGGAATTTAGCCATAAATCCACATAAATATTTTGTTTAAAACATATAATTCTATGCTAAATAAATTTTTTGTTAAAAACACTAAATTTCATGGTATAATGGATTTACGGAATCACTAAATAAATACCGTCGCTTTGCGACTGCCCGACACTTATGGTATCTTTTGGAACAAATCTGTCAATTTCCGCCCCTTTAGCGTAGCCCAGCTACGCCCTTGGGTCAAAAATCGCCAAATTTGTTTATCCAAAATCTGCCCATAATCGTTCGTGCTATTTATTCATTGTTTCCTAAAAGAACTACAAATCAAAAAATCGGAGGTAACTTTATGGCAAAAAAATCAAAAGCGTATTTCGGTTTACCGTGGATAGTATCGGTAATCTGCGCAATTTTCCCTTTAACCGCTTGGCTATTCGGTTGGATAACCTGCTTAATGCGTGGCAAACTTCTTGGTGCAGTTTTGCGTTTCTTTGGTATGCTTTTCGGCATTCTTTGGATATGCGACATTATAACCATGATACTAAGAAAAAACATCACCGTATTAGCTTAAACACACAATTTCACAAAACCAATACGCAAAAAAGCCCGCCTTCGGGCTTTTTTCTTATACAAAGCCTGTTACCTAATCAATAATGAGATTTAGAATCAATCATTGTGCGCTGTGCGCTGTGCGTTGTGCGCTGATTCATAAAGTATTCTTTCCGCGTTCTTATAAAGAATAAGTTCAAGTTCAGCTTGCGAAAGTTCTAAGCGTTCAATTAAAGGTTTTTCGGAATCGTAATTCCACATAGGGTAATCCGTGCCGAACATAAAGCGTTGAATGCCAAGGATAGAAAAAATTTCCTTAACTTCTTTGGGGGTAAGAAAGGGCAGTGAGGACGAAGTGTCAAAAAACACATTTTCAGTTTCAGCGTAACCTTTAATGTGTTCCCATTCGGAATATCCGCCGAAGTGCGCGCCGATAAATTTAAGGTGCTTAAAATCCTTGGCAACCGCAATCGCCTTTAGGGGCGAACTGAAATTATACCGCTTATCGCCTGTGTGCAAAAGAATGGGCGTATCACCGCTTAGTTCATTAAAAATTTTGTAAGCGTTTTCGCCGTTTAGCGCGAAGCGTTGAAAATCGGGGTGAAGTTTAATGCCCTTTAAGCCAAGAGATTTAATCCGCGAAATCTCTTCACGAAGTTCTAACTTAGTCATTTCGGGGTGCAATGTGGCAAAAGGGATTAGGCGGGAATCAGCTTTTGCGCTTTCCGCCATAAAATTGTTGGCAGAAACCACTTGGTGAGGGACGGTAGCCACAGGGCTAACCACGCATTTAACCACATTTGCCTTATCCATAAGGCAGGCTAAATCATTTAAAGTTCCGCTATTAGCGTCTTTAAATCCGATTTCATAAAAATCCTTAACCGCGCTTACGGCACGCGAAGCGATTTTTTCGGGATAAATGTGCGCGTGCGCGTCTATAACCTTTAAATTAAACATAAATTCCTGCAAGCAATGCGCTTATGCGCAAATGTACAGCTAAGTTTAACTAATATTTTTAAAAATGTAAATAAAAATGATATACTATAAGTATGAACAAAGGAAAGCAGAAAAAAGATTATCCGAAGAGGGATAGCGCGCGGGAAAAAAAAGACGGCGCGGTAAGAGGAAACGGCGGTGCGCCAAAAGAGAAGGACGGCAGGGCAGGCACGGAAAAAAGAACCATAGTCGGCACTTATTTCCGCGAACGGGGCAGGGGGTTTATCGCGCCCGATTCCAAAGAGGTTTTTAAGGAATTTAGAGATATTTTCGTTCCGGACACCAAAAGCGGAAGATTTAAAAATAATTCCAAAGTTGTGGCGGAAATCAAAACCAACCCAAGAAGCGGTAATGTTTCTGCTACTATAATTGAAGTTCTTGGGGTGGCAGGTGAGAAAGAAAGCGAAGTTCTTGCCATTTTAAGGAATTACGGGTTTGACGAATTTTTCCCTGAGAATGTGCTTAAGTCTGCTGAAAATATTTACTATCAAGAGGATAGCTTTAAGCGCGAGGATTTAAGAAACCTTTTCACAATCACCATAGACGGCGAGGACGCAAAGGATTTTGACGATTCAATCAGCTTGGAAAGTTTAAAGGGTGGCGGTTATAAACTTTGGGTGCATATCGCCGATGTTTCGCACTATGTAAAACTTGGCGGTGCGATTGATAAGGAAGCCTTTAAACGGGGTACAAGCGTTTATTTTCCAAGTTCGGTTTTCCCCATGCTTCCCGAAACGATTTCTAACGGCGTTTGTTCGCTTCGCCCGGGTGAAGAAAAGCTAACGATAAGCGCAATCATTTCGCTTGATAAAAACGGTGTAGTTACGGATACGGAATTTAAAAACACCGTAACGAAATCCGATTTAAGAGTAACATATAATCAAGCGGAAGGCATTATTAACGGCGAAAGCGAATCCGCGGATTTAAGGCTAAAGAATTTGCTTTTAACTTCGCACGAACTTGCAAAAAAGTTAAAAAAGAAAAGAGATTTAGAAGGTTCAATAAATTTCGTTACCCACGAGGCAAAAATTGTGCTTGACGAAAATGGCAATGTGAAAGAATTAGCGCGCTATCCTTACGGCGAAAGCAATAGGATTATTGAGGAATTTATGGTGCTTGCAAATTCCTGCGTGGCGAAATTTTTGCTTGAAAGCAAGATTCCGTCCGTCTACCGCACTCACGAAGAACCAAACCAAATTAAACTTAACGATTTCCTAACATTTATCGCACCCATGGGGCTTAAGCTAAACTTGGCAGGGGGCATTAAGCCAAAGGCTTTTTCGGATTTGCTTACTAAGGTTAAGGATACACCGCTTGAATATATAGTTAGCAAAGTTATGCTAAGGGCTATGCAAAAAGCCAAATACACCGCAGGAAACTTGGGGCATTTCGGGCTTTGCTTAGAACATTACTGCCATTTTACCGCGCCAATCCGCAGATATCCTGATTTAATGGTTCACCGCGCGCTTAAATCAAAGATAGGCGGTTTTAAACTTCCCGAAAATTTTAAAAGGCTGACAGAGGTTGCAGGCGTTCAATCTTCCGAACGCGAAGTTTCCGCCGAAAAAGCAGAAAGGGATATAGATGCTTATTATAAAGCGGTTTTCATGAAAGATAAAATCGGCATGAGGTTTAAGGGGCATATATCGGGCGTGATTTTTGCAGGGATTTTCGTTTCGCTTGAAAACACCGTGGAAGGCTTTATCCCCGAATCAAACCTGCCGTACGATAATTATCAATTCAGCGAATCACGCAAAAGCTACCACGGCACAAAGCACAAGTTTAATTTGGGCGATACTGTTGAGGTTGAAGTAGCCAATGTAAATATCGCGCTAAAGCAGGTTAATTTTATGCTTGTCATTTAAGAAGTTTTCAGCGCACAACGCACAACGCACAGCGCACAATGGTGGATTCTAAATCTCATTATTGATTAGGCAACAGGCAATAGGCAATAGGCAACAGGCGCGGAATCTAAATCTCATTAAAAAATAATTCCTTCATTGTGCGCTGTGCGTTGTGCGTTGTGCGCTGAAAAACAATTCCTTCATTGTGCGTTGTGCGTTGGCAACGCATTAAGCGTTGCCAGTCGCAATCAACCACTGTTCCGTCAGCTTTGCCCATGTTATCGGGCCCACGATTCCGTCTGGCGTTAGCATAAATTGCCGTTGGAATGCTATTACCGATGCTTCCGTTCTTGGGCCGAAAATTCCGTCCTCTGCGAGAGGGCCGGGGATTAGGGGGTAAATTACGCGGATAGTATTTAAATATTCTTGCACAAGGCGAATGCTTGGGCCACTCATGCCACGGCGAAGCAGTACCCCCGGAAAGGGCGGTGTTGAGGGTGGCGGGGTAATCGGCGGTTGAATCGGCGGGCCTGAACCCCCTTCGTAAATCCGCCTATATTCCGTGTACAGCCTGTTCCAAGTGGCAGGGCCTACCACGCCGTCCGGCGTAAGCCCGAACCTTTGCTGAAATTGAATCACAGAATTTCTTGTGCCTGCACCAAACACGCCGTCTTTAATCACAGGCGGAATGGTATTGTGGTAAACCGCAAGCGCGTTTAGTATAAATTGCAGTTCAAGCACATCGTTACCACGGCTACCCTGCCTTAGCACACTTGTGGGCGGTGTCGTGCCGATATTTAGCCTTTCGCCCTCGCTGTTTAATTCCGCAAGCCTTGTTACCCCCACATATACTTGCGTGATCCTATTCCAAGTTGATCTGCCGATAACGCCGTCCTGCGCCATGTGAAACGCCCGTTGGAAAGCCCTTACCGCCGATTCCGTGTCTGCGCCAAAGTAACCGTTCGGGTTAGATATTTGAGGTATCAAAGGATAATTAACCCTAATCCGATTTAAAAAGTTTTGCATTCTGATAATGTTGTTATCAGTCATGCCGAGCCTAAGCGCATACCCGGGGTAGCTTTCGGTGATTGCAGAAATGTTATTGCTTGTAACGAGTTCTAAATCATTAGGATAATAGTTGTGTAAAATCCTTAAAGGTGTGTAACCTCTGTTAGCAAGCGTAACCGTTCCCCATTGGCTTAAACCTGCGCAAGTTGCCGTTGTGCCACTGCAATATGAGGTAAAATAAGGATTTCTAAAGCCTCTTCGCCTTGCGTACACATTGAAATACCTATCCACAAGTCGGCTGATATTTTCAAAAATATTTCGTCCGTCCACAAAGGCTTGATCGTAAGCTGTTGAGTTTGTTATGTCAAAATTGTAGCCACGGCTACGATACCACTCTGTCCACACCCTATTTATTGCAAAAGTTACTATCACATGGATATTTGCAATAAGCGCGTTTTCGGGCCAAGTGGGATAAATTTCGCTTGAGGCAACATTCTTAATATAATCCACAAACCTCACACGCACATTTCTTGCGCTTGAATTGTGGGGTGCGCCAAGGTGGACGGTGATATAGCTTGGAATGAAAACATCTCTAAGCCCGCCCACAAACCCCGAACGCGCGCTTGCCACAGAATAGGGCGTGGGCGGTGCGTTTAAGGGTGGCGGTAAATTTGTGCCAACCTGCCCCCGTTCTTCTTCGTCCTCTGCAAGGTGGTGCTTTGGAATATATATGTATTCGTCCCCGTTCCCCGGAATCATATTAAGCGGAACAACCGCCGTTTCAGTATCAAAAACCTGAATATCTTGAATGTGCATTGTGTCGTATCCGTCTGCTTTCACGAAAGCGTCCACAAGTCCGTAAGGCAACGCGGGCGGACTTGGATACAAAGAAAGTTCCTTATCAGGCGCGTACACAGCAAATTTTTCGCTGATTCCGTCCCCGTCCGTCTTTGTTTCAAAAAGAAACGCGCCGTTTTTATCATAAACCTTAATATCCGCATTGGCTACAGGCAGTGCGCCGTCTGCAGTTTTTGCCGAAAATTCTAGAAAACTCATTCCCATAAATCTACCTCATGATTTTTACTGCCATTGTATGTGAAAAAAATTGCGATTGTGCTTTATTATTCCGCTAAACAGTATGCATTTTGGTTTGTTTTAAGCTACAATAATACTTAGCAGTATTATTAAAAGAGTTATAAGTGAGGTTTTTGTGTATAAAAAGCTTGATTCAACCCCAAATTACCCTTCAATTCAGCAAAGCGTGTTGGATTTTTGGTTGAAAAACGATATTAAGAAAAAAGTTTTAAAGTTAAACGCGGATAGCGGAAAAGTTTTTTCGTTTTACGAAGGCCCGCCCACAGCAAACGGCGAACCGCACGCAGGGCATGTTTTAACACGAAGCCTAAAGGATGTGTACACGCGCTTTGCAGGAATGAACGGCTTTTTTGTTCCAAGAAAGGGCGGTTGGGATACCCACGGGCTTCCTGTGGAAATTTCTGTGGAAAAGGCATTAAACATTTCGGGCAAGCACGATATTGAAAAGTTCGGCGTGGAAAATTTTATCAAGGAATGCAAAAAAAATGTTTGGCTTTACATTGATAAATGGAAGGAATTTTCAGACGCGGTTGGGTACTCACTTGATCTTGACGAAGATTGCTATAACCCTTACGAAAACTATTATATAGAAAGCGTTTGGTGGTCATTAAAAGAATTTGATAAAAAGGGGCTTTTGTACAAGGGGCATAAAGTTTTGCCCAGTTGCCCAAGCTGTTCCACCGCGCTTTCAAGCCACGAAGTCGCCCAAGGGTATAAGGACAGAACGGATTTAACCGTAACCGTGAAAGCATTTTGCAAGGAATTAGGCGCGCACTTTTTGGTGTGGACTACCACGCCTTGGACGCTGTTTTCAAATGTGGGCTTGTGTGTAAACGCTAAGGACGAATATTCTCTTGTAGAGTTAAACGGCGAACGCTATATCCTTGCAAGCGCGCTTATTTCTAAAAACTTCAAGGAAGCCCCCGCAGTTTTAAAAACCTTTAAAGGCAAAGAACTTGAGGGCAAAAATTATGAACCGCTTTTCCCAAATTGTGCCGATAAATCGGGCAAGGGTTATAAGGTAGTTTCCGATCCTTATGTAACAATGGGGGACGGCACGGGCATAGTTCACATTGCCCCCGCGTACGGCGAGGATGACGACAGGGTTTCCAAAAAATGGGGCTTACCGTTCTTGCAGGTTGTTAGCCAATCGGGGCGGTTTTCGGATAAGGCAGGCGCGTTTTCTGGCAAGTATATTTTTGAGGAAAATGAAAATATCGTGGCGGATTTAAAGGAACGCGGTTTAATGTTTTCAAAAAATAAATATACTCACAGCTACCCTCATTGTTGGCGGTGCAGTGAACCGCTTATTTACTTCGCGCGCGATGCTTGGTTTATCAAAACCACCGCGTACAGAAATGAAATGCTTAAGGCAAACGCTAAAATCAATTGGTTTCCAGAGTCTTTTAAGGACGGCAGAATGGGCAACTTTATTAAAAACAATGTGGATTGGTGCTTAAGCAGAGATAGGTATTGGGGAACGCCCCTGCCTGTGTGGGCTTGCGGTTGCGGAAAATACACCACAATCGGTAGCGTGGAAGAACTTGTAAAACTTTCAGGGTGCGATAAAAATATTGAACTTCATAAGCCTTTTATTGACGAAGTTACCATAAAATGTAGCTGTGGCAACCAAATGAGGCGCGAAAGCGAAGTTATAGATGTTTGGTACGATAGCGGTGCAATGCCGTTTGCACAGCACCATTACCCTTTTGAAAACCGCGAAATATTTGAAAAACGCTACCCTGCGGACTTTATTTTTGAGGGCTACGATCAAACCCGCGGTTGGTTTTATAGCCTTGAAGCCATAAACACAGGCATTTTCGGCACACCGCCTATCAAAAATTGCCTTGCAAACGGCATGATTTGCGATGCCCACGGCAGAAAATTAAGCAAAAGGCTTGGTAACTATAAAGATCCTATGGAATTCATAAAGCAATACGGCGGTGATACCGTTCGCTTTATGTTTTATTCCAATTCCCAACCTTACATTGATGTCATTTTTAGTGAAGAATTGCTTATTGATATTCAAAGAAAGTTCATGAACACGCTATATAATTGCTATGCGTTTTATGTGCTTTACGCGGATATTGACAAGTTCGGAAAGGATAAAAAGCCTGTGGAAAAATGCGCCCTTGCCACAATAGATAAATATATCTTATCCAAACTTAATTCTCTCGTCAAAAAGGTTAAAAAACTTGTGGCAAGCTATATGGCAACGGAAGCAAGCCGTGAGATTATTTCCTTTACAGACGAACTTTCAAATTGGTATATCCGCAGAAGTCGCAAAAGGTTTTGGGGTAGCGGAATGGATAAGGATAAAGAATCCGCATTCACCACGCTTTACACGGTGCTTTCCGTGCTTAGCAAGGTTTGCGCGCCATTCACGCCTTTTATAAGTGAAGAAATTTATCAAACCATTGAACGCCCCTTTGAAAAGAACGCGCCCGAAAGCGTGCATCTTTGTGCTTTCCCCACCGCCAAAGAAAAGCTAATCAATTTGGAAATTGAACAGGAAATGGGGCTAAGCTATCAATATTGCGAACTTGGCAGAAGTGCAAGGAATGACGCACAGCTTAAAATCCGCCGTCCCTTAGCAAAAATGTACATTAAGAACAATAATTCTTCCGCACTTTTGCCAAGCGAATTTAAAGAAATCATTAAGGACGAATTAAACATTAAGGAAATTGTGGAAGGTGAGGACATTGAAAAATATGTGTCCTATTCCCTTAAGCCTCAGCTTAAAACCCTTGGGCCGAAGTATAATAAACTTATCGGCGCAATTAGGGAATATCTTGCGAATGCAGACGCTAATAAAATCGTGAAAACCGTGAACTTAGGCAAAGTTTTTAAAGCCGAAATCGGTGGCACGGAAGTTGAATTTTCTAAAGAGGATTTACTTATTTCCGCCACTCAAACCGAAGGGTACACAGGCGCAAGCAATGAAAGCCTATCGGTAGTTTTGGATATTAACACCACAAAGGAACTTACGGAAGAATATTATTTAAGAGAGTTCGTTTCCAAAATCCAAACCATGCGCAAGCAAGCTAATCTTAACATTGTGGCAAGGATTGATATTAAGATTTCGGGTGATAAAGAACTAATGCAAGTTCTTTTAAATAATCAAGAACAGCTAAAGAAAGATATACTTTTAAATACAATATCAGAGGGAACAGGCGGAACGCTTAAAGAAGAGTTTGAAGTGGAAGGCTTAAAGCTTACTGTTTCTTTCTAACGAAAGCAGGAAATTTTTAATTTCCTTTCCGTAAGCGTAACCCACATTTTTAATATTTTTTGATACAACCCTGTGGCAAGGAACAAAAACCGCCACAGGGTTTTTGTTTAACGCACTTCCCACAGCACGCACAGCTTTGGGGTTATTAATCATTTCAGCAATTTCTTTGTAAGTTTTGGTTTCGCCGTAAGGAATTAAAGCTAAAGCCCCACAAACCGCTTTTTGAAAATCCGTTCCGCTTAAATTAATCCTTAAATCACAAACCTTCCGTTTCCCCTCAAAATATTCCGAAAGTTGCAAAAACGCTTCTTTTAAAACGCAAGTTTCCCTTAGCGCAAAGCCGATAGGGGGGTTCGCGCCAAAACTCAACACACAAACCCCGCCACCGCTTTCGGCAATAGTTATTTCATAGGCGAAAAGTTTGTAAATAAAATAGTTGCTACCCATAGTGATTGGTGATTGGTGGTTGGTGATTAGTGGCGGAATTAAATTAGTTAATTAATCCACAATTCTGCATTCTGAATTCTGAATTAAAAAATTCCAACACTATGCCCTATGCCCTATGCCCTCAAGAGGGCGGAATTAGCCCTCAATCACTTTCACCGTAAACTTCCTCGTCCTTGGGCCGTCAAATTCGCAGAAGTAAATTCCCTGCCATGTACCCAAAATCAGCTTACCTTTGGTGATAATCACCGTTTCGCTTGCGCCTACGCAGGAAGTTTTTAAATGCGCAGACGAGTTACCCTCTGCGTGCTTAAATTCCTTCCTATCAGGAAATGCCTTCTCAAGCCCAAGCAATAAATCATGAATAACATCAGGATCGGCGTTTTCATTAATGGTTATGCCCGCAGTCGTATGCGCGCAAAAAATAACCGCAATCCCCTCACCAATACCGCTTTCGCTAATGGCAAGCCTAACCGTGTCGGTTATGTTATAAATCCCTTCTCTATCCGTTTCAATTTTAAATTCTTTTAGCATATCTGCATTATACCACAAACCAAACATAAAACCAAACACAAAAAACCCCGAAGGATTTTTGTGTGAAAGCAATTTTTTACGATAAGGCGATTTTCATTTTAAATATATTTAACTCACTAAATCGGCTTACCGTTTACTCGCCATTATATGTTTTTTGGGCAACTACACCTGCTTGCATTAAATCTTCGCAACATATTCTTGGATCGGAAATACCGCATCTGCCTGCTTGAAGATCGCAAAGCAAGCTATGCACTGCTACCGATTTTTCATTAGAAAGATTGCCGTTATAAAGTTGATTTTCGTACTGTTTACATAAAGCCTCTTTCACCAAAAAAGTTTTCTTTTCGCACGGCAAAGCGTCCCACGGTTTTTGTGCTTTAACTTGTGTGCTTGCGCTTTGGTAAAAAGTGCCTGTGTCACGGTAATCTATAATTCCTTGTCTTGTTGTTACTATGTTGTTATCTCCGTGTTTTTGCGCTTTAACTTGTGTGCTTGCGCTTGAGTAGAAGTGTCTGTTGTTGTGGTAATCTCTAATATCTCGCATTGTTATTACTGTGTTGTAATCTCCGTTTCGCCTTCGCAATTCTAAAATTTCTGCCTTAATTTTTGATATTTTTTTGATTTCAAAATAGAAGAATGCTATAAATCCAATTATAATTGCGCGACCGCATGCAATAAGCAAAGCTATTATGATATCATTTATGGCATCATTTTCGCTTGTTTCATTGCCCCCATCATTTTCGCTTGTTTCATTTTCGCTTGTTTCGTATTCGCTTGTTCCATAATCATTTAATGATTTTATGAGTGCCAGTGCGCGTGTATCATTTTTTGAGTTGGCTTCAACTTCATAAAATGCTGAGCTATAATAAAACATACCGCTCTTATAATCATCTTTCTTGAACCGAATACACACAAAATAGCGACTGCGTACAAATCCGCCTAATAGATTTCTTGCGGAAACATCAACAAAAACTATGTATTTTTCGTAATGGTTTTCCACATAAGTTACCTCATTCCATTGTGCGTCTTTAGGTGAATATAAAGAGTTAGAGATGAGTTGCTTTGCATGGGATTCGCTTTGCCGTTTCAGTCCATTGGAATTATACCATTCATTATCAGAATAAAAACAAGCAGTTAATGTAGCCAATGTCAAAAATAAAACCGATAGTATCAGTGCAAACTTTTTTAAATACCCTTTCATATCACAATTTTATGTACTTCTGTTGACCTTTGTTTGATTTTTCGGGATTGGCGGTGGTTAGACCTAATTCTTTGTGTTTATTAAAGAAAGCTGAACCTAATGATAATTTTTGCTTTTTCAAATCAAGGCTCGACCAAATATAACCTTTGAATAAATCCTTAACTCTAAATTCTTTCCCTTGTAGTACATTAGCTGATTCGTTGCAAGCATAATCCAGCAAATCAGCGACTGATGTGTTTTTGTCCATTGTAAAATCTCCTTAAAAATATAAAATGTTATTTGCGAAGTCTGCCCCTCGCAGGCTATTAAAATTATAAAATAAAGCACCCAAAACCTCAACACCGCCCCTACTACAAAGCTACTACAAAACCAATACAAACAAACTTTTTTAAATACCCTTTCATAATTTTTTGCACATCTCTCATTTATTTTACGAACGACAGGTCTTTTATGAGCGTTACTGTGTCACAAATTCCTGCTTGCAAGTTATTTATATTCGTGTTGCCACAATATGATATACTCGCAGTGTTACGCTTCACTTTCCCTCCGAAAGTAAACTCAAATCGAAATTCAGCCCTGCAATGCCCACATTTAAATGAATAGCCGCTATTGCCTTTATTCTTTTTGATAAATAAGTTTTGTGTCCGTTCGCAAAACTGACAGTTCGGTGTTGCAAATGTTACTACGCGGATAAGAGGTTTTTCTTCTAATCCGCTGTTCTTGTAACCATCAAGCGAGTCTTTCGTGGCTACGCCGTCATATTCGTGTTTAAAACCGCAGTTTTTGCAAAAATAGGTTGCTTTATTCTTGACTCGCGTTCCTAGAAGCGATCCTAATACAAGTCCTGTTCCACCTAGAAGAGTCCCACCTGCAATGGCGCTTGTCGGGTCATATCTCTCTGTTGTTGTCGTACCAACTAGCGTCCAACTATCAACCTTACCGCATATCGGACAAGAATCTTGCGTCCTCATAATTTCCTCTCATATGATATTTGCTTTTCCAAATCAAACTATCAAAATTATAAAATAAAGCACCTAAAAACTCAATACGGCACTTACCTCATAGCTACGCCAAAGCTACTACAATGCGCGTGATAGGCTTTATATTTAGGAAATTATAAGAGGGGAAACGGTATCAAAACGCAATCTTAATCCTCATTGCTGTTTTTCTTTAATGCTTTAATCATAATATCAAAATCGCTTTCAAATTGCTTTAGTTCTCTTGCACGGTAAATCTCAAATTCTTTTTCTGCTTTCATTACGGCTTCTTGGTGTGAAATTTTGCCATGCCCTTGCAATAGCCTGCGCCTGCTTGCAAGAATTTGGCTATCAAGAAACGCTATCCAATCTGCCATGTTCATGGGACTTTGTTCAATTGCCTGCAATTCTGCAAAATCCAAATAACCTGAAACAAGCAGATTTAGCCTTTGCAACTCTGCTTCGGTTAAATAATTTTTTGCAATTTTAACATCGTCTTTAGTTACATAACCGCCTTTAAAATTCGTCATGCCTACTAACGGCTTTTGATTATCAACCCGTTCGTAAATCAGTTCACTTGCCGTGTGTTCGTGAACGGCATAATGCAATTTGTTTTGAACTGTGGCAAAGAACATTTTTGTTAAATCCGCCCTCGGATTATAATCTATCGCCGTTGCATAAATATCGGTAACCTGCTGATAAAAATTCCTTTCAGACGAACGGATATCTCTTATGCGTTGCAACAATTCTCTAAAAAATCTTGAACCGCCTTGCTTTAAGCGTTCGTCATCCATTGTAAAGCCTTTTTGTATGTACTCGTGCAAACGCTTTGTTGCCCATTGCCTGAACCTTACGGCAATTTGAGATTGCACTCTGTAACCCAATGCAAGGATCATATCAAGATTGTAATGAGAAATTTCTCGTTCTACATTTCTGTTACCTTCTTGTTGAACTAACAAATATTTTTTGTGAGTTGCCACTTCCGTTAATTCGCCGTCTGAAATAACACCGCTTATGTGGTGCGCGATATTCTGTTGCGAACTATCATAAATCTCTGCAATTTGCTTTTGCGTAAGCCAAATATCCTCGTCCGAAAACCTAACGGACACATTAGTAATGCCGTTTTCGTCTTGATAAACAACTATTTTATTTTCGCCGTTTGTACTTTTTTTCATTTTCTCGCCCACTTGATTTATTCACCGATAATAATACCATATTCTTGCGCTTTTTGCAATTCGCTTTGCTGTAAATGGTTTCATGTTCTTAACAAACCAAAAAACTGCAAACTGAATAACCACGCAAAGGTGCAAAAATGAAAATTACGCTATTACTTAGCAAAATAACCTTAAAATCCAAAAAATTTTGGTTGTAATGTTTTGGAAACTATGTTATAATGCAATTGTAAATATTAAAATATTTGCACACAATATAACATAGAGGGCATTATGAATCAAATGGGGTATGCGGAATATATACGCAAGGAAATTGCCAATGCGCCCGAAAACCTCTTGTTTTCTGCGGACGAAATTTGCAAGAGAACGGCGGAACATTTTGACGAGAGCAAGGAAAAAATTAGGTACACCGTGAATGTTGTTTTAAACAGAATGACGGGTACGGAAGTTTTGCGCTACCAAAAAGGCGTGTACTACAAGCCACAGCAAACGGTGTTCGGCGCAGTGCCTATAAATCATTTTGACACGGTTTATAAGCAGTATATTGAGAACGGTGGCAATGTAATCGGGTATATGACGGGTGCAACGCTTTGCCAAAAGCTGGGGCTTACTACCCAAATGCCAAAGCACCGCTTTTACGCAAGCAACAAGATAGTTGGCAGAGAAAAGTTCATTGCAGGGGCAAATATGGTATTGCGACAGCCCAAAACAGAAGTAAACGCTGATAACTACCGCTATTTGCAACTTTTGGATATTATAGACAATAAAGACGGGGTGGCATATGAAGCAGACGATGTTTTAAAAAAGTTTGGCGAAATTTTAATGGGATTCAACCTTGATTTTAAAAGGCTTTTGGGAATGGCAAAAAGGCATTATTCTCAAAAAGTGGTAACCGCACTTGTTGATATTGCGGAAAGGGGTGTACTGTGAGGCTTCATTTAAATAAAGATTTATTTAAGGCAATAATTTTGCAGGTTGAAAAGTTAAGCGGATTGACTGCCGACATAATTGAAAAGGATTATTTCGTTACGCTTGTGCTTAAAGAATTAAGCCAAATGCAACACAGCGTTAAGGCATATTTCAAGGGCGGTACGGCTTTGTACAAAGCTATCGGCAAGATAAAGAGGTTTTCTGAAGACATAGATTTAACTGTAGACATTTCAGATTTAACTACCAATCAAGCGAGAAAGAGGTTAGAAAAGTCTGCCTATGAATATTCATTAAAGCTAAATAAAAAAGACGAAGTTCATTCCGAGCGCAAAGGTAGCATAACTGCGGTTTATGATTATGAATCGGCTTTTCATGCGGATAGCAGGGAAGAACTGCAAAGGTTTGAAAAGGTGCTTGTGGAAGCCACTTCTTTTACCGTAAGCGAGCCTACAGAAAAATACATAATTGCACCGCTTATTTACGATTTAACAAATGAGCAGAACAAAAAGATTTTATCCGAGCAATTTGCCGTTTCACCGTTTGGTGTGGAAACAATAACGCTTGAAAGGATATTTGTGGATAAGATATTTGCAACAGAGTTTTATTTTCAAAGAAAAAGTTGGTTTGATGTGGCAAAGCACGCTTATGATTTAACTGTGCTTAGCGGGCTTAAAAACATTCAACTTTTGCTTGATAGCAAAGAACAATTAGGATATTTGGTTTCGCTAAAGCGCAGAGAAGAGCTTTCGCGCAAGGGTGGCATATCTGAGGATTTAAAAATAACAGATTTTACCTATTTCCGCGGTTTGGCAGCTAATTCCGATTTTCAAACGGCATACAAAAATATGCAATCAAAGTATGTTTTCAGTAAAGAGGATTTAATTAACATAAACGAAGTTATAAAAACGGTAAGCGGGCTTAAAGATAGATTTTAAGAGCGTACCGCTACTTCAATATCTTGCGCATTCTCATGCGTTCGGTTTGGCTTTGGCGGGGGTTATTATCAATTTCGCTGTGCGGAAGTTTTAGAATAAAGTGCTTAATTGCGCGTTCTGTTTTGTATTCCAAATCTCGCGCGAACCGTTCTTTACAGCGCGCCCTAAGCTGTTCTTCTGTACAAGTGTCAAGGTTAAACGCTTTGCTTCCGCACTGTGCCGTGCTTGAAAGCACGCAATTAGTTTTAAACTTTTGTTTTAAAATTATGGCAACCGAAACGCCCAAAACGGCAAGCAGGGCAAATCCTGCCGAAAGCCCCCAAATCAGCTTATTTCTTCTTTCCTCTCTCTCTCTCTCTCTCTCTCTCTCTGCATTCTGGACAATAACTCTCTCTCTCTCTCTCTCTCGTTGTCGTCTTCGCTTGAATCGTCATTAGTTGGCACAAAAAAGTACGGTTCAAATATGACTGCACGGGGGGAAATAATCTCACCGATATCGCTTTCCCTTACAGCGGAAACCGCAAAGAGATATTGGTTTTGTGGCACAAAATATTTATACAAATCGGCAATAGCAAGAAATGTTTCGCTGACTCTAACTTCGGCAATAACAGGGGGCGGATTCATATAAGTCCTAAGCGCGACATACACAATATATTCTTTTGCATTTTCAGTGGCGTCCCACAAAAGTATGTTATCTTCTATCCGCAAGTTTTCAGGTTTAGAATTATCAAAAGGAACTGCACCGCCCTCAGAATGAATAACCTCTATTTCTTGCGAATAAAAATCATGCCAAGCCGTGCCGATAGAAATTTTGTAATGTCCATTCGGCATATACTGCGAAAGAACAAGATTTAGTGTCAAAGGAAAAAATCTGCTAATTTCACGGATTTCACTATAAGAATCACTTTCAATTTTTAGCTTATATCCTAAATGCTGTGATATTTCATGAAGGGGATGCGCGGTGTTCCACCTAAATTCGTTTCCGTCTAACCTAAAATCCCAATCAAAGTTTTCATAAAACTCACGGATTTCTTCTTCCGAAGCACCGTCCTCAAAATCTTCCTCGCCAAGCGCAAAAATGCCAAGCGAACTTGTGGCTACAAGTAAGGAAATAATCAAGATAGCTATTAGTAACTTTGTTGTTTTAAACATAAATTCCTTCATTCGTAAGTCGTCATTAGTTGTGAGGGATTAGGGAATAGGGGGTTACTTGCCTGCCAACCTCTGCTTGAACTATTTCCAAATCGGAAATAGTTGAAGCCGTTACAATTCACCCTCGTTAAGCGTCAATTATCAGCGTAAAAGGCCCGTCATTTTCTGCGCTTACATGCATATGCGCGCCGAATTGCCCTTTGGCGGTTTTGGTGAATTTTTGTGTGCATTCCTCTGAAAAGAGGGCGTAAAGCGTTTGCGCGTCCTTAGGGTTTAGGGCGTGTGAAAAACTTGGGCGGTTTTGCCCTAAGCAATCACCCATAAGAGTGAATTGGGAAATGGCAAGGATTTCTGCGTTTACTTCTTTTGAAGAAAGATTGGTTTTGCCGTTACTATCCGCAAAGATTCTTAAGCGGCTGATTTTATCAACCGTTTTAATTACCGTATCCGCAGTGTCATTTTGCCCGAATCCGATAAACGCCACTAAACCGCCACCGATTTCGCCCACCGTTTCGCCGTCTACACTTACTTTTGCGCTAAACACTCTTTGAAGAACAACTTTCATTTTTTAACCGTATATTATTAGCATGATTTTGCTTGTAGCTATTGTTTTAAAGTTTTTACACATTGTCGCTACGCGGGTAGTAGAGTGGCAGAGGAAACCAATTGTTTTGGGTTGGGGTGAGAGTTCCGCGTATGCCAAATAAGGTTAGATGCGCCTCTTTCACGCTTAGTTTTATATCGGGTTTATCTTGCGATTCTTCCACTAAAATGCTATCGCCCTTAACTGAAATTTTTAAAATTTCTTCGCCGATTTGGATTGTTTGAACACCGTTCGCAAGTTTTTGATAGCTGTTTTTAAATTTAAGATACGCACCAATCATATTTTTAAAATTGGTAATCTTATAGCTATAATTATGGTTAAGGCTAAAAAACTCTGCATTTTCCTCGCACCATTTTGCTTCGTTTGAAATATCGTAAACAGGCAGGGCAATGCGGAACATTGGCATAAGTTTATAGCGGTTAAACAGGGCTTTAAGGGCTTCGCCGATATACGGCGTTTTGATTTCGCCCACACGAAGTTCAAGCCAGCTAAACACAAGGTAACCGCACTTTTCGCCGTCTTTTTCAACCACGAACGCTTTATCGCTGTAAGTTCTCAAAATATCTTGAATGTCCTTTTCTTCCCTTGGAACGAAGCAGGGCTTTTCTTGATTAAGCCTTGCAATTTCTTTGGCATATTCGGGGCATTTGCTTAGGGGGATAAGATTAACGGTATCCTTTTCATTTTTAAAATTCCATTTAAAAAAGGTGTAATTTTTGTTTATTCCTGTGTGGAAAAATCCGTAATTTTCATAGCGTTTTCTTTTGCCTGTGAGGATTGCAAAATCCGCCAAATTAAAATCTTGTTCGCTTGCTTTAAAAATCCTTGTCATAAAACCCTTGCCTCTGCGATTCTTTGCAGTGGCAACCGTGCCGACACCCACAGATTTCAGCACGCTATCCCCCACGATAAAATCATTGGGCAAAATGGTTGCCGAAGCTACCAATTTCCGCTTTTCTCTAATAACATAATGGTGATCCGTAACCTCAGGGCGGTTATTAAAAAGTTTGGGCATAATGCGCTTAAACCGCCTGTGAAAGGCTTTATTTGAAAGTTTGATAATCTTTTTGTAATCCGCGGTAACCGCTTTTTCTACTTTGTAATCCATAAATGTCCTTTTAAGGTTGCAGGTTGCAGGATGCAGGATGCAGGGAAGGAATTTTTAATTCAGAATTAAGAATTCAGAATTGTGGATTAATTAATAATGATATTTAGAATCCAACCCTGCAACCTGAATCCTGCAACCTGCCCCCTAATACTAATGTTTCGCCACAATTTGGTTTTCAATTTTGCGCTTTTCGTCACTTCTGTGCCTAATGAAATCCCAAAACTTTTCATATTCAGCTATAAGCGTGGGAACTATTGAAAGCCCAAGAACTATCAGCCAATGTTTGAAACTCATTGCGGTGCAACCCACGAAGTTTGCCTTCACATTGCTACCGTGCGGAATTAGCGCAAGCACGGTTAACAGCACAAGCATTGCAAGTGCGGACAGGGGAAGCTGTAAATTTTCCTTAAACGAACGCGCAAACACTGAAGAACGGCTTCTCACGGTAAAGATATGAAGAACGGAAGTAAAGCCAAGCACAAGGAAAGCCATTGTTTGCCCGATTTGCACACTTGGCGCGTAAGAGGAACTTATTGCAATATTTCTGCCCACATAGAACGCCACAAGAACGGTGGCGGTAAATGCCACAACCTGCTGAACCATTACTTCCATAAGCCCGCCTGCAAAAAAACTTTCGTTTCTTGCAATCGGCTTTCTTTTCATGATTCTTAAATCCGATCTTTCCTTGGCAAGTGCCATTCCGGGGATACCGTCACCAAGCACATTCACAATCAAAAGCATAATAGGGGTAACGGGAAGCCCCCAACCGCTTACCTGCCCGAAAAGCATAATTGCGATTTCGGATAGGTTGCACACAAGCAGGAAGTACACAAGTTTTTTAATGTTAGAAAACACATTGCGCCCCTCTGAAACCGCTTCCACGATTGTGGAAAAATTATCGTCTGTAAGCACCATATCGGACGCACTCTTGGCAACCTCTGTTCCGCTTATGCCCATGGCAACGCCCACATCGGCGGCTTTTAGGGCAGGGGCATCGTTAACCCCGTCCCCAGTCATAGACACGACTTCGCCTTTTCTTTGCCAAGCGCGCACTATGCGGATTTTATCCTCAGGCGTAACCCTTGCGTACACGGAATAATATTCAATGCTTTCAAAAAGTTCGTCATCGGTTAAATTCGCAAGTTCCTGCCCTGTGATAACCCCTTCACGCGCAGCGATAATTCCAAGTTCGCGTGCTATTGCGGTGGCGGTTGCAGAGTGATCGCCAGTTATCATGATAGTGCGGATTCCCGCTTTTTTGGCGCGCGCTATCGCAAGGGCGGCTTCGGGGCGGGGCGGATCAATTATGCCTATAAAGCCTTGGAAAATTAAATCCTTTTCAAGTTCTTTTTCGTAATTATCCCTCTTGGGTAATTCCTTAATTTCCTTGGAAGCAAATGTTATCACGCGCAAGGCGTCATGCGCAAACGCATTGTGAACGCTTTCAAGTTCGTGTTCAAAATTCGCATCTTTCTTTATAAAAGGAATGCGGTCAAACGCGCCTTTGGTTAGCACGAGGTATCCGCCTTCAGGCTTTTTTACCACCACCGTCATCATTTTGCGTGAGGACGAAAATGGTATTTCCGCCACGCGTTCATATTGAAGGCACAAATCCTTTTTTATAATTCCTTTTTGCACGGCAAGGCGCATAATTGCGGATTCGGTGGGATCGCCGATTATCTTTTCAGTTCCGTTTTCAACCTCAACGGTAACATTGCTCGCAAGCAGTAAGTTCTTAATAAAATTGATATGATTATCCGAATTTGCGTTATCGTCACTCACCGCCTCACTGCCGTAAAGCCAAAGCCGTTTGATAGACATTCTATTTTGAGTGAGAGTACCAGTCTTGTCTGAACAAATGACGGAAGTGCTACCAAGAGTTTCCACCGCTTGAATCTTCCTGATAAGCGCGTTGCTTTTCACCATTTTTTTCACACCCTCAGTGAGGATTAGCGTAACGATAAGCGCAAGCGTTTCGGGAACGGCGGCAACCGCAAGGGCAACGGTTAAAAGCATCAATTCCATGCGGTTCTGCCCCGAAATCATGCCCATGGTAAACAGGGTAAACGCGGAAACAATCGCAATGCCCGAAATCAGCTTGCCCAGTTTATCAAGCCTTTTTTGCAAGGGGGTTTTGCGCTTTTTGGTTTCGTTAAGGTATTTTGCAATTTTACCTATTTGGGTGTTCATACCCGTTTCTACCACTACCGCTTTTGCGTGTCCTGTAGCCACAAGGCAACCTGAGAAAACCATATTCTTTTGATCGCCGAGGGGTGCGCCTTCTTTAAGCGAGGCATCCACAAATTTTTCCGAAGGTTCGCTTTCGCCTGTAAGTGAGGATTCGTCCACAGAAAAGGATTCACATTCCAAAAGCCTTGCATCGGCAGGCACGAGATTGCCCGTTTTAAGAATAACGATATCCCCCGGCACAACTTCGGTTGTGTCTATTTCCATTTTAACACCGCCCCTAAGCACAAAGCAGGTGGGGCTGTTTAATTTGGCAAGCGCATCCAATGCCTGTTCCGCCCCACGTTCCTGAGTAACGGCAAGAATCACATTTATAATGATAATACTCATTATCACGATAGGTTCAACGATATGGTTTTCCTCGTCAAAAAAGTTCATGATTACGGACGCAATCACCGCCACAAGCAGGATAATAACCGCCACATCCTTAAATTGGCGCAAAATTTGCACTGCAAGTTTTTCCTTTTTCTTTTCGGCAAACTTATTCAGCCCCAAACTCTCTTGGCGCAACTTTGCTTCCTCAGAAGTCAAACCTTGCTTAACGCAAGTGTTCTTTTCCGATATAACCGTATCTTTATCTTTCAAATACCAATCCATGAAAACCTCCGATTGCTTTTTTAATTCTTTAAAAAATTACCATATAGATAGTATCACGCGCGCAAGGCTTTTTGCAAATAAAATAACTAACCCATTGTAAAAACCCGCTAATTAGTGTATAGTATATTTGTAAGCGTGGCACGCGTGGTTTTGCGTGCCTGCGCGAAGGTAGAAGTATGATATGTAATTTAAGCCGTAAGGCTTTGGCTAATGAAGGTATTTTTGAGGAACTTAAAGTTCTTCCAAGAAGCTATTTTATTCCGTTTTCTTGTGCGGAATCGGCAAGCGGAAAGGATTCGCCAGAGGCAAGGCGGTACGGTTCGGATAGGGTTATCCTTTTAAACGGTGCTTGGAAGCACGCAAGTTTCCCTTTAAAAAAGTTGCCCGAAACGGTGGATACCGAAAGTTTTGGTGAAGAAATCACAATTCCTTGCAATCTTCCCTTAAATGAAGAGGGCGGTGAGGTTAATTTATTTACCAAGGCTTTTGATTTGGAAAGTGTGAACGATAAGGTTTTTTATCTATCCTTTCTTGGGGTTTCGGGCGCAATTGAGATTTATGTTAATTCGCACTTTGCAGGCTTCGGCAGTGGCGGGAAGAACACCGCGGAATTTGATATTTCCGAATTTTTGAGAGAGGGAACTAACGAAATCCTTGTGGCTTCGTACAATTTAAATAATAAAACGGCGCAAAACGGAATATTTAGAGATGTTTTGCTGTTCGCTTGCGAAAAACCGCACATTTATGATTGTGAGGTTAAAACGGTTTTTAACGGCGGTAATTACGATTTATTTTTAAATGCCGAAACCAAAAACTGTGCAGGGCTTACGCTTTCCGTAACCCTTACGGATAATTGCGGAAATGTGGTTGCCAAATCCGAAAAGAACGCCTCTCAGAACACAAGATTCCGCTATGAAAATCTTGAGGTTTTACCGTGGAACGCAGAAACACCCAACCTTTATAACCTTTCACTCACGCTTTCGCTTGGTGCGGAAGTTAAAGAATTTGTGGTTAAAAAAATCGGCTTTAAATCCGTGCAAACCGAACCTATCTTTAAAATTAACGGCGCGGAAGCAAACCTTTTTACGGTGAATGTGAAAGAGGATTCGCGCGTGTACACCGCGTGCGAAATTGAAAGCGACATTGCGCGCTTAAAAGAATTAAATGTGAATACCGTTAGGGCTTACGGCGCGCCTCTTGATCCTATTTTTGCAGAGTTTTGCGATATTAGCGGGCTGTATCTTTTGGTGGATTCCGATCAAGAACACCACAGGGAAAATAACCCTTTAAACACGGCAAACGCAAAATTCAAGCATGAATTTGCGGATAGGGTGCTAAGAATGCACGCAAGAGATAAAAATTCACCGTCTGTGATTGCGTATTCCGTAAGCGGTGGCGAAAAGGCGAATCCTCTTAAACTTTTCGCTTGCAGAAAGCTAAAGGCCTTAACCGCTTTGCCTGTTTATTTTTCGGGAATGGTTGCTTATGAAAAAAATGCGTTTAACTTAAATCCAATACTGCAATACCACTCAGAAAAGCCGATATTTGCAAGCGGTTTATCCGAAAGGGAATGCACCGCATTCAAGAATGCGTTCTGCCCGATTAAGGCAATAATTTCCGAAAAAACAGGGGTTGCCGAATTGATTAACTGCTATTCGTTTACCGAATCGGGCAATATTATTGCCAAAGGTTCTGTTTACAAAAGCGGAATGAAAACGGATAAATTTGAATTCTCTTTAAGCATTCCGCCGTTGGAAACTGAACCTGTGAACCTTGGCTTAACGGATTTAGAGGAAGAAACGCTTGTTAATTTTGATTTTTATAACGGCGAAAAGCTATTAGGCACGGCACAGCTTAGGTTTAACGAATCCCCCATTGAATTTGCCGTTAGCGAACGCGGTGCGGTGGTAATGTCTCAAACCAATAATATTATTTCGCTTCAATCCTTTGCTTCGGGGCTTATTATGGAATCAAGCGGTGCGTCTGTGCTTGATTATGAGGTAAACGCGGTTAAATATCTTTTAAGAAAACCGGGGAATATAGGGCAGGAATCACTTTTCCATATTCTTGAAAGCCCTGAAAGCTACACCAAGCGCGTGGTATCCGTGGCAACTAAACCTGAGGGAATTTTGGGCGTTATAGACACTGAAACCATGTTTGTGTGCAAAACAGGCGGTAAAAATATCGCATTTAATGATTCGTTTACCCTTTCGCCCCGTGGAATATTCGGCATAAAATCCAAAATGACTACTTCCGCAAAGCACGGCGCAAGCGCGGATTTGGGGCTTAAAATCCCTGCCGAATTTAACAATATAATTTACTATTCTAACGGGCCTTTCCCCAATACTGAGGGCGATAAAGCGCACTCACAGCTTGGGGTTTTCATGGATTCCGTGGCAGAGGGCGCTATGGCGGATTCCTTTGGCTGGCGCAGTGAGGCACGCTATGTGGTGCTAAGAAATTGCCGTGGTGACGGGGTTATGGTGCTTGCGGACAACAAATCTTTCAGCTTTTCAATCACCCCCGATATAACCCCTTGTGGCACGCCTTATAACCTTTTAAGGATAAACGGTGCGGACGGGCTTGAATTTAAAATGATTCCCTTTTCGCTTCTAAAGAATAAAGATATCTTGATTATTGAATAAACGAATTTAAATTATGATCGTATCCTTTGAACACACGCTAAAAGCATATTCCGCACTTAAGTGGCTTGAACCCTTGCCACAAGGCTTGGCTTGCCCTTGCGCATTCGGCAAAGATATTATTTTTGCCAAAAGCGGGCTTTTTGAAAATGTTATTTCCCGCTTTAACCGCTCAGGCAAAATTGATAAAAGCCTTAAAACCGAACTCTTTTACAGCGCGGTTGAAGCCTATTCCGAACTTAGCGGAAAGAGGGGCAAAGCAACCGCGGAACTAACAAGAAACGAACCGCACGGCTATAAAATCGCACTTAGCGGAAGCGGTGAAGAGGGCGAAAACTTACTTATAAAATTCTCATTTAAAGCCCCCGAATTTTTAATTGTAGGCGGTAAGCTATATAATTCTTGGGATAATTTTAAGCCCATTGCAATAGAGGGTTATAACGGCAATATATTTGCAGGGCAGGTAAACTGCGGTGCGGTTCTTGAGGTTTTCGGCAATAGAAAAATAGCTGTAAATAAAACAGAACAGGGCATTGAGTTGATTATTAGTTCGCTTACTGATTTTGATATTGATATTTCATTTACACCGTTTAAAGAATTTGATTTCAGCGGTTTTACCGCTTATTCAAGCAATAGCGGAAAGGGCGGTGCGCTTAAATTAAAGAGGGCAAAGTGCAAAGGGGTTAATTACCTCATGCTTAGCGAAATGCACAAAATAAACAGCTATAAATCCCTTGAAAGCGCGGTTAGCAAGATTCACAAGCACGGCGTGGGCGCAGTTATTCCTTTAGATTCTTCGCTTAAAGAAATGCGCTATGAAGACGCATTGGGTTTATCCGTCCACGATATATCTAAGCTGAAAGACTTTAATTTTATCGCTTCGTCTGCAAACTTTTTAGTGGAAAATTTGGCGTGTGACGGGTTCTTGATTGAAGCAGGCGGTGAGGCATCGCAATCAGATTTTAAGGCAATTTCTGTAGCCACAGCAACAAAAAAAGGAAGAAAAGCAATTTCAGTGCTATCCACGGGCAGTTCGGTGCTTGATTCAAGTTCGTACTTACCTTATGCTGATAAGGCTGTTATTAAAGATCAAGTTTCTAATACCCCTTATGAACTTCTTGCGCTTAATTCAGGATTTTTGTACGGTGTAGAGGCTTTAGCAACTTGCGTTTCAAGCCCCATTCTTTTGCCCCTTACAGGAATGCGACTTGCGCCCAAAACGCTTGGCTTTAAAAGCCGTTCGGCTGTAAAAATTAACAAGATTTTTAATAACTTTTTAAACGGCGAAGCGAAAATTTTCGGCTTTTGGGATAATGCAAATCCCTTTACGGCGGATAGGGCGGAAATCAGGGTAACCTCTTATATATCAGGCGGAAACGCGGTTGTAATAATTTATAACGAAAGCGATAAAAAGTGCGAATTTGATATTGGTGTTAATCCAAGAAAAGGTTTTACGCTTTTAGGCAAGAAAGTGAAAATGCCATATATTTCAGGGGTTCAATTTAGAGGCAAAACGGATTTTAACAGCGCAATAGTGCTTGGCGGTAAGAAGGGAATCGTATTAACCGTTCAAAGTAAGTAAGCGCGCATGAAGACGCTACGCTTGTGAAGACGCTTCGCTTGTGAAGTGTTGCTTTGCAACATGGCGGAATGATTTATTTAATCAAAAAATGTGGGCTTGCGTGCTACTTCATACGGAATAATTATAAAGCAATCAAAAAATGCGGGCTTGCCCGCACTTCACAAGCAAACTTGTTTGCGACTTCACAAGCGTGCAACGCACGCGCCTTCACAAGCGAAGCGTCTTCACAAGCAAACTTGTTTGCGTCTATCCGTTTAGAATTTTATGTTTCAAATCAAAAAGATTTTGCGATAAATCCACCTTATAAATATGCGGATTTAGAAGGCGTGTGTATTCGCCCTCAAACTTCCCTCTTGACACAGCGGAATAAGAAACCGTTTCGTGCAAAAGAGGGGGGGTGTAAACCAAATTTCCGTTTTCAAAAATCTTTACGGAAAGTTCTTCAATTTTGTAATTAGTAAAGGTTTTCTTCTTCCATGTTTCCACGGGGTGGAAAATTGTAAGCGGTTTTTCACAGTCAAATTTTTCACCGCGAAGCGCAATTAAATCCGCTTCGGCGCGTCCGTTTTCGTAAATTCTGAAAAGGGTTTTAAATCCCGGATTGGTGGTTTTTCCGGGGGTGTCCGAAATCTTCATTTTGGGAACAAGTTCGCCGTTTTCATAAATCCCTGCAAGTTTAAACACACCGCCAAGCGCAGGGTTTGGGGCAGAGGTTATCAATTTTGTGCCTATGCCGTACGCGTCTATTTTCGCGCCTTGGTTTTTTAAAGAAACAATGATATGTTCGTCTATATCCCCTGAAACAAAAATCTTAGCGTCTTTAAATCCTGCTTCGTCAAGCATTACCCTTGCCCTTTTTGAAAGGTAAGCAAGATCACCGCTATCCAGCCTTATGCCGATAGGGGTATGCCCCTTTGCCTTAATTTCGTTAAACACGGTTATTGCGTTAGGCACACCGCTTTTGAGTGTGTCGTAAGTGTCTACCAAAAGCAGGCAGTTACTTGGATTGATATTGGCGTAACTTCTAAATGCCTCAAGTTCGGTTTCAAAACTCATAATCCAACTGTGCGCCACAGTTCCCGTAACCCTAACGCCGAACTTTTTGCCTGCGAACACATTGGAAGTGGAAACGCAACCGCCGATTATAGACGCGCGCGCACCGTACACACCTGCGTCTGCACCTTGGGCGCGCCTTAAGCCAAATTCCGCCACAGGCTTGCCTGCCTCTTTGGTGATTCTGAACGCCTTTGTGGCAATCAAGGTTTGGTGGTTAATGATATTTAAAAGCGCGGTTTCAAGAAGTTGCGCTTGGAATATAGGGGCGCGGACGGTTAAAATCGGTTCATAAGGGAAAACCATTTCCCCCTCTCTAACCGCGTAAATATCCCCTGTAAATTTGAAATCCTTAATCCTTTTAAAGAATTTATCGCCGAAAAGGTTTAATGATTTTAAGTATTCAATATCGCAATCCGTAAACCTTAAATCTCTGATATATTCAATGGCTTGGTGAAGCCCTGCGGTAACGGCAAAAGGGGTATCACCGAAAGGATCGCGGTAAAATAAATCAAACACGGCGATTTTATCTGCCGTGCCTGTTTCCGCGTAGCCGTTCATCATTGTTAGTTGGTATAAATCTGTAAGCAGTGCAATGTTTTGCATAATTAACCTTTATTCTTCGGGATTTTCTTTGTTAATAGGTTCTTCGTTAATTTTTTCGTTATTATCTTTAGGTTTACTTGGTTTTGCCTTATCTACATTTGCGCCAAGCCAAAGTTCCTCAGGAATTCCTTTTTTAAACCAAATCTTTTCGCCTTTTTTAACCGCACGCACCACAAGGAAAGTAAACAATCCTGCGCAGGCAAGGGCAACTAATCCCATGGATATTTGCGTGTAGTTTACCTTGTTATAAATATTTTCATTTCTAAAAAATTCCATAATAAAGCGAACTAAGGGATAGGCGGTAAAATATAAAAGCGTCCCTGCGCCCTTTAAGCGCAACCGCCTTAGCACGAAAAGAATGGCAAACATGAGGGCTAAATTTAAAACCGCCTCATAAAAGAAAGTGGCTTGATAAAACCCTTCGGCAACGCCAGCGCGGGGATCGTTAATGTACACCGCAAGCGGAAACCATTGCGCGTTCGCATTCGTGATTGCCTGCCCGAATATTTCTTGGTTAATAAAATTGCCCCACCTGCCAAGGGCTTGCGCACAAAGAACTGTGGGCAGGGCGCAATCAGCAATCAGTAAAAAATCCTTTTTTCGCCATTTTGCCCAAACAAGCGCAGACACAACACCGCCCAAAAGCCCAGTAACAATAGTTATTCCGCCTTTCCACACTGCAAAAATTTGCACGAAATCTGAAAAACTTTTCACATTTAAAAGTTCGGGTTGCACGGCAAACACATGGCCAAGGCGTCCGAACAGCAAGGAAAACGGCACAAGCAGTAAAAAAACTTCCAAGCAATCGTCTGTGGTTAATCCGTATCTTTTGCTTCTTACACAAGCAAGAATTAGCCCTAAAAGCATGGCGGAAGTAACTATAATTCCGTACCACGCAACCTCATTGCCAAAAAGTTCAAAGGCAATTTTGTTTTCATTTCCAGTTATTCTTCCTGTCCAATGCATTAGTAAATTGTTCAATGCTTATTTCCTCTTTTCTTTAAGGTTTTAAAATTATTTCGCACGCGCCTGCCGTCCTAATGTCTACGCAAAACACATTTTCGTTTCCGAACGCGCCTTTGCAATATGTTAGGAACTTATCTGCGCTTTTTTTGCTTACAAGTGCAAGAATTGTGCCTGCAAAGCCACCGCCGTGAACGCGTGAGGCATTAACACCGCTTAAATTTTTAATCATTGCAAGCGCAAGCGGAATAGGCTGTTCTGCCGTTCCTTCGGGGTAAAGGTTTTGAAGTTTTGATTCAGACGAAAGCCCCGAAAGGTTAATTAAATTCATTACTTCCTTATTATTGCCTGCGTTTGAAGCGGTAATTAAGGATTCCACGCGTTCGTTTTCCTCATAAAAGTGCATTGCACGAAGTATTGCCCTACCTGAAAGCTGTTTCTTTAGTTCGGGCAAACGCGCCTCAAAAGCCTTGGGGCAAACTTCTCTTAACTTCTTTTTTCCGAACGAATTAGCCACGGCTTCCATTTCATTTTTAATGGCGGAATAATTAGGCGTTAAATTGCAATGATCGCCACCGCAGTTAATTATAACCACGAAATTATCACTTAGATCAATATCCACAGGGGTAACTTTTACGCTGTTTAAATCCTTAAAATCTATTGCGTTGATACCGCCAAGCGCAATAGACGCTTGATCCATAA
>Ga0123356_10001047_pt1 | contig 30709 bp, 33 predicted proteins | sample TergutEmb28metaG_2_FD_92546 | JGI IMG/M metagenome (GOLD analysis project Ga0123356, IMG submission 92546) | Embiratermes neotenicus P3 segment gut microbial communities from Petit-Saut dam, French Guiana - Emb289 P3 | ecosystem: Host-associated > Arthropoda: Insects > Digestive system > Gut ...
CCTTGCCCGTTACTCGCTTGTATACGGAAGTCGCCGCCGACTGTGAGATTTGTGTTACACACCAGCAAATGTCCGTTTTGAACAAGAACCATACCTGTCACAATTGTTTCATCATAAATCCACATTAGTTGATTCACGACAAAGTCACCGTTGATTTCCAAAACGCAATTGGGATTTTTGATGATACGTGCATTAATATTGCCGTTCACAATTGTGTCATGAGCCACCCATAATTGATATATCGGTGTGTCGAAGTATAACTCGGAGTGGTTCACCTCTATCATACCAAGATTAGCATTCACGTCATTCCTGTCTGTACGAACCCGCTGTTCCCCGTTCACTGCGAAAACGAGTTTGAAACCGTTCTCGTTTGCGTGATTGAAGAATGTATTTGTGCCAAGTTGATTGAAGTTACCGTGAAGCTCAAGTATTGCAGGGTCATTCGGGTCACCGTTACTGAAATGGATAGAATTAGTTGTCTGTGTGTAGAAATCTCCTGAAACGGTTAGTTTAGTTCCTGTGCCTAATGCTACATATCCCGTAGTTGCTACAAACTCACCATTATTGTTTTTTGCTTGTATAAGGAAGTCGCCGGATGTGTGCATTGTAGAATTGTTGTTAATAACTAAAGACGCACCGTTATTTATATTTAACGTCCCCAACACTACTACGTCTGACATATTCAATGACACAGGTGCATGAATAGTGACATTCCCCGTGTAAAGAATTTTCTCATAGCTGTATGAAGTTGCCGTTGTTATATTAACATCGCCATGGATTACTTCGTCGTAATCATTATTAACGACATTATCAACTATCCACCCGCAGTCGGTACATTCTTTGTATAACCCTTGATGAAGTGAACCTTTTATTCGGTAGTTGTGAGGTTCAAGTCTGTTAATTCCGCAAACTGTACATTGTTTAGTATGACTATGGTTGTTAAAATGATTATTTTGCCCCCATGTATGGTCTTCTACAAGACCGGTAGGCTTGTCTCCGCAATCTATGCATTCTAATCCGTGCGTAGTATCTCCCAATTGATAATATTTTGTAAATGTACATTCTTCCAACATACGGAGACTGTTGGTTGGGTCAATACGAATTGCTTTACAATCTGTGCAAGTTATAGCATGATAGCCTGGATAATTTGGTTGTTGCACAACCCCGTTATGATTATGCGGACTGGGAGTGCCTGTCCCGTGTTGTCCGGTTATTATTTTTACACCTATTTTATCATCTTCATGGGGTTCTTCTGCATGCCCACTGACATCATAATACATTATTTTATCTCGATTACCCCATAAATATAAGTCAACCAATCCAAAGGCGTGTCCGAACTCGTGTGCCATTACAGCAGCACCTTCTGTTTCGCAATCAAATGAACTGTCATTGTTCGTGTTTATAACTATTTCCCATGAAGCGTAGTGGCGATTTGTATTATTATTCGATTGATAAGTTAGCCCCTCAAAATACGCTACAGTTCGTGTATTAATAGTGCCATTAGGATTTAAAAGTGCTTCTGCTCTAACGGTATTTGGAGAATTTGCTGATGAATACACGGTAACAGTATTTGTGTTATTCCAACGATTTGCACCGACATATGTTGCAAGTATATAATCTGCATTTGTCATTGATATATTGTCTATTTTATATGTTATATTTGATGTTCCTGCATGTCGTGATTCATTTATTATCCAGCCATATTCTTCTCTCCCCGCTTGTCCGGCAACCCCATTTCCTAAAATAGATTGATTCTGCATTGTATCATGTGCGTATGATACGATTATTAAAGCAGATATAAAAAGCAAAGAAGATATTTTAACAATCCATTTTTTCACTGTTGATTGCCTCCTTGGTTTTGATTATTCCCCCCACCTTGATTATTTTCATTTCCACCTTGGTTATTATCATCTTCACCTTGATTATTTTGATGTTTACTGAACTCAACTATTTCATCAGTAAAACTATCATATTCAAATACATATTTTGAGTTGCTGTCAATAAGCAATGGGTCATTGTTGTATAATTGCTGTATGACCATGTCATGTAATTCATGGTTTTCACCATTTAACGGTTCGGCATTACTCTCACCATTATGCAAAAACCTTATCACGGCTCCACCATATTTGCTGATTAGATATAATTCTCCGTCTATTTCCTCAATGTCAAAATCGAACATTCCGTTATATCCGCCACCATATGCGTTTTCAAACAATTGCTCAATGTATAGGATATGTTCAGTATTGCGTTCAATTCCATCTTTTTCACATAACTCATTATATTTTCTAACATGAAATTCTATACCGTATTCCGAGTATTTGTCTAATAATATCAGCATTCGGTTGCCGTTTTGAAAAAGAGGGTGCATATCATATGTTCGTTGGCTTGACCCGCTTTGTACTATTTTTATTTCATCGGGGAGTTCCCCTTTAAAAACATTATTTACTTTTGCATTGAAAATAGTTTGTTCGTTATAACTTGAATTAATTTCTCCTAACCATTCTGTAATTGTAACATCGGCGACAAATTCAAACTCATCAAGAATTTCTTCCCATGTTTCCCATGGTATACTCATGCTCGGGGATATAGTCCTTTCCCCCACCCTCACCGGCGTGTCCTTAGGTTGATTAGTTTCCGCTTCACCGGAAGCGTTGGTGCAAGCTGTTAATGCGAGGGTTAATGCGAAGATGAGCAGTCCTGCTGTGATTTTTGTTGCGGTTTTGGTAAGTTTCATTGTGTCTTTCTCCTTATTTGATGTTGTTGTTAAGTTATATGACAGTATATCACCATATTATGTGTTTGTCAATAATGAAGTGAAAAACGCATTTTCCCCGTCCGCTCGCCCCATTCTACGCTTTAACCCCGACAAGTAAACCCTCAAAATAATTTACACTGTATTATTATGGTGTAATTTTTTTGACCCCTTTGGGGCTTTGGGGTTGACTTGCCGAGGTTGAAAGCGTTTCGGGGGTTCGCCGAACAGGCAAAAATAATTTTAAGGAGTGTATGCGATGTTAATCCACACAGAGACAAGTTTAAGGGAATTTTGCTTTTGGGCGGGAGCGGCAGACAACGTGAAGTATCTCACATGGGGACAGTTAGACATAATTGAGAATATTCTCGAAGACATCTACCCCGACGGAATAGACGATGTTCAGCTTAACGACCTAATGTGGTTCGACGATGAACTGATTGCCGAGTGGTTAGGGTTCGTTGATTTCGATGAACTCATGGAACGGTCAGTCCCATGGGACGAATGAATGAAAGGGGTTCGCCCCTTTTTTAGTCCGTCCATTGACAGACAGCAGTAATTATGTTATTATGTTATGGTATTAGGCGATTGGGGAAATTAAAACCCCGCTCGTGATGAACGGGGTTATGGGTTTAGTAAAAAACACGCCGTTAAGTTAATACTAATAGATATTTTGGCGTTTATTTGGCGTTTATTATTGCTAAAAAACGCTGGAAATCAGTTAAAATCATTTAACTATGTTTGGGCGGTAAAGCGGTTTTTAATGCGGATTAACAGAGATTAATGAAAACTGGAACAAGTGTAAAATGTTATTCAAATCCTGTCTCCGCAAGCAAAAACTTATGATAAATATTAAGTTTTTCAAATAACAAACAGAAAACTTCATTAAATGGTGCAAAAATATGATGAATGATGAGTTTTTATGGCAATTAGAAGAAAATGGCGTTTACTTTGAGGGTAATGTATGGTACTCAACAACCGGTGAAAGTAAAATTCCGAAGTCGATTACAATAGATAATCGTCTTGATAGGAAAACGCGTAAAATTCTCAACCACTTATATGAAAATGCACAAGAAGACTGTGATAACATATTTAAAGATGACGGTATGGTTATAAATTTGGTACATGAGGATATGTGTCGCAAAATCGGTCTCAGCAGTGAATGTTACTCTTTGTGCCTTTATCAACTGTATTACTTAAACTATATAACACCGCTTAACTCTATTCGAGAACAACGCAAAAGTGATTGGTTTTTGATTAATAAATATCCGAATACAGACAAAACCAAAGATTGCGGAGTAGGTTACAGTTTATTATGTTAAATTAATAAGCAAAAGGCTTTCCGAATAAATCCGAAAAGCCTCTTGACGATTTATTTATAACGTGCTATAATTAAGCTACAAATATAACACGCTAAAATTACTTCGACTAAGCTATTCAGATAATCCGTATTAATTATCTGTTTTAGTTAGGGTAAAATCGGAACTTGGTAGGTTTCGATTTTACCGTCGGGGTCTTTTTTTATTTTAGTAGGATTTCAAATGCTTTTCCTAATTCACTGACTTGACGCATTATATCGCCTGTGATTTCATATGTTGTGAACCTGTGCAAGCATTTAAGGCATTTTCTCCGTCGACGTACAACCGTATGATTTGTTCGTGAACGTGAGTCTATAACCTCACTATTAAAACCGCAATTAGGACAACTCATGAAACAAGCATACAACATATTTGATTTAATGTCAAGGGATTTCACAAAATAAGTACCATTTCATGGAAAATTTTACAATCCCATGTCATTTTGCACAATGAGCATATATGGTAGGGGTTAGGGTAATCTGCGTTTGAAAATGAAAATTGCACCTACACCAATACCCATACTAACAAGCTCCCACCCGTCAGCTCCGAACTGATTCGTTAATTCCATTAAAAATTCATTGTTGCCTTTTACTATGTAATAACCACTTTCTTCTGTGATTTCATTTTCCTCTTCCCCCCTTGTATATTTGAATTCCAACATTATATACTCCCACCGTTCCGGCTTTGAGCTGTTGTTCCCTACCGGGGTTATATCGTGAAAAAATCCGTTATTCCCGTTGACGGTCGTTGTTTGACGTTCTGTTCTTTCTTCCTCCGGTGGGTTCGATGAGCCGCCGCACCCGGTAACGGTCGCCATGATTGTGATAATTAAAAATACGGATAAAATGCGTTTTTTCATAATGTCTTTCTCCTTAAATGTTGTAGTGTTATACATATATAGATGTATATGCGTTTGTGTTTAAGCAATTATAACTGCTTGAAATATAACTCGATTGCGGCCCGTACAACGCTTGAAGCGTCGGTATCGTTTTCCACAGCATACAAGCGGATTTTCTTGTATTGTTCCTGCGTGATATAATACGATTTTTGTGTCAGTGGGACGTTCGGGGGAACAGAACTGTCTGTCGATTTTGCCCTTGATATGAACTTTTCCGCTGTTTTGTTCGGGTCAAATGTGTTTTTTCTGTTAGCCATGCTTTCTCTCCTTTCCCAAATACTCATCAATAAAACTGTTGTAATCCTGTGATACAGGATTTTTTTCGTTGTAGTTGAATATATCGAGTTTATTCGCTTGTGCTTCAGCAACAGCAACCGATATTCTTATGAACGTATCGAAAACAGGAACGTCGATGTCCTTTCCGATGTTCTCGGTCAGGGTCTTTATGTCTTGGTTAATTATCGAACGGGGGTTGAACCGGGTTATCAGTATTCCTCGTACTGTAAGTGCTTGGTTGCAGAAATTCTTAACAGTATCGTATGTATTCCACAACTGCATAATCCCGTTTGCCGCAAAGACACCTGCGTCGGTCGGTATGATTATTTCATCTGAAACAGCAAAAGCGTTCACAGTCATAATACCGAGTGACGGCGGGGTGTCTATGATTATGTAGTCATAGTTGCTTAGTACGGATTGAATTGACTTTTTCAGAATATACTCCCGCCCGGTCTGCGTGAACTCCAAATCCGCACTTGACAATGTAAGGTTCGACGGGATAATGTCACAGCCGCCAATTGATTGAACAGCTTCGATTGCCGGAACGTCCCCTTTCATAACTTCATAGACGGTGGGTCGGGTTTCGTTGTCAGCTCCGAAACTGTCAGATAGGTTTCCTTGAGCGTCGAGGTCGATTGCAAGAACCTTATAACCACGCTTGACAAGTCCTGCCGCCATTGCTCCGGCGGTCGTTGTTTTTCCTACACCGCCCTTTTGGTTTGATAGTGTTATAACTCTGTGCATATACATTCCTTTCGTATTGTAATTATAGCGTTGTATAACAGTATATTATCATATATGCTTGTTGTTGTCAAGAGGTTTAGAAAATATTATAAAAAACCGCCCCGGTAAAGGGGCGGTGAGTGGGTATAATAAGGGATTATACGGCGGCTCTTTTAAATTCATCAGCTTTAGGTAACACTACAATATCAATGATTTCATCAATGAAAACAGTGTCCTCCTCATGTTCACCAGTCTGAATACAATAACCTAAACGAGTATCATCTGTTTCATACTCGTCAACACCAGTAAATTCCCCAGTAACAATACCTCTGCTTTTAGTTTTTACATCAACTAAATGTCCGGCAAATGCGGCTTGTTCTAAGATAATTTGATAATCTTTCATAAAATATTACCCCCTATAATCGTTTTTGGGTACAATGTGAACCCCTTTTGATGAATATATAATTTTCATTCGCTTTGTATCAACATATTTTTGTAGCGACTTAACCCATGTCTTGCCTATAACAATATCTGTGTCTACAATTTCGACAGGATATTCAGAACCTTTTGTTATATTTATATGCCCGGTTCCTTTGTATTTATCAATCAATGCTTGTGCGTCAGTTATAAGAATGGCAGGTTTGCTTCCGGGGCTTTCCTTATTCATTGACAAACATTTTTGATTATACTCTATTGTTCCCTCGATATGCTTATTCTGTCGTCCTTGAATAATCCTGTTCGGATATGTACCGTCAAGGATTTTCTGACGTTCTGCCATTTCATTAAAACTTGTACCAGTCACTTCTTTTAACATATCTGTTTTTCCCTCATTTGCGTCCATTATACCACTATCAGCAGTATTTGTCAAGTGTTTCTTGTGTTTCCTCTTAGGCTTATCAATAAACTCCAGTTTCTTATTCCGCAAATACCGTTTTGTTGTAGAAAACCGTTCGTGACGCAGAAAATCCTGTGTTTTCTCGTTTGCGTCCGGTAGGCGGTCGCCGGTATCCCTCAGCTCATCACGTTTCGTTATAGCCGCAAAAGGTGATATGTTTAGCAGTTGCGTTGGACTTACAAGCATAATTATTCCTACATAGTGTATGGGTAATTGATATTTATACGTTTATGGGCTGTACCAACCTCGATGAAGAAACCCGCAGTCGCATACTGGAAATCAACCCTAACGCCGTGTTTTAGCGAAAACGTAGCTGGTATATTAAAGCAACCGAGCCGTCAAAGGTTCGGTTGCTTTTATTAAATTTCATCTTGACAAAATCCCGAATTTATGCTACAATACGAATGTCAGTAAGCGATATGGCAGAATCTCTAAGGAGGGATTGAGCATGGCAACAACATCTTTCACAAAAGAAATTATTCTTAATAAGTCGGAAGAAATTGAACGGTTTATGGATATATGGTGCGATAGAAGCCCTTTCTTCTTTTCTATGAGAATAAGGGGTTTAAGATTATCCGTAAAGATACGGACGAGTATATTCAAATGATAAGGTTGATTGTTTGAAAAATAGTAAAGTACACGGTAATAATTGAATATTATATCACAAATGGGCGGGGAACTCGTATTGCAAACACGGGGCATTGCGGTTCTCCGCAATCGGGGGAAACCGCCTGAACAGTGAGTTCAGGCGGTTTTTGTATTTGGAGGAATTATCATGAAAAAAGTTTTACTATATTTATTAATGGTGGCGACAGTTCTGTCAGTAACCGCCTGTGACGATGATTTTTGGGACATTTCCGAATCAACGGACGGCGGTACGGGTCAAGCGGGAATTGTCATGCACGACGACCCTGCCAAGCAAGGTGAGTTTTCCGGTGACGAAGAGCTTGGTTCCGGTTTCACAAGCATGAGCGGTTCGGGTGAGCTTAACTCTGACAGCAGTTTCGGGGTTACACAGGAAACCCGCCACGTTCGCCGAATATTAAAACAAGATGTTTATGGCAGGGAGCTTCCCGAATGGTTCTTGTTTTATCGTGAGCTGCTCAACGATAATGAAAAAAGCGTTTATGACCAGATATACGCTAATGCTGTTGACCTTGTGTCGAGTTTTAATATTACAACTCGGGTTCATTACAGTCGGTTAGATGACATTATTATTTCGGTGAGATACGATAATCCGGATTTGTTTTGGTTCAGCAACGAGTATTATTACACCTATGACGGGAATGGTTACATAACCTCAATCAGGTTGACTTTTTACGATTGCGTGAACAACATCGAACCTTTTAAACAGATGTTCTATGATTGTGCCGATTCTGTTTTGGAATATGTCATGCACTTTGATAAAGACGTTGACAAGATTAAATATATCCATGACCTTTTGACAAATATTAATGATTATGAATGGGGGAATATGGACCAAAGTGCGTATAGTGCTTTATGTATCGGTAAAACCGTTTGTGCGGGTTATTCCATGGCTTTTCAGTATTTTATGCAAAGGTTGGCTATTCCGAGTGTTATCCTGTATGGGTTTGACAGGGAAGACCATTTGTGGAATATGGTGTATATTGACGGTGATTATTATGAAATTGATATTACATGGAACGACCCGATAGGCAATCAACCGTATATTTATTATTACAATTATTTCAACATAACTACTGCACAAATGGGTTCACGCATACGTCATTCACCCAGCAATAAGCTTCCATCGGCATACGGAACGACATATAACTACTCCAACTATTACGGGGACGCACCCGGGAGTGATTTCAGCAAAATCAGCTATGGCAATCCTAAAACAAAACTCCCTCCTGTTTATCCCGATGTTAATTATTCCGTAAGTCATGAATATGCCGCAGAGGATTTTTTCTCAGACGAGGGCTGGTCTTTGTCAGAGGTAGAGGATTGGTTGTATTGGCTGTCCGATGATGAGTGGAACGAGCTGTGGGAGCTTTTGTTCGATGAATTGGACGACGAGTATCACAGTATGCTTTATGATATGGACTGGGACGAATTCGTTTATTTTATGTATGAGGTGATGAATTATGCAAGTTACTAATACTTTTGTTAATCCGGCACAGACTGTTGCACATCCTTTGCCGCCTCTGACTAAGGGTCAAATAGACAGGGTTCGGCATAAAGCCGAGATTCCGTTATATGTAATATGCATTATTATCGGGATTATAGCGGCAATATTAGCGTTTGATTACATAGTGTTCGGTGGTTTTTTTTCAGATGACGCAGAGGCGGTTTCCACCTCTGTTGTTGCCGCTGTTATGTCGGAAGACGACTTTGCGGAGGATGAGGAAGAGGCTGTGGGCAGTTTTTTATTCTTAGTGTTCTTCAGCCCCATAATTTTGTTTTTTGTAATGCACCTGTGGTACGCCGAAACGAGAGCGTATTCTGTGAGAGTAACCGAGAAAAACTTCCCCGAAATATATCACAAAAGTGTTGAGTTCGCCTACAGACTGGGATTGAAAAAAGTCCCCGCTGTTTATATACAACAGCAAAACGGAATTCTCAACGCCTTTGCCGCCGCAATTATCGGGAAGCGGTATTCTATGCTTAACGCTGAATTAGTCGATGTTGCGTACATGGAACACAGGGATTTTGAGGCGGTTTATTTCACCTTAGCACACGAGTTCGGGCATATCTATTTCAAACACGTTACCATATGGCATAATATTATGACATTTGTTGCACATATGATTCCGGTGTTCGGGCAACTGCACTCACGTTCACGGGAATATAGCTGTGACAGGGTTGCACAATTATTGATGGGGCATAACTGCGTTCAGGAAGAAATGGTGTTCACGGCGGGCAGGCACTTGTATAAATATGTTGATGTTGCCGATTATTTGGAAACCGTGAAGAAGGATAGGGGGATTTTCCTGTGGTTTGTTAATCTGTTAGCGACGCACCCCATTCCGCCTAAGCGTGTAGCCGCATTAGTTGACCCGCAGATGAAAAGCGGTAAGCTGTTTTAGCTTTTGTATTACTGTTCTTTTTTATAGGTTATCTCGTTTATTAACTCTTTATTTTGTGAAAAAGCACGCACGCTTTCTAATGTTACCCGTGCAATCGCCTCCATGGCTTCCTCTGTGAAGAACGCCTGATGTGAGGTCAGAACCACGTTCGGGAAGGTGAGCAGGCGTGCTAAATCGTCGTCGGCTATTATATCGGCGGAAAAGTCCTCAAAGAAATAGTCGGCTTCCTCCTCATAAACATCTAACCCTGCACCGTACAGCTTCTTTGACTTGAGCGAGTCGATTAACGCCTTAGTGTCGATTAAACCGCCTCGTGAGGTGTTTATAATTATCGCCTGTTCTTTCATTGAGCCGATAGTTTGTGAATTAATCATGTGCCTTGTTTGAGGATTCAACGGGCAGTGGAGCGAGATTATATCGGATTTTTGAAATAGTTCGTCAAGCGGCAGGTATTCTCCCGAGAAATCCTCAGCAGGGTATGGGTCATAAGCGATGACTGCCATACCGAAGCCCTTGCAGATATTTGCAAAGACTTTTCCGATTTTCCCCGTTCCGATTATTCCTATGGTTTTTCCGATTAAATCGAACCCGATTAGTCCGTTAATGTTAAAATTATTCTCTTTAGTTCGGGAATAGGCTCGGTGGATTTTCCTGTTCACGGAAAGCATAAGGGCGGCGGCGTGTTCGGCTACTGCGGCAGGGGAATATTCCGGAACACGAACAATCCGCAGCTTCCCCTGTGCCGCTTTTAAATTGACATTGTTATACCCGGCACACCGAAGTGCAATGAGCTTTACACCTTTCTCGGATAATACGTTTATAGCAGCTTCGTCAATAACATCGTTTACAAAAGCACACACCACCTCAGAATCGGCGAACGAAGCAGTGTCGGCGTTGAGGTGATAGTCTAAAAAGCGGATTTCACAGTTATATTCGGGGGCTAACCGTGTGAACCACGGCTTGTCGTAGGGCTTGGTGTCGAAAAATGTAATCTTCATAAATTATAGTATGTGTTGATTATTGACATTTAACCCGACTGAATATATAATAGTCATATGAAACATGAAAGATTTATTTATCACAGTTATGAAATAACCGCCGACGGCTTCTCGTTTCGTTTTACGATGGACGAATACGAGTTCACACCTCAATGGAAGTGCGACATTCCCGAAACCGACGATTTAATGTTGCATGAATTGGTATTTAACTTAGGTTTGGTAGAGTTAATCAGCTATTGGAAGTCTGCCTGTCCGCCAATTGTAGAAGTCCGTTGCGGCAGTTTAGACGATTGGCAGATTAATTGGTGGAAAAAGCTGTATCTCAATGGCTTGGGCGAGTTTTTTTACATTAATAATATCACCCCCGCCGACGATTTCATGACAATTATCCCTACTCAACAACATCGCCCGAAACTTACTGTCAACTATCCACTGTCCACTATCAACTGCCTAACCCCTGTTGGCGGCGGGAAGGACAGCATTGTCACGCTTGAACTGCTTAAAGAGTATCATGAAAATAACCACTGTTACATAATCGGGAATATTCAGCGGGCGTATGATACAGCGAAGACGGCGGGGTACTCCGATGACAGGATTATTCGGGTGAGCCGTACTATTGACCCTGTATTGCTTGAATTAAATAAAAAAGGTTACTTAAACGGGCATACGCCGTTTTCGGCAATTGTTGCGTTTTCGTCATTAGTGTTCGCATATATTACGGGAAAGAAATACATAGTTCTTTCCAACGAAAGCTCTGCCAATGAGGGGAATACCGATAGCGGGGTCAATCATCAATATAGTAAAAGCACCGAGTTTGAGAGGGATTTTCGTGAATATGTGTCACGGATTTCACCGGATTTGCCGGAATATTTCAGCCTGCTCAGACCATTAAATGAATTGCAGATTACAGAAAGGTTTGTGCAGTTCCCGAAGTATTTCCCGATTTTCCAGTCGTGCAATGCAGGAACAAAAACTAATACATGGTGCCGAAAATGTGCGAAATGCCTGTATGTGTATATAATGTTAGCGGCGTTTTTGGACGATGAAACATTAATAAGCATATTCGGGGAGAATTTACTTGAAAATCCCGAGTTATCCGACATTCTCACGGCTTTGAAAAATCCCGATTATGATAAACCGTTCGAGTGTGTGGGGACTCGTGAGGAGGTTAATACTGCACTTGACATGATTAGCGGTAAACCGAATTATCCCCGTCCGGGCTTGCTTGACTGTTTCAATGATGATAATTTTGTTCCGAAAGAGCTTATAAAATTATTAAAAGGTTGACTAATTTGGAAAATTATGCTATACTGTAAAAAAATGAATGGAGAAAGCTATGAAAACATGCACGAATTGTTCCAATCAATCCTATCGGGTGGAATCGAAGTTTTGCCTCAAATGCGGCTCTGCATTACCCGATATGGAAGATGTTCCGCACATAAACACCTGCACGAATGTTGATTGCGATTATCACAAAACCAAGTTTATTTATCCCGACGATGCACGTTTCTGCGACGTTTGCGGAAGTTCAACGGTTTACGCAAGATAGAGTTTTTAAGGGGCGAAGTGAACTTCGCTCCCTTAACACTTTTCAAGATAAAACATATAATAGGGAAATTATCTTGAAAGGGGTTTTTCGATGAAAGACTATAAAACCGATTACGGTGCTAAGCCGTATGCCACCTGTATTAAAAAGGCGGCAGAATGTAATTCAAACTTCCGGACAGCTTTATGGAGCGGGAAGTTTTTGCAAATGACCTTGATGTGTATTCCTGCGTGCTGTGACATTGGGTTAGAGGTTCACAAGGGCACTGACCAGTACATAAGGGTGGAATGCGGCAAGGGTTGTGTTGTTATGGGGGCAAAACGTGACAAATTGGATTATGAATGTGCGTTAAACGAGAACAGTGCGGTGTTTGTTCCTGCGGGGACGTGGCATAATATAATTAACACGGGGAATTGTCCGCTTAAACTGTCGAGTATTTACGCACCTCCTCACCACCCGCACGGTACGGTACATAAGACAAAATGTGATGCCGAAAAGTCAGAAAAGGCAGAAAATCAAGCAAACGCAGAAAAATAGTAATTATCGGAAGTTTAAAAAAGAAGGTGGTTTAAATAGAAACCCATGTTATATTAGTAATTGCAGTTATATTGTTTTCCACGAAAATCTGCGGTTTGCTGACTCAGCGGATTCACTTACCGCAGGTGGTTGGGGCACTCGTTGCGGGAATACTATTAGGCCCGTCTGTTTTGGGGTTAGTTAAACCTGACCCTGCCATTGCCGTGCTTGCAGAACTCGGTGTGATTATTTTGCTGTTCACAGCAGGAATGGAGACGGATTTTAAACAACTGAAGCGTTCCATAAAATCGACAATAGTAATATCGATATTCGGTGTGGTTTTGGCGTTAGGGGGTGGATTTGCCGCAACAATTATAACAGGGAGAAGCACCTTTGAAAGTTTTTTCGTGGGGGTTGTAATCGCTTCAATGTCCACCAGCATAACTGTGGAAGCACTCTCTGAAATGGGTAAACTGAAAACTAAATCAGGAACGGCTATTCTTGGGGCATCTGTAATTGATGATGTCCTTGGAATAGTCATTCTTGCGGTTATGATGGGTAGCTTTGACGGTGGGTTCTCACTCGCAAATGCAGGGATTACATTGGTGAAAATAATCCTGTTTTTCATATTTGCGATTATGAGCGGGTATGCCGCCAATAAATTATTGAGTTTGATTAATAAAAAATCCGGTGCGTCGAAAAGACTGTCAATCTTTGCATTAGCTTTTTGTTTTTCTATGGCGTTCCTTGCGGAATTATTCGGGTTGGCAGACATAACCGGAGCGTATATAGCGGGGATAGCGTTCTGTAACACCCGATTTACCGAGTATATCGAGGAGAAAACCCACGTATTATCGTATATGCTTCTGTCACCTATATTCTTTGCAAGCATAGGAATAGGAATGTCGTTAACCGGATTTGACAGTAAAATGTTATTATTCACGGGGTTACTGCTTGTGGCGGCGATAATAACAAAAGTCGTCGGTTGTGGCTTGGGTGCGAGAATATGCAAGTATTCCTCTAAGGAAAGCATGCAAATCGGTGTGGGAATGATTGCGAGGGGAGAGGTCAGCATTATTATTGCCACAAAAGGCATAGCTGCAGGGTTAATGAGTAACGACCTGTTCACCGGAATAATAATCGTTGTTATTATAACGGTTCTTGTGACACCTATACTTTTGAAAATCGCCTACAAAGATAAAGTAGGGGCGGACAACCCTGTCCTCCCGAAAACTCCAAAATAATTTACAGATTCTCTAAAACCCCGCAGACGCGTTCTAATTCCTTTTGAACGGCTAATTTCTGCGGGCATTTGGTTTCGCATACTCCGCAGCCTGTGCAATGCTCGAAAGTCTTCCCCTCGCCCCACGGATTCTTTTTATACCACTTGTATGTCCCTCGAATTCCCTCGCCTAAGCCGTACACATTTACGTGGGTGTAAAACTCAAACAGCTTCGGTATATCTATGCCTGCGGGGCAGGGCATACAGTATTTACAGCCGGTGCAGTATAAGTCACGGAACTTTGCGACCTCCTCCATTGCTTGACCTAATTGAACCCATTCGTCGGCGGTGATTTCCCCGGCAACATTTGCGACTTTTACATTCCCCTCAAGCATTTCCATGGTTTCCATGCCCGCTAATGCACAGGAAACACTCGGGTTGCCTAATACGAACCGCATTGCCACTTCATAAGTAGCGGACGATTTTTTCCCTGCGAGTTTCTCATATAAATCAGTCGGGGGGGACAATCTGCCTCCGCCTACGGGTCCCATTATGACTGTGCCGACACCTTTGCTGTGAGCGTATTCAATCATGTCCTCGTTAGAGCGGTCTAAAAGATTATACTGGCACAGAACAGACGCTAACCCCGGAACATTATCAATTATGTATTTCATGTTTTCCGATGCGTCATGAAAGCTGAACGACATGAACCGAAGCAACCCTTGTTCTTGACATTCCCGAACCTCTGACATAATGTCATTCTTTACGATTTTATCGGCAGTGTTTTTATTAATTCCCCAAAAGTGATAAAAGTCTATATAATCGGTTTCCATTTTTTCTAAGCTGCGTTCGAGGACACGCCTGAGGTCACCTTTTTCCTTATATTCCTCCATAGGGATTTTCGTGGAGAAATACACCTTGTCCCGAACGGATTTCAACGCCCTCCCTGTGGCGTATTCACTGTTCTTGTTACAGTAATATGGTGCGGAATCAAAATAGTTTACTCCGAGTTCCCACGCTCTCATAAGCATAGGGAACGCCAAGTCCTCGTCGATATAATGCTTGCCGCCTTTTTCAATTTCGGGCAATCGCATACACCCGAAGCCTAAAGCGGAAATGTCTAATCCTGTGTTCCCGAATTTACGATACTGCATTAATTTGTTCCTCCCGTGTAGGTTTTATTATATTTTAGTAAAGGATTTATTTTATGAACATTAATGAAATTCAAATCCGTGACCCTTTTGTTCTGCCGTTTAACGGTAAATACTACCTCTACGGCTCGACTGATACCGATATATGGAAGTCGGCAGGGGTGGGGTTCAACGCATATTATAGTGATGACTTAGTCAACTGGAGCGAGCCTGTCCGGGTTTTTTCACCGCCGAAAGACTATTGGGGGACGAAGAATTTCTGGGCTCCCGAGGTGCATTTCTACAATAACGAATTCTACATGCTTGCTTCGTTTATCGGGGACGGTTATAAACGGGGAACAGCAGTTTTAAAATCAAGCTCCCCTCTCGGAATGTTCCTCCCTCACAGCGATAACGCAGTTACCCCGAAATCGCAGATGTGTTTAGACGGGACTCTTTACATTGATAAACAAGGTCAACCTTGGTTGGTTTACTGTTATGAATGGGTTGAAGCGATTGACGGGGAAATCTGTGCTGTTCGTTTAAGCCCTGACTTGCGTAGTTCTGTGGGTGAACCGGTAACGCTGTTTAAGTCGTCCTCCGCTGTGTGGAGCAGACCGGTACGTTCCGAGAGTTTGAACATTTCCGGTTATGTCACTGACGGGTGTTTCCTGCACAGGAATAACAAGGGTGAATTATTTATGCTGTGGTCGTGTTTTTCCGAAAACGGCTACTGTCAGTGTTACGCTAAGTCAGACAACGGCGAAATCACGGGTATATGGGAACACAAGGACATAATTTACGACAAAAACGGCGGTCACGGAATGGTGTTCCGGAGCTATGACAATAAGCTATATCTTACTCTGCACACACCGAATAAGACACCGAATGAACGGGCAGTGTTTATTGAAATTGAGGAATTTAATTAGATACATTATACATCTCGAACACATTCGGCGGCAGTGTTTCACCGTAGGCGGTTCTCATGGCTAATCGTGCAAGGCGTTCGCCCACGTCACGCTTGTTCTGCGGGTGAATATCGTTATGTTCCCCCAAGTCATAAGCGGCGGCAAGCCCGGTATTCGGTAAATCTAAGCAACGTTTTTGCCGTTCACGCAGTTTTTCCCATCTGGCGAGGGTTTCTTCATCGAAACCGCCCACATCATCGTAATAGGTTAATTGTGTCATAAGGAACGGCAGGTTCGGTTTTTTGAATAACTCTCTCCAGCCCTTTATGAGTGTACATAATTTATCGGAATAAGGCTCGGGGATTCCTGTGTCGGTTTCGCCCTGATACCATATCACACCTTTAATCCCATAGTTCGACAACGGCGAAACCATGCCGTTATACAGTCCGGTGGGCTTATATTGGAAGAATGGCTGTGACGGGGGAGACTCGAACGAAACGGCGAATCGCCTTTCCCATGTCCCGTCAATGTCGATAAAACGAGTCGGTGTTGCGATAAAGTAGTTTTTACCGACGGTGAACCCGCCTTTCTCACCGAAGCAGAGCAGCCGAATTTCAATAGTCAGCTTACCCTTGGGGAGAGTGAACTTGTACTCCCTCGGAGGGTAGCGATAGTATACTGCACCAATTCTCTCCCCATTTATGAACACCTCGTCCATATCAACGGCTGTTCCTAAGAATATAGTCGCCTCTTGTCCCCATAATTCTTCGGGGAGGTCAATCACCTTACGGTATCGGTGAACTCCCATGCCGATTGCGGGTTCACATAATTGAACCTCCTCATAGGGTGTATCGGGGGAGCTTTCTTCTGCTTTTGATAAGCGTTCATGATAATCCTGCGTTTGTTCCTCGTGAAGCTGCAGGGTTTCTTCTGTGTTTTCGGGGTTTTCTATTACAACCTCAGGGAACTCTTTGAGCATACCCCGGCTCATAAAAGCGACAACGGGGACTCCGCCGACTGCACAAGCAAGCAGACCTATGGGTACATTATAGCGTTCTTGCAGTTTCTTTGCGAAGAAGTAACCCACCGCCGTGAACCCCCATGCCGTTTCGGGGGAGAACCCCTCCCAGTTACAAGGGGGTAAGTCTTTCTGTGGCTCGGAAAAGTTATATACCTGAGGGATTTTCAATTGACGGATTAACGGATTGGTAATCACCATTTCGTCGGGGTAGTTGTGGCAGGTGCGGTCAAGCAGCATTTCCATGTTAGACTGCCCTGAGCAAAGCCACACATCGCCTATGAGAATATTTCGGATAACAAGCTCGTTATTGCTTGTGGAAATTGTCATGCTTTGCGGCTGTGAGTTTGCGGGATAGTTCCCGACAGAGCAGTTGAATTCCCCGTCGCTATTGGTTTTTGCAGAAAAATCTCCCCCGATGAAATTGATGTTCACAGCTTCGCCGGGTGAAGCTGTTCCGTGAATTATTAAATCCGTATCCCTTTGAAGAACCATATTGTCCGAATAAAGCGGTGACAGTTTTAAACTCATTATGTACCCTCTCTTTTTGTTGATAAATATAATTTTATCATAAATATTTGACTTTTACAACTGTTTCAAGTATAATTAAATAAATTATTACATAAATAAGGAAAAAAATAATGAGTAAATTTGTTTTTACAGTAGAATCCGAGGCGTTCGAGGGGGTTAAGCGGATAGCACAAAAAATCGTGGTTGACTTTGAGATGGTGACGGGAGAGTTCCCTAAAATTAATGAAACGCTTCAAAGTGACGGGTTTAACATCATATTTGCGACGCTCGGTAAAAGCTCGCTGCTTTCACAATTGGGGTATGACCCTTGTGAAATCGCCGGCAAGCGTGAGGTTTATCAAATTAAGCTGATTGATGATAAAACGCTCCTTGTATGCGGTTCTGACAAGCGGGGAACGATTTACGGAATGTTCGCACTATCAGAGTTTATCGGGGTCAGTCCTTTGTATTTTTGGGGAGATGTTAAGCCGATAAAGAATAAAAACCTCAAAATTACCGGTAGGATTGAGGTTGTTTCTAAAGAGCCGAGTGTCAAATACCGAGGATTTTTCATAAATGATGAGTGGCCCTGCTTCGGGAGCTGGACTTTCGGGCAGTTCGGCGGGTTTACTGCCGAAATGTATGACCATGTGTTTGAGTTGTTGCTGCGGCTTAAGGGAAATTACCTTTGGCCGGCGATGTGGTCAAGTTCTTTCCCTTTAGACGGGCCGGGGAATTTAAGCGAGGAATTAGCTGATATTTACGGTGTTGTGATGGGGACATCTCACCATGAGCCCTGCTTGCGTGCCAGTGAGGAGTGGGACAAGGTCAAGGGTGAGGACTCTGAATACGGGAGTGAGTGGAACTATTACATAAACAAGGACGGTTTAATCAGATACTGGGAGGACGGGTTAAAAAGAAGCGGTAAGTATGAAAATCTTATAACCATCGGTATGCGTGGGGAACGTGATACACCTATGCTTGGGTTAAATTCCTCTGTGAAAGACAACATTGACTTGTTGAAGGATATTATTAAAAATCAGCGGGAGTTGATAAAAAAGCATGTTAATCCCGATTTAGACCAAGTTCCGCAAATGCTTGCTTTGTATAAAGAGGTGGAGAGTTATTTCTACGGTGATGATGAAGTTGACGGGTTGAAGGACTGGGACGAGCTTGACGGTGTGACCTGTATGCTTTGTGAGGACAATTATGGTTTTATGAGGACGTTACCGGAGGAGGCGGTTCGTGAACGCAAGGGCGGTTGGGGAATGTATTACCACTTTGATTATCACGGGGGACCCATTTCATATGAATGGATGCCCAGCACGACGTTTGAGAAAACGTGGGAGCAGATGTGCATGGCATACGATTACGGGATTAATGAAATATGGGTAGTCAACGTCGGTGATTTAAAGTTTAATGAAGTGCCGCTTGCATATTTCTTGGAGTTGGCTTATGACTTTGAAAAATGGGGGACAAACGCCCCTCTTAAATCAGGCAGTGTCGGTGAGTATACGAAGCAGTGGCTGAAGAAGACGTTTCCGTCGGTTAATCCGGAAACCCGTGACGGTATGGGGGAGGTTTTGCATAAGTATTTACGCATGAACTCGTTGCGTCGCCCTGAAGCGATTAACGCTGATATATACCACCCTTGCCACTATCTTGAAGCTGATTTGATGATGCGTTATGCGAAGAATTTAGAGCAGTTAAACGAATCGGTTTATTTGAGCGTTCCCGAGGAAGTGAAAGACGCTTATTATTCGATGATATATTTCCCTGCCAAAATCAGTGCAAATTTAATCAACATGCACTTATTCGCCGCAAAAAGTCTGCATTATGCTAAGCAGGGCAAAAAAATCGGCAACACCTATTCCGAGTATGTAGCGGAGTGTATAAAAAAAGACCGTGAGCTGTGTGAAGAATTCGCAGAGTTTAATTATGGGAAGTGGCGTGGTATGCAATTGGGTCAGCATATCGGTTTTGTTAAGTGGAATGAGGACAATTCCAGATTTCCGCTTCGAGTTTTGGTGGAGCCTGCATACAAGCCGAGAATGGTAGTTTCACGCAAGGACAAGGTGTGGCTTCATTCAAAGACATACGGAATACCTGAGGTGATTGAAGTTCCCGAGTTCCTCACACCCGGAAGCGGTTTCATAATTATTGAAATTGCCAACGACGGAATAGGCAGCATTGATTATGTAATTGAGGGCATTGAAAATTATGACTGGCTCAGGATTAACTCTATTAAAGGGGTTGTGCATTTTCAAGAAGAAATTGTTTTATATTTCGATGAGAGCAAAATCACAAATGATGTTCATGATGCACAGTTGTTGATTAAGGGCGGCGAAACGGTTGTTGCGATTAAAATTAAAGCTCGGAACATGGATACAGATGATTTACCGTCTATGACGTTTATTGGGAATGAAAACCTGATTATAATGGAGTCTAACCATTTTTACGACAATGTGGAGGCGGCGATGCCTTCAGGCGGGGAAGCCCGTTTTGAGGAGCTTGTCAATCATGGAAGAAGCGGGGCAGGAATGAAGGTTTTCCCTACGACTGCGTATTTTTCTGAAGCTGACGAAAAACCGACGTTAAAGTATCGCTTTTTAATAGAGGAGGCGGGGAACTATACTGCGGAAATATGGACAACTCCCACCAATTCGGTTCGGTTTAAAAAGCCGTTGCGGTTTATGTTCAACAGTGAGGTCGTTACCGCTGTTACTGAGGATTTCAACGCAGGACATTACAGCGATATGCGTTGGTGTCAAGGGGTTCTCGATAACATTCGCAAGAACAAGACTTCGTTGAAGTTAGAAAAAGGGGTGCAGGAAATCTCGATTAGTGCGTTAGATGCGGGGTTAGTATTAGAGCGGATTCTTATATACAAGGAGGACACCCCGCCTGCATTGTCGTACTTAGGTCCGCCGGAGAGTTTTTACACGGTGTAAATGAATAATAAACTGTAAATTATATAAAAATATACTGTAACGAATGTAATTCACGAAAAAAAGGAGGATTGATTATGTATAACTCATACAGCCGCCCGTCTTGTGACCTTGCGAATAATTTAGCTGATGTCATTCAAACAGTAAAAGAGCATGACCATGTTTTAATTTGTCATGACGGTAAGGAAGAGGTTGTGATGATAAATGCAGAGGATTTCGCCGCTTATACGGAATATCTGCACACCCGCTATATTTTGAAAGAACTCGAGAAAGCGGAAAAGGAAGCCGCCGACCCGAATACTAAGTGGTTGACAAGAGAAGAGTTTTTCAATATTGCGGAGGCTTGATTATGTATAAACTTGAGATTATGAAAGCGGCACAATATGATTACAAGGACATTTTAGAATACTTATCTCAGTTTTACGAAAGCACCCCTAAAAAGTTTACTGAAGAACTAAATAAATTCTATGATATTCTTGAAGAATCGCCGTATGCTTTTATGGTATACGAGCCAAATACGCAATATCGCCGAATGGTAGTAGCGGATTATCTTGTTTTTTATAAGGTGTTTGAAGAAACTAAAAGAGTCGAAATCCACCGAATACTGCACGGAGCAAGGAATATCGTAATATAAAACAAACCTGTTCGGGCATTAAAACTGCCGAACAGGTTCATTTTTTCATGATTCTTACAATAATTCTACCAACTGCCTCTGAGTCCCGTCGAGGAGGCTTTTGTGTATGATGTGAATGTCATTGTTATAATCATACCTCAAATCATATATCCAATCCCCCGTTATCAGGAATATATCAATACGCTCATCGGATAATTGTGTTTTCTCCGTTCCGTCGAAACGCATTTTATAAAGGTTACGCTCGTCATCATCCTGTATAAAGTATAGCCAATCCCCGACGATATGAATATTAATTCCGGTGTGGTTTAACATGGTTTTTTCCGTCCCGTCGGTGCGAATTTTATACATATGAAGGTCTGAGGCGGTGTAATAAATCCAATCATCGTGCACTATTAAATAATACGCCGATTCCTCTATAACAACCACTTCTTCTGTTCCGTCAGAGTGGGCTTTGTGGATATAATGATTTTCAATGTCTGTATAATATACCCAATCATCGGCTACATTGAGATAATGTGCGATACCGCCTAACCACGTTCTCTCTGTACCGTCTGTATTAATTTTGTACCAACCACTGTTACTGCTATAATAAATTCGGTCATCAACGACGATTATGCCATAGGCGTTTTCGGCAGATATAACAGTTTCCTCTGTTCCGTCGGTGCGGATTTTGTTTAAAGAACCGAAATGGCTGTCCCCCACTAAAATACTCTCGAAATAATAAACCCAATCGCCAACTACGTTAATACAGTAGCTTCTGCTGTTGTTCAGTTTGGTTTTATCCGAACCGTCCTGCCGCATTTTATACAAAGAGCTTCCATCGTCGAAATTCGTGTAATAAACCCAACCGTCCTTTTCAGCAAAGTAACCGCCGGCATTGCTGTTTGGGGCAGTGTTGCCGTATTCGGGAGCTTCGGTTATTTCGGGAGGGTTGTCGCTGTACGGTGCGAGGAACTCATCAAACACACCATTAAGTGCTAACACTGCCCCTCCTGCCATGACCGTAATTGCGATTAACGCCGCTGATAACGCATGTATCGGTTTCCCCGAAAACGCTTTCTTGGCATATGACTTTTCCATAACCCTGTCAACGAACCTGTCGTTACTGCCCTGCGGTTGTATATCGAATATTTTCCCGTAATTGTTTTTTATGTTTGCCATAATAATCTTCCTCCTTTTCTATTGATTGTTTAAGCGATTCTCTCGCCCGTTGCAGCTGAGTTGCCACTGTGGAGGGCGGTATTTTCAAAATACCCGATATTTCCTTTGCGGAATATCCCTCATAATAATACAGATAAATCACTGTCCGGTATTTGGGTTTTAAGTCCTTAACATACTCATATAATCCGAGATTATCATTATTGGGGGCGGCAAGGCTTTCGTCTAATTCTGCTTTTTTGCGTACCCATGCGGATTTAAGCAGGTTTTTTGACTCGTTCACGGCGACACGAATAAGCCACGCCTTTTCCTCCTCCGACGAAGTGAAATGCTTGTTTTTCAGTATCAGCTTCATGAACACATTCTGCGTTATGTCCTCAGCGTCGTGGCGGTTCTTAACATAACCTAATGCCACCCGAAATACCGTCGCACGGTGCATTTCAACGCTTTCGGCGATATAATCACGTTCCACGGCATACCCCTCCTTTTCTGTTTATTCAAGAAGCCTTCTTAGCAGTAATACAATTCAAAAGGGCGAAATATCTCATTATTCCATAAAAATTTACAGGCGGAGTTTTTTACCCCGCCTGATTATATTTATTAACTCTATTTCAGGGTAATCGTAAGCAATGTTCTTCCCCCGCCTAAATCAAAACTAATTACAGAAGAACCTTTGTTGACAGTGGCACGAATAGCCGAGGTGACATCATCGTTTGTGAAGTTGTATGTCATCAAGAAAACATAGGTGTCTGTTCCGGCTTTGTAATTGTTTGCGAAAGCATTAGATAACTCGGTTTTGTTTGAGGCGGTTTTCCCTGCGAAGTATACTGTATAATAATTCAACGCCGTGGCAGTTGATGCGGGGAAGCTTGACTTATTCCATGAATGGGTTGAACCCAAAAAGCTGTCATTTACGTTGAAATACTTGTGATGGAAGAACGTAGTGTTGGCGGCACCGTTAAAGAACGCCGGCTTGTTCCATGTAACATCGACGTGATACCACTGATTGTTTAGCTTAACCATGTTCCACATATGTTTTTCCACACCACCTCCGTTGTTACCTTCTCCTGTGATAAGAATACACTCAATTCCGACCATTTCGGCGAGAATTTTAAATGCATTGGCATACCCCTCACAAACTGCAACTCCGTTGACTAATGCACTGTGTGCGGTGTGGTGAGCGTCGTTTCCGGGTGTACCATATCTTACGGTTCTTGCGAGGTGGTCATGGATATAAACCTGTCTCTCTAAAAGTGTATTGAGTTTTTTCGCCTCATTCGCTACAGAAACCGCCTTATCGTATGCCGCTTTTTCATTGGCGGAAAGCCCTGCAGTGCTTCCTTTTCTGTATGCGTTGAGAATTGTCACACTATCTTGGTATACAAGTTTAAATTCAGCGGTGACGGTGGTTTGGGTTGAAATAGTTGCTACTTCAATGTCCATTTTCTTAACCCCGTATTTTGTGTTCAAAGCATCATCGTGGAATTTTTTGTAAAAATCGCTAACAAGCTGTGCATTGCTGACGGTAAGTGTAATTGAGGTTTGAGCATTCCATGAGGCACTCGCAATATGTGCTTCAAAGCTGTTCAAGCTTGCAATAGTACCGGAGGGCGGAGTCGGCGGTGCTGCTTGAGTTGTGGTAACTGCCGGAGTACCCGCTGTCGTTGCAGCTGTAGTAACCGCTGTCGTCGCTACTGTAGTACCTGCAGTAGTCACCACAGGAGTGCCTGCGGTGGTTGTCGTCGAAGTCGCAGTCGTTGCATCGGTGGGTTCTGCCGCAACTGTAATCTCCTGAGTTTCATCAGGCTCAGAATCGTCCTGCGGTTCCGAAATGGAATCGGCTGGTTCTTCTGATAAAGCAGTTGTGGTGGTGGTTGTCGATGTAGTGGCAGACGACTCTGTCTGCCCATCCGTCGTCGTTTCAGAGGATTCCGGCAGCGTGGTGTCGCTTGTTTCGCCGGGTTCTTCAGATGTGTCACAAGCGGTTAAAGCTAATAACAAAGCCGCTGTTAATAATATAGCTGTTAATTTTTTCATAAATAATACCTAACCTTAAATGTATATTTACACTATTATATCAAAAAAGCATGGACATTGCTATTGACGAATTGCACAAAAAAAGCGGTTCAATTAGAATTGAACCGCTTTTCATTAATAATTATTTCAATTCGATAACTGCACCGGAAGCTTCAATCTTCGCTTTAAGCTCGTCCGCTTCAGCCTTGGAAACACCCTCTTTAACTGCTTTGGGGGCACTTTCAACGAATTCCTTCGCTTCTTTTAACCCTAAGCCGGTGATTTCCTTAATGATTTTGATAACGTCCATTTTCTTTTCGCCGAAGCTTGCCAATATAACGTCAAACTCAGTTTTTTCTTCAGCTGCTGCCGCACCGCCGCCGCCTGTTGCAGGACCTGCCGCTACCATTGCCGCCGCTGAAACGCCGAATTCTTCTTCAAGTGCTTTCACGAACTCGTTGAGTTCTAAAACTGTTAAGGTTTTTACCTCTTCTACCATTTTTGCAATATCTGCTGCCATTTTATTTTCCTCCTAAATATTATGTGTTTTGTTGTTTAATTAATTGTCAATTGTACATTGTACATTGTCAATTGTTCGTCAAGCGGCTTCTCCGCTTTCAGATTTTTTAGCGATTTCGTTAATCGCAATTGCAAGACGCTGTACAGGCGATTGAAGCACGAACAGCAGCTTAGCAACCAGAACTTCCTTGCTCGGTAACTGAGCGTATTCTGTGATTACAGCGGCATTGACTGCCTTACCCTCGATGAACCCTGCTTTAATGCTGTATGCACCTTTAGAAGCTTCCACCTGCCCGTAGACTAATTTCGGGGCGGCGATAATATCTTCCTTAGACAGTGCTAATGCGGTTTCGCCGGTCAAATGGACGTTAAGCTCACCCAACTCTGCTTTTTCAAATGCACGGGACAAAAGTGAGTTTTTGACTACAAAATAGTCCACACCTGCTTCTCTCATGCTTTTGCGGAGTTTAGTGTCATCGGCTACATTAATTCCTTTGTAGCTGACTAAAACGCCACATGCCGAGCCTTTCAGTTTTTCGGCTAAATCGTCAACAAATTGTTGTTTTTCCTGTAGAATCTTTTTACTTGGCATAGAGTTATCTCCTTTCGTTAAATATAAGAAGTCCTTTTCCGAACAGGAAAAGGACGTAAAAACATCATAATCCCATTCCTCGGCAGGCACGACGGCAATTGACAATGTATAATGTACAATTGACAATTATCAAACGTGTTAGCGGGCAAGCCCGACCTGCTGTCTTAAGAACAGCAAAAACATGATAACACAGTTTTCAATGTTTGTCAAGAGTTTTTGAAAAAAATGTTTTAATTGACATTTATTTCTATTTATGATAAGATTATTTACATATCATGAAATTTTTGTATTAATGAGGTGTATAATGGCTTTTGAAATAATTACAGATTCTTCAACGGGACTGTCGCAAAAGTATGTCACAAAGAACAAAATCAAAATGGTTTCGTTCAAGTATTATTTCGGGGACGAGGAATTCGATACTTTCCCGAACACCGGAAACGATGACTGGGTGAAGGAGTTCTATGCACGGTTAAGGAAAAAGCAGTCGGCTAACACTTCGATGATTAACGAAGATGTTTTCACCAAGGCTTTCACAAACATTTTAAATGAGGGTAAGGACTTTATTTATTTGGCGTTTTCATCAGCATTGAGCGGGACTTGTGAAATTGCTGTCGGCGTTATGGAAAAACTCAAGCTCCTTTATCCGGACAGGAAAATGTATGTGTTTGATACTAAGTCGGCGGCACAAGGTCAGGCACTTAATGTGCATTTTGCGATTAAACATCGTGACGAGGGGCGTACTATTGACGAGGTTTATCAATGGCAAGTCAAGAACCAATTGAAAATATGCCACTGGTTCACTGTGGACGATTTGTTTTTCCTAAAACGTGGCGGCAGGATTTCCACAGCTACTGCGGTTGCGGGGACGGCGTTAGGCATTAAGCCGATTATGCACGTAAACAATGAGGGTAAACTCATAAAAATGGGAACGGCACGAGGCAGACGGGCTTCACTTGATGTATTAGTGGAGAAATTCGGGGCGACCGCTATCAGTCCCGAAAATCAGAAAGTGTTTATCGGACACGGTGACTGCCATGAAGATATGAAGTATGTTCAAAAACTGCTCCGTGATAATTATGGTGTGAAGGAATTTGAAACCGGATATATTAATCCGGTAATCGGCGTTCACAGCGGTCCCGGAACTATGACGGTGTTCTTTTATGGAACCGAAAGATAAAATAAATCTGAAAGAAAAGATTGCTAAACTGCCCTTGTCGCCCGGTGTTTACCTGATGAAGGACAAGCATGGTAAGATTATTTACATCGGGAAAGCAAAGCAGCTGAAAAACCGTGTGTCGTCATATTTTAATAATTCTGATACACATTCACACAAAACCGAGAAATTAGTAGAAAATATCTGCGATTTCGATTATATCGTAACGCATAAGGAACTCGACGCATTAGTGCTGGAGTCGAGCTTAATTAAACAGCACCGCCCGAAGTATAATGTGCTTTTGAAAGACGCACGGGGATTCAACTATGTAAAAATCACGGCAGGGGGGTTTCCGAGATTAATCTACACCCATAACGCCGAGGATAAGTCTGCACAATATATCGGACCGTATGCAAACGGTTTCACGATAAGGCAGTCGGTTGTTGATGCGAACAGGATTTTCATGTTGCCGTCGTGTGCGAAAAAATTCCCCGACGAATTCAACAAAGGCAGACCCTGTTTGAATTATCAGATTAAGCGGTGCATGGGCGTCTGTCTCGGCGGTATTTCTGAAGAGGACTATCGGTTAAGAGTTAAAGCGGCGATTGACTATATCAAAAGCGGGAGCAAAAAAAGCGTGGACAGCCTTACCGCAGAGATGGAGGAGGCGGCTCAGCAGCTCGATTTTGAAAAAGCAGCACGCCTGCGTGACCATATTAATGCGATATTGCGAACCGACTCGGTTCAAAGCGTCCAATCAAAAAAGACCACCGACTATGATATTGTTGCAATTGCAACGAATACAGGATTGGCTGCGGCAACGATTATAAAATACCGTAGCGGCAGATTAACCGATAAAGAGAGTTTTTATCTCGGTAGTGAGTCTGATGAGATTTTAGAAGAATTCCTGATAGAGTATTATTCGGATAATGTTCCGAGGGAAATCTATTTAGACAGGGAAATCGAAGACAAGGAATTAATCGGGGAATACTTGAAAACAAAAATCACGGTCCCTAAGCGTGGTGAGGGTTTAACACAGGTTATGCTTACCAAGAACAACGCTTCGGAATATTTGGCTTTAAAAATCGGGCGAACCGCAAAGGAAATCACCGCACTTGAAGAATTAGCAAAGCTGCTCGGATTATCGAAAATCCCCGAATATATCGAGTGTTACGATATTAGTAATATAGGCGAGAATGTTAAAGCGGGCGGCATGGTGGTATACCGAAACGGGAAACCTTATAAAAAAGGCTATCGCAAGTTCACGATAAAGGAAGTCATAGGGTTAGATGATTATGCCTGTATGCGTGAGGTAATCAGCCGTCGGTTTACACGGTATTTAAGTGTAGGGGACGATGCCCGCGAAGATTATGGTTTTTACAAACTTCCCGACTTAATTCTGCTTGACGGAGGAACGGGACATGTAAATGCAGTCAGCGGTGTGTTAAACGAATTAGGAATAGATGTACCGTTATTCGGGTTAGTCAAGGACAGTAAGCATAAAACACGAGCTATTGCCGCAAAAGGCGAAGAGATTCAAGTTCAAGCGAACAAAAGCGTGTTTACTATGCTTACGAAAATCCAAGAAGAGGTTCATAGGTTTTCCGTGACATTCACAAGGGAGAAACACAAGAAAGAGGCGTTCGCCCTTACGCTGACGCAGGTTGAGGGAATAGGACAAGCGAAGGCGGCGGCGTTACTCAAAAAATTCAAGACCAAGACGGCGTTAAAAGCCGCAAGCTTAGATGAATTACAGGAAACCGCAAAAATCAATCAAGAAAAAGCACAAGAGTTACAGGAATTTATAAAAGGAATGTAGGGGCGACCTGCGGTCGCCCGCTGAAACCATGAGAATTATCACAGGCTCAGCCAAAGGTAAAAGATTAAAAACAGTTGAGGGTGTCACTTCCAGACCCACCGGCGATAAAATCAAGGAAGCGATATTCTCTGTAATCCAGTTTGATGTAGAAAACGCAGTGGTGCTGGATTTATTTGCGGGGTCAGGCCAGCTCGGGATTGAGGCGTTAAGCAGAGGAGCGAGGTCGGCATATTTCAACGATGCTGCACAATCGGCGGTTGTGGTAATCCACGAGAATTTGCAAAACACCGGATTATCGGATAAAGCACATGTTTCACGGCAATATGCGGAAAAATTCCTGCGGAATACCGATAATCGGTTTGATATAGCGTTCGTTGACCCGCCGTATAACATTGGATTGGTAAACAAGGTTTTGCCAAAGTTAATCGAAAAAATGCACCCGGACGGCATAATAATCTGCGAGCACGAGAAAGAGCTGACACTTCCGGAAAACATCGAAATCTTTAATACAGATAAAACCTATCGACACGGTTCAACAAGTGTAACAATTTACAGAGGAACAACAACTAATGAAAACAGCGATTTATCCGGGGAGCTTTGACCCCGTAACCTTCGGGCATATTGATATAATCAAAAGAGCGGCAAGCCTTTTCGATAAGGTAATCGTTCTTGTATCGATTAATCCCGTGAAAGAAGCCGACTTTTCCGCTGAGGAACGCATGGATTTCATTCGCAGGAGTATCAAGCTTAAAAATGTCGAAATTGATTGTAATGTGGGGTTATTTATCGATTATTTCCGAAAAAGGAACGCCGATGTTATTGTCAAGGGAATCCGTGCCATGTCTGACTTTGAATATGAGTTTCAGATGGCGTTGATTAATAAAGACCTCTGCCACACCGCAGAAACCGTATTCCTCTCGGCAGATGCGGCGAGCATGTTCCTCTCGTCGAGTGCGGTTAAGCAGATTGCGATGTTCGGCGGCGATATAAGTGCGTTTGTACCGAATTGTATATTAAAAGATATATTAGAAAGGATGAAGATAAAATGAGTATAGAAGAAATACTGGAAATGATGGACGAAACGCTTGATAAGGCGTTGGCGGTGCCGTTTTCACGGAGTAAGAGCTTGATTGACGTCGAGAAAATGAGCGATTTAGTCAATGAAATCCGCATTAATATCCCTAAGGAAATTGAGCAGGCAAGGGGACTTGTGAGCGAACGCAAGGTCATAATTAATGAAGCCAAGAGTGAGGCGGATACTATTCTCAAAAAAGCCGAGGACAGGGCGAAGCAGATGGTTTCCCAGCAGGAAATCACTCGTCTGGCTCAGGCTCGTGCCGAGGAAATCATGATTAACGCTCAGCAGAAATCGAAAGAGCTTCGTAACACCACAAATGACTACGTTGATAATATGCTCGGTAAAGCGGAAGAATTGCTTTCGAGAAACCTTTCCGACATTAAAAAAGCTCGCCTTGCCTTAAAAAGCACAGGAAAATAATAAATTCGCTCTTGCAATTTTATTGTTTTCGTGTTATACTCAATAAAACAAAAACAGGAGGAACTAATTATGGCATACATTATTAAAGACGGTTGTATTTCTTGCGGAGCATGTGCACCCGATTGCCCGACTGACGCTATTGCGGAGGGTGACGGCAAGTACGTTATTGATGCGGAAAAATGTATCGATTGCGGCGTTTGCGTGGGAAGCTGCCCGGTTGACGTTATCGAGTCTGCATAACATCAAAACAACAAAAACCGCCTTTACTGTTACAGTAAAGGCGGTTTTATTGTCGATTTTACAAAGTAATCCACATTGCCGGACGAACACCGCATTCGGCGGTATAGCCGGGACTTAAACCGGTGATTTCGCCGTTGCCTTGGACGGAAGATGGGGTTTTATCAACTTGACCACGTGACCGGAGCCACCACCATGTTAAGCAAAAATTATCTGTGTTTCTGCTGGAATTTTCGGCTATTCTTGCCGAATTGCTTGTGAAATATTTATTAGCTTCTTCAACGCTTAATAGGAAAATATAGTCATTTGTATTTGCACCACCCGGTATATCTCCG
>Ga0123356_10001048_pt1 | contig 30709 bp, 31 predicted proteins | sample TergutEmb28metaG_2_FD_92546 | JGI IMG/M metagenome (GOLD analysis project Ga0123356, IMG submission 92546) | Embiratermes neotenicus P3 segment gut microbial communities from Petit-Saut dam, French Guiana - Emb289 P3 | ecosystem: Host-associated > Arthropoda: Insects > Digestive system > Gut ...
CTCCGCCGCCTCGCCCTCGTTCACGCCGCGCATCAGGACCGTGTTCACCTTGACGGGCGCTAGGCCGGTCTCGGCTGCCGCCACCAGGCCCTTCAGTACGTCCTCGAGCCGGTCGCGGCGGGCGAGCCGGACGAACGTCTCCGCTGACAGCGTGTCCAGCGAGACGTTGATCCGGTCCAGGCCAGCCGCGTGCAGTGGCCCGGCCAGCCGGTCCAGGCCGATGCCGTTGGTCGTGAGCGAGATCTCCGGCCGCGGCGTCAGGGCAGCGACCCGCTCGATGATCCCCGGCAGCCCGCGCCGCAGCAGCGGCTCACCGCCGGTGAACCGCACCTCGGTGATGCCGAGCCTGGTCACCGCGAGGCCGACTAGCCGCACCATCTCGTCGTCGGTGAGCAGCTCGGGCTTCGGCAGCCAGTCCAGGCCCTCGGCCGGCATGCAGTAGGCGCACCGCAGGTTGCAGCGGTCCGTCACCGAGACCCTCAGGTCGGTAGCGGTCCGCCCGTAAGAATCGGTGAGCGCCACGCAACCTCCAAGCCAGCCAGCCGTGAGTGGCAACGATTCCCACCATACGGCTCGTCCGCAACAGGCGCACCGGCCGTGCGCCACCGCCTACAACAGCAAACAAACGCGGCGATTGCTTCCGCTGCGAAGGGAACGTGGTCGTGAGCGGCCGGTCAGCCGCAGCCGGCACAGTGGCCTGGCGAGCTCGAAGCGGTGTCAGCCGGGCTGCGCGACCCTGTCCGCCAGCGCCTCCGATCCACCGGGAGAACCGGCGAAATCAGGCTGCAGTCGGTCATACCGCCGTGCGAACAGCGGTGACGAGATCACGAAATCTGCGCTGGCCCGGTTGCAGGCGACCGGGATGTTCCAGGCAACCGCGAGCCGCAGCAGTGCCTTGACATCGGGATCATGCGGATGGGGCTCCAGCGGATCCCAGAAGAAGATGAGGATGTCGACGTCGCCCTCGGCGATCCGGGCACCGATCTGCTGGTCTCCACCGAGCGGCCCGCTGCGCAGGCACGTGACCGGCAGGTCAAGATCGTCGCTCAGCAGCCGCCCGGTCGTGCCGGTCGCGACCAGGTCGTGCTGAACGAGCTCGGCCCGGTTGAACCGCGCCCACTCGGCGAGGTCACCCTTCTTGTTGTCATGGGCGATGAGGGCGATCGTGCGGCGTACATGGTTCTCCGGATGAGCAGCAGCCATGGGCTTAGTCTGCGGTAGCAGCATTTCCCGACCGGGAACACGACGTTGCCCGCACGTTTCTGCCGGGCCATTATTGCGGGTCAGCGAGGATGGTCCCATGACGGTGACCGGCGCCATCTGGCGTGACCAGCTCAGCGCGAGCGAGCGCGCGGTGCTCGGCCGGGTCGATGACGGCGTCACCGGGGCACGGCCGGATGTCCTGGTCGTCGGCGGCGGGATCGTGGGCGTCAGTACGGCCTTCGCCTGCGCAGATGCCGGCATCGGCGAGGTGCTCCTCATCGAGACCGGCCGGCTCGGTGCCGGGGCGACCGGCGGCGCGACCGGGCTGCTGATTCCCGAGCCGCACCAGTGGAGCGACCCGGAGCCGTTCGTCGAGCTGGAGCGCGCCGGCCTGGAGCGCTGGCGCGACCTGGAGGCGGCGCTCCCCGGCGGTGTGGGCCTGGTTGAGCTGGACTGGCTCGGGCTCGCGCCGAACGAGGGCGGCTACGCGCCGCATCAGCCGCGCGGCGTCGAGTGGCTGAATGCAGGCAGGGTCGCTGAGCTCGTGCCGGGTCTCGCCCGGCCGATGGAAGGTGCGCTCATCCGCCGCCAGGGCAGGGTCAACCCGCTCCGGGCGGTTGCGCGGCTCGCCGCCCGCCTTCCGGCCGTGGCGACCGGAGTGGCCGCGACGTCGGTCGAGATCAGCGGCGAGCGGGTCGTCCGCGTCGGCACGTCCAGCGGAATCATCAGCCCCGGCGCCGTCGTGTTTGCCACCGGCAGACCGCCCGTGCTTGATGGACTGCCGCTGCACATTCCCGCTGACCGGGTGAAGGGTCACCTGCTGGTCACCGAGCGGACCGATGTCACCCTGCCGGGCATCGTCGCGCCGCTCGCTACCCAGATCGAGAATGGTCAGCTGCTCGCTGGCGGCACCTTCGACATCGGCGACGAGACCCCGGCCATCCGGCCGGATGTCATCGACGGGATCGCGGCCGGGCTCGCCGCCGTGCTGCCAAGGCTGTCCGCGGTCCGTGTCGCCTACCAGTGGTGCTGTTTCCGGCCGCGCCACCCTGATCGCCGCCCGGTTATCGACAAGGTGCCCGGGCTGGCGAATGCGTGGCTCACGTCTGGCCATTTCCGGACCGGGATACTCAACGCCCCGTCGACCGCTGCAGTCCTCAGCCGGTGGATCTCCGCGGGCGTCCCGCCCGCGGAGGCACACACCTGGTCAGCGACCCGGTTCGCCGGCCACTAGTGGCTGCGGCTCGCCATCGGGCAGCGCGACCGACCCGGCAGCTGCCCGGACGAGCCGGCGATCATCTGCCAGCCGTTCGGTCAGCCCAGCAGCGTCGAGGAACTCCAGCAGCGGGATCACGGTGCGCCGGGTCGTGCCGAGCGCCTGGCGCGCCTGCGCCGCGGTGAACGGCTGCTGCAGCCCCGCGAGGATCCGCGCGGCAGCCGCGTCCGCGCCCGGCGCGAGCACGACGTGCTCGCTGATCCGCATCAGCTCGCCAGCGCTGACGGCCGCGGCGATCCCGCCCGCGTCCAAGCCGAGCTTGCGCAGCCGGTTGGCGTCGGGCGACACGAACGGGGCCGCATCAAGGTCGGCGCGAAGCACGCGGATAGCCGCCATGGCGGCCTCCGGCATCGTCGGACCTGGCTGGAGCTCGGCTGGCACGATCTGAACCGCGCCGGCGGAGATCCGGAATGGCGGCCTGGCCAGCGCCGCGACGAGCCGGCGGTCCGGCAGGTCGAGCGCAGCCCGCGCGGCCTCGACGGGCAGGCCGGCCGTGAGCGGCTCGACGGCGGCGTGACCAGCCAGCAGCTCACCGAGCTGATGGCCGAGCGCCCGCCAACGCTCGGCGTCAGCGAGCCACTCGCCGGCGACGGGCGGAGGCAGTTCCCGCACGCCCATGGCCAGCAGCGCGCTCGCCCGCAAGAGGCCGTGCCTGGCCAGCAGATCAGCAGCCGTGGGATGGTCCGGCCAGCCGGCTAGCTGCCGCGCCGCCGCCGCTGCCGCGCCCCGCCGGGTGAGCGGGGGCGGCGCCACGTCGAGCACGACCGACCCGGCCGTCGCCGGCCACGATCCGGTCCGGCGGCTGCCGTACTCGCGCAGCAGGACCCGCTCGCCCGCGTGCAGCGGCAGCGGCTCGGCCAGGCTGAGCCGTGCCACGCCGGGGCCCAGCGGCCGCAGCCGGGCCACAATCCTGGCGGATCCGATGTGCAGGGTCACGGTGCGGGGCTGCTGAGCGGGGCTCGGGCCGTCGCGCTGACCTGGCATCCACATGCTGTCGTCCGCTGCCCGGCTCACCTCGCCGATCCGGACGTCGATGATGTCCGTCAGGGTCCACCGGCCTGGCTGTACCAGCGCCATGCCCTTGCGCAGCTGGTCCGCGCCAGCGCCGCGGACAGTCAGTGCGACCCGCGCCGCGCCGGCCACTGCCTCCGCCTGGTCGCCTTGTGAGTGCACCTCGAGAACCCGGACCGGGCGCATCGTGGGGGCGATGAGCAGCTCATCGTGCGTGTGGACCGTGCCGGCCGGCAGCATGCCGGTGACGACCGTGCTGCCGCTGCGCGGGTCGGCGATGGCCCGGTCGATCCAGACCCGGACCGCGGCACCCGGATCCGGCGCCGGCAACCGGGCGCACAGGTCATCCAGCGCCGCCACGAGGTCCGGCAGGCCGGCCCTGGTCAAGGAACTGACCGCGACGCCCTGAACATCGCGCAGGCTCGACTGGGCCAGCCGCGCGCTGGCCTCGGCGAGCACCGGCGCCGGATCAGCGAGGTCGCTCTTGGTGACCACGAGCAGCCCATGCCGGATGTCCAGGGCACTCACGAGGGCCGCGTGCTCGGCCGACTGCGGCATCCAGCCCTCGTCTGCAGCCACCACGAAGACGACCGCCGGCGCCGGGCCGGCGCCGGCCATCAGGCTGCCGAGGAACCGGTCGGGACTTCCCGCATCCGCGATGGCGAGCCTGATCCCGGACGGCAGCGTCAGCGATCCAGGCCCCTGACCAGTACTCCCGCCGCGGACGTCCGCGGTCCGCTGGTCCGGCTCCGCTCCGGTCAGCGCGTGGACGATCGCCGACTTTCCGTGACCGCTCTGCCCGGCGGTCACGATCACATGGCTGACAAACGCTGCTGGCACGCTGCTTCCCTAGCCAGCCGCCGCCCGGACGGCGGACACGATCAGCTCGTCGTCCGCCGGAGCGACAGCGCGCAGGTCCAGGAGCAGCCGCCCGTCCTCGATCCGGCCGACAACGGCCGGGGCCGCGCCCCGGCGCACAGCCGCACCGGCGCGCAGCGGCGCGGCGAAAGCGGTCGGCAGGCTGACGGCGGCGCTCGGCAGCGTCACACCCGGCGCCCCGCCACCACCGACAGCGGCTGCGGTTGCCTCGGCCCTGGCATCGACATCGGCGCCTGCCAGTGCGCCCGCGATCTGCCGGGCACGCTCGGCGAGGTCCGCCGGGTCAGCCGATAGCTGCTCGGCCACCGGTGCCGGTGGCCCCGCCAGCGTGGCCTCCAGCGCCGCGACAGTGAGCTTGTCCACCCGCAGCGCGCGGGCCAGCGGGTGCCGGGCCAGCCTGGCGATCAGCTCCGCCTGCCCGAGCAGCAGGCCGGCCTGCGGGCCGCCAAGCAGCTTGTCACCGCTCGCGGTCACCAGCGCCGCGCCATCAGCCAGCCAGCTGTCAGCATCCGGCTCGTCGGGCAGCAGCGGGTGCGGCTGCAGCAGACCCGATCCGATGTCGCCAACCACGGGCACGCTCAGGCCGGCCAGCTCGGCGATGGTGGCGGCGGAGGTGAAGCCCTCGATCCGGTAGTTCGACGGATGCACCTTGAGCACGAATGCCGTCTGCGGGCCAATCGCCGCAGCGTAGTCCGCTGCCGTGGTGCGGTTGGTCGTGCCGACCTCCCGGATCCGCGCGCCGGTCGATTCCAGCAGGTCAGGCAGGCGGAATCCGTCCCCGATCTCGATCAGCTCGCCCCGGCTCACCACGATCTCGCGGCCTGCTGCCAGCGCGGTCGCCGCGAGGACCAGCGCAGCCGCGTTGTTGTTGACGACGTGCACCGCCTCGGCCGACGGCACCGCCGCGGCCAGCGCGCTGAGCATCCCGCGACCGCGGCGGCCGCGACGCCCGCCGGCAAGGTCGAACTCGAGGTCAGTGCTGCCGGCTGCGGCCTGCACTGCGTCCCTGGCCGCTGCCGACAGCGGCGCGCGGCCGAGATTGGTGTGCAGGAGTACCCCGGTCGCGTTGATCACCGGGGTCAGCGTCGTGGCCAGCGCAGGGAGGGACTCCGCCGCCCTGTCGGCGACGGCCGACGGATCGAGCTCGCCCGCCCGCACCCGATCCTGGGCGTCCCGTACCGCGGACAGCACGATCGGCCGCCCGAGCCGGCGCTCGGCCGCGGCCAGCCTCGGATCGGCCAGGATCGCGTCGGTGCGCGGGGTCAGCCTGCGGACGTCCACGAGCGCGACCATACCTGCCGGTTGCCGCCCCGGGCGGCGGCTGAACACCTCCACTGCGGCGATTTACCAGCACTTTGCCGAACCAAGGCGTCACCGGGTACTCCGGGGTGTAAGTCTTTAATTATCCGATTGCGATGGGAAGAGGACGAGATGAACCCACAAGGCCGTATCCCGCTACGGCGTGGCAGCGTCTGCGGGGTGTTGCTCATCGTGCTAGGGCTCTGGGGTGGTCTGGCCCCGTTCGTCGGCCCGTACCTGCACTTCGGGTACACGCCTGACAAGGTCTGGCACTACAGCTCGGGACGCCTGTACTACTCGATCATCCCCGCGGCGGCCGTCCTGATCGGCGGCCTGGTCGCCGTCATCAGCCGTAACCGCGGCCTCGGAGTTTGCGCTGGCCTTCTCGCCACACTCGGCGGAATCTGGTTCAGCCTCGGCCAGACCTTCGTGACAGTCGTGCTGAAGAAGTCGTTCCCGGTCGGCAGCCCGATCCTGCACGCCGGCGCGACGCCGACGGGACTGCGGGCGACCGCAGAGACGCTCTCGCTCTTCGGGGGGCTCGGCGTGCTCGTCGTCCTCGTGGGCGCCGTGGCCATGGGCCGGTTCTCCCTGCTCGCTGCCACCGACCTCGACTCGGACACCGCCTACTCGGAGTACGACACCGGGGTGTCCACGCCGGTGTGATTGTGCCCGCGGTTACCGGGCTAGCCGGGTCGCTGTCAGGCGACCCGGCGGGCGCCCGGACCTGGCACGGGCGTGACGTCCCTGGCTGATCCGAGGACATGGCCAGCCGAGCAGGCTAGCTGCAGGCTGACTGGCGCACCGCAGTCGCGGTGCGTCAACTCGACCGGCGGCCCGCTGGCCTGCGCCGTGTACTTGTCTCCCCAGCTGAGCATCGCCACCATCACGGGGTACAACTCGACGCCCTTGTCCGTCAGCCGGTACTCGCTGCGCTGTCGCTGACCTTCGTCCTGGTAGGGCGTCTTGCGCAGGATGCCGTCACTGACCAGCCTCGACAGCCGGCTGCTGAGCACCTGACGTGGCATGCCCGTTCTCCGTTGCATGTCGTCGAACCTGCGGACGCCGTTGAACGCCTCGCGCAGCACGAGGAACGTCCATTTCTCGCCGACGATCGCCAGCGTCGCGGCAATCGTGCAGCCAGCGGTGTCGTATTCGAGCGCCCAGGGTCGCTTCATGGCGTTCAGGCTAGGTCTAGTTGACAGACTTAGCAAGCACCTGCAACGCTGGGTCTATGAGTGGAACCCTGGTAGGCAGTCCCGCCGGGCTGGCACTGCTCCGCCAGGCGGGGCCGGCCGACTCGGAGAACATCCGCGCATTCGTGTGCGGGCTCTCGCCGCGAACCCAGCAGCTACGTTTCTTTGCCTGCGTGGCGCCGCCCAGCACCGGGCTCCTGCGAGCTCTGTGCGGCACCAACGGCCGCGCCGACGTCCTCCTCATCACCGACGGCGACGGCACGGTGATCGCTCACGGCATGGCGGCGGACGAGCAGGCACATGATGGCCTGCACGCCAGCATCGGCCTCGTGGTCGCGGATGGCTGGCGGCGGCGCGGCCTCGGCAGCCTGCTGCTGCGCGCACTCACGACCCGGGCCGCTCGCCGCGGCGTCGGCTCCCTGGTGATGGAGGTGCTTCCCGACAATCACGTGATGCTCGGCATCATCGCGCGCCGGTGGCCGGCCGCGCGCGCCGAGCGGACACCGGACGCGCTCGTCTTCCGCCTGCCGATCCAGCCCGGAGCCGGCCAGCGGACGATCCCCGCGGGCATCAGCTTCGGTGAGCCCAGCAACTCAGGAGACCAACATGCAGCCTGCCTCTCTGCCGCCTGAGGCGGCCGAGCCCGCTGCCAGCGAGCCGATCCGCGAGCGCCGGTACGACTGGGACGATCCGGCGCCGTCAGCGGCTGCCGCCAGGGACCTCGACGGTCTGGCGTTCCTGCACGGCACCCTCGACGGCACGCTCCCCGGCCCGCCGGTGGCGCGCACGCTGGACTTCACGCCCGTGACGGTGGAGCCCGGGGAGGTCGTGTTCGAGTTCACCCCCGCCGACTGCGCCGCAGCGTGGTGCGGCTGGACCCGCCGCGTGTGGCAGCGGGCGTAAACGTGGCCAGCGCCAGGGGATCGCAAAACCCGCAACGGGCCTGATCGCAGGACTCCGCTCGGTACCTGCGCCAGCCCGCAGAGCACGCGGCGAGTCCAGTCGCCTGCTGGCACTCAGAGGGTCAGCCGGCGTAGAGGCCGTCGATCACGTCGGCGTACTTGGCGTGCACGACCCGCCGCTTCAGCTTGAGCGTCGGGGTCAGCTCCTCGCTCTCCACGGTCCATTCCACGGGGAGCAGTTCCCAGTATTTGACCTGCTGCACGCGGGCGAGCTTCTCATTGGCGGCATCGATGGCGCGGCCGACCTCCGCCAGCACCTCCGAGTTAGCCGCGAGCTCGGCCAGCGACGCGTCCCCGATGCCCCGCGCCTTGGCCCAGGCCGGTGCCACTCCCCCGTCGAGCGTGAGAAGCGCCACCAGATACGGCCGCCGGTCGCCGAAGGCCAGCGCCTGGCCGACCAGCGGGTGCGCAACCAGGAGGTTCTCCACCGCCGCAGGCGAGACATTCTCGCCCCCGGCCGTGATGATCAGCTCCTTCTTGCGGTCCACGACGGACACGAAGCCGTCAGCGTCGACAGACCCGATGTCGCCCGTGTGCAGCCAGCCATCGGCGTCGATCAGGTCCGCCGTCTGCTGCGGCAGGTTCAGGTAGCCGGGCGTGTTGAGCGGGCTGCGGGTCAGGATCTCGCCGTCCGGCGCGATCGTGACCTCCGCGCCGGCCACCGGCTGGCCGACCGTGCCGAGCCGGAACGCCCGGGCGATGTTCGTGGTGAACGCGCCGGTCGTTTCGCTCATCCCGTACACGTCGAGGATCTGGATGCCGAGGCCCGCGAAAAAGGTCGCGACCTCGGGCGGCAGCGGCGCCGCGCCGGCCAGGAAGGTCTCCGTATCGCCCAGCCCGAGCAGGCTTCTGATGGGCCGCAGCACCTGCTCGTCCGCCGTCGCGAACCGTGCCTCCAGGTCCCTGGAGGTGGTCTCGCCGTACTGCGTGCTGCGCACGTACTCCAGTCCGGTCGCCATGGCGTTGCTGACCGCGGTGCGCTTGGTCTCATCGTGCTCCGCAGCGAGCATCGCTTGAAGACCCGCCATGACCTTCTCGTAGATCCGGGGCACCCCGAAGAACGCCGTCGGCTTCACAGCTCCCAGGGTCGCCACGAGCTGGCTCGCCGCGTCGTGACAGAAGTAGATATCGGCGGCGAGGGAGATCCCGAGGTAAAGCGTCAGCATCCGCTCGGCGATGTGGGCCATCGGCAGGTAGGAGACCCACCGAGTGTGCATCCTCGCGTTCCCGCCGGCCTCAGCGGTGGCAACTTCATAGAGCGCGTTGGCGTGGGTGATGATGACACCCTTCGGGTTCCCTGTGGTACCGGAGGTGTAGAGCAACGTAACGGGGTCGTCCGGCCGGACTGCCGCCATCCGGGTCGCGACCACGCCCGGGTCGCTGGCAAGCCGCTCTGCGCCGAGCGCGGCGAACGCCGCCCAGCTCATGTAGGGCGCCTCCGCCGGGCAGGCCGCGGCGTCCCTGACGATGACGGTACGCAGCGACGGAATCTGGTCGAGCACCTGCTGCCAGCGGGCGAGTTCCCCGGCGCCGTCGAGCACGGCGATCGCTGCGTCGCAGTTTGCGCCCATGTACGCGATCTGCTCGGGCGCCAGCGTGGCGTAGAAGGTGACAGGCACCCCGCCCGCGTGCAGCACACCCAGATCGGCGAGCACATGCTCGACGCGGTTGGGCAGCATGAGGGCGACCTTCTCCCCCGGCGCCAGTCCTAGCTCGACGAAGCCAGCGGCTAGTTCCAGCGCCTGCTGCCGGGTCTGCGACCAGGTCAGTGTCTGCCAGGGGCCGTTGTCGTCGCGATCGGACAGCGCAGGCAGCGACCCATACTTCCCAGCTGTGTCAGCCAGCGCGTCGCACAGCGTCTTGCCACCCCAGCGTGCTCGCATGGCTGCCCGCTCGTCAGCGATCTCGCTCATCACGGCGTCCTTCCGCCTCGACTGCCTGACCGTCATGCCACCACGCGGGCAGCCGGCTCCGCAAGATAAGCGAGGTGCTTCAGCCAGGAGCGGCCGCGCGCGGACACAGCGAGGGCCGGGCTGGGTCAGGCGGCGAATCCCCGGCTCACCGGGACGATCTGCGTTCCCAGCGGCAGGAGGGTAATCGGGATGATCTTGAAACTCGCCAGGCCCAGCGGAATGCCGATGACGGTCATGCACAGCAGCACGCCGGCCACGAAGTGCCCGATTGCGAGCCACCAGCCGAACAGGATGAGCCACAGCACGTTCCCGATCGCGGAGCCGATTCCCGCGCTCGGCCGCCGCTCGGCGGTACGGCCGAACGGCCAGAGGACATAGCCGGCGATGCGGAACGCGGCGATTCCGAAAGGAATCGTGATAATAAGGACGAAGCAGACTATGCCCGCAAGCATGTAGGCAACGGCCATCCAGAAGCCTTCGAGAATCAGCCAGATGATGTTCAGAATCGCCCGGAGCATGCTGCAACTCCCTCGTAGATCACATGATCACCATGGCACGCCAGCGACCGCGCCGGTTCACTCCCAGCGGGTGATGACGGTGCGTGCAGGCCAGCGCATCGTCAACTTCTAGGTCCGTCAACCGACGGCGATCAGTACTTCTCAGCTGGAGGACCACGTGGGAGTTCCGCGGCAAGGCAGCTCGGTCGACCAGGCGACCAGGGACATCCTGTCGGAGCTCGCCAGGGGCGACTCCGGCGCTCTCGGCGAGGCGGCGAGCCTTCGCGAGCAGCTGCGCGCCGAGAGTCACCTGGAGCCGAAGTGCTTCGCGCTCGTGAAGATCGCGGCACTGGTGGCGATGGACGCCCCGCCCGCCTCTTTTATGTTCCAGGTCCAGCTGGCGCTCGACGCTGGCTGCGCACCGCGCGAGATCCTCGGCGTCCTGACTGCGATCGCGCCGCAGACCGGCGTACCCAGGATCGTCGCGGCCGCGCCGGAGATCATGATCGCACTCGGCCTCGAGCTGCCTGCAGAAGCCAGCGCCTGACGGGCTCGCAACGAAGGGGGAATCCCGATGTTCGCCGGACCAAGGGTTGTGCGACGCCGCCCGCTACTTCGCGCTGCCGTGGTCGGCGGCACGGCATACGCCGCCGGCCGCCGCACCGCTGAAGCGCAGAGCGCCGAGGCGTACCAGGATCAGCGCCTCAGTTCGCTGGAGTACCAGCAGTCCGCACCGGCTGCACCAGCACCGCCGCAGGCAGCCAGCGCCGAGTCCTCCATGCTGGACCAGCTCGGTCAGCTCAACAACCTGCATCAGCAGGGTGCGCTGACGGACGAGGAGTTCGCCGCCGCCAAGGCCAAGCTCCTCGCCTAGTGGTGAGCGCCCGACGGAGAGGCTGAGTGCCGTCGCGTGCGGCAGCGGGCGTAAGCGTGGCCAGCGTGAACGGGCCGCCAAGCCAGCAACGGACCGGACCCGCGAAACCCGCGCGGTAGCCGTGTCAGCCCGCAGAGCACGCGGCGGCAGTCGGCCTCGTGCCGACCACTGACGGCGCGGGAGGTCATGATGGCGCATCCAGTCGTGCATTTCGAGATCAGCGGCCCGGATGACCGGCGGCTCGCCGACTTCTATGCCAGCCTGCTCGGCTGGGACATGCAGCCCGTGCCCGGAATCGATTACACGCTCGTCCGCACCGGGGACGCCGGCATCAGCGGCGGCATCGGGAAGGTCACCGATGCCCGTCCCGCGACCACCTTCTACATCGAGACCGACGACTTGCAGTCGGCGCTCGACAAGATCAACCTCGTGGGCGGCAAGACGGTCGCGCCGATCACCGAGTTGCCCGGCGTGGCCACCCACGCGATCTTCGAGGACCTCGACAGCCTCGCCGTCGGCGTGGTCCTCGCGCCCGCCCGCACCGCGGCCTCGCCGCAGCCCGGCGCGGGCGGCGAGACCCAGGGCAGTGGCGGCAGCGCGCCGGTGGACTGGTTCGAGGTGCTGGGCACGGACGCGAAACGCAGCCAGCAGTTCTACGCCGAGATCTTCGGCTGGCAGCTCACTGTCGCGGGCTCTGGCTACGGGATGGTCGATACCGGCACTGGCCGCGGCATCCACGGCAGCATCGGGGCCGGCGAGCCCGGCCCGTGGGTCACCGTCTACGCCAGCGTTCCGGACGTGGCGGCCGTGCTTACCAGCGCGACCGAGCTCGGCGGTTCACGAGTGCACGGGCCGGTAACGGTCGACGACCATATGCAGACCGGGGCGCTGCGCGACCCGGCAGGCAACATCGTCGGCGTCTACCACCACGCGCCGCACTGACGACCCGCTCGCCAGCTCAGGCGCCCGAGAGGTAGTGCCACTCACTCAGCGTGGCGCCGTGACCGCGCGACAATCACGCGTCCGATGATGATGACCAGCAGCACGAAGACCAGCAGCAGCAGCCCGGCGTCGTACGAGAGGATTCTGGCCCCGTTATCTGATGAGCCGAAGAACGTGAACACGGGATAGGTCAGGAAGGCAACCGGCTGGCCGGTGAGCTGGAGGGACGGCGTGAAATCCGACCAGCCCGCGGTGTACAGAAGCGGCGCGGTCTCCCCGACCGAGATCGCCGTGGCGACGAGCAGGCCGGTGACGATGCCAGGCAGCGCGGACTTGAACACAATCTTCCGTAGTGTCCAGCCGGGCGAGATGCCGAGCGCCTCGGCTCCCTCCCGGTAGGCGGTCGGGACCTGCAGCAGCGAAGTCTCCGTGGCCTTGGTGATATACGGAATGACAAGCACCGACAGCACCAGGACAGCGGGCAGCAGCCCGTACTTCCAGCTCAGCCCGGTGACCGAGACCAGGACCAGGTAGCCGACGAGGCCGAGGACGATCGACGGAGTGCCGGAAAGGATCTCGTAGCCGATGCGCAGGAGCGTGCGCCGGCGGCCGGTCGCGAACTCGGCCAGGTACAGACCGGCCAGGACGCTGATCGTGCCGCCGACGATCAGGACTCCGAGGGTGATCAGCAGGGTGCCGAGAACTGCCTGCTTCAGCCCCCCGGTATCCCCGACGGTGTTCGTCGTGAGCACGCTCCACTGCCAGTGCGGTATCGCGCGCAGGACGATGCCAAACACCAGCCAGAGCGCCGGGCCGACCACGAGCGCGAGCGCGCTGAAGCAGGCGACCCGGTACCACATGCTGGCGATCTTCCGCCCGATCGGCACCGCCGGCCAGTCGCCCTCGTCGGCCGCGGTCCTCGCCCGCGGCCGCCCGATCTGCCAGGCAATCGGAAGAACTACCGCGGCGATGACCAGGCTGCCGATACCGCGCAGGACGTGAGCGCCGTGGCCGGTCTCCCTGCTGCCTGCCGTCAGAAAGCCGGGCAGCGTGCTGGCACCGACCAGGTAACTGATCCCGAGGACGACGGCGGCGATCCCGATCACCGCCAGGACGACAGCCGGGACGGGCAGCCGGCGCCGGGTTGCCGCTCGGCCGTCAGCGCTTGTTGTCGTGCTCATCGCTACAGCCCCCTGCCCACGGGAATGGCGGTGCCGGAAACCCGACGCACCAGAAGCGTCGCGGCCACGTTGGTCAGCAGCGTGATCGCCATCAGGACCAGAGCCAGCTCCGCGAACGCGCTGATGTCCAGCGGGTCGGTGATCGCGGTTTCCAGGTTCTGCACAAGGTTGGCAGCAATCGTCACCATCGCCCCGTACAGGTTCGTCGGGAGTGTGCCCAGCGCCACCCCGCAGACCATGGCGACGGCGATGGTCTCGCCGAGCGCACGGCCCAGGCCGAGCACGATGGCACCCACGACGCCCGAGGCGATCCAAGGGAGGGTCACCTTGCGGGCGCGCTCGAAGTCGGACATGCCCAGCGCGACGGCACCCTCGCTCGGCAGGACCGGCACGCCCCGAATCAGCTCACGCGAGGTGGACGCGATGATCGGGATCACCATGACGGCGAGCACCAGGCCCGACGTCAGCAAGCCCTGACCATAGCCGGTGCTCTGCCCGAAGAAGCCGGTCAGGCCGGGGATGCGGCCGACGGTGTGCGCGATCAGCGGGGAGACGTGCCTGGCGACGACGGGCCCCAGGGTGACCGCTCCCCAGAGGCCAACCAGCGCGCTGGGCACGCCGGCCAGAAGTTCCAGGAACGTGCCGGCGATGCCCGCCAGGCGCCGGGGCAGCCGCTCCACGATCAGCAGTGCGGCCCCGATGGCCACGGGGATGGCGATGACAAGGGCGATGGCCGAGGTCGCCAGCGTGCCGAGGATCTGCGGGAGCGCCCCGAACGCCTCGCCCTGCATGTGGAGAAGGCCGTTCGTCCGCACCGGCGTGGCGTACTGGGCACCGAAATTCCAGGTGCTGCTCGTGAGGAAGTGCAGGCCGCTGTACCCGATCGCCGGGATGGCCTTGATGATCAGCTCGGCCGTCAGGCCGATGAGCACCAGTCCCGGAACCACCGCGCCACCGAGGCCGATCGCGCGGATCGGCCCGCCGCCGCGGACCCATCTGCCAGCCGAGCTCGCCGACCCGGCCGGCCGGCGGAGGGGCCGGGTACCGGCCCCTCCGCCACGCCGTAGTGCAGGAAGTGCCATCGATCAGCCGCTGATCTTGGTGATCAGGCTGACAGCCACGTCGAACGTGGCCTTGGGCAGCGGCACGAAGCCGACCTTCCCCAGGTACGTCGACGAGCTCCCGGATGTGAGGGCCCAGTACAGGAAGTTCTGGAGAAGATCCGCCTGCGTGGTGCTGCTCTGTGTGGTGTTCACGACGGCGTACTCGAAGCCGCTGATCGGGTACCCGGCTGCCGCCTTGGTGTTGATCAGGTCCTCCGAGCCACTGGCCGGAACAGCCGGGAAGCTGTTCACGGCCGCGGTGAGCGCCGCGGGCGTCGCCGTCGTGTACTTCCCTGCCCCGTTCAGCACCGCAGCGACCGACAGCTTGGCTGCCGTGATCTTAGCTGCGTAACTGACGCCGACGTAGGCGATGGACCCCGGGGTGGAGCCGGCTCCCGTCACCATCGCGCCGCTGCCGGTCTCCGCGAGCGAGCCCGGCACACTGGGCCAGGTAGGCGTGGAGCTGACAAGACTCGACGGCCAGCCGGCCGAGTCCTGGGCGTTAAGGTACTGGGCGAGCAGCACGGTGCTGCCGGAGCTGTCCGCACGGTGGATGGTCACGATCTTTGTCGAGGGCAGCGTCACGCCAGGGTTGAGCTGGGCGATCGCGGAGTCATTCCAGGCCGTGATCTTCCCGTCGTAGATCTGAGCCAGCACCGTGCCGTTGAGGTTCAGCGGCGCGGTGAGAGTGGGCAGGTTATAGATGATCTCCAGGGCGTCAACCCCGAGGGGGATGTTCTCCAGCGTGGGGTACTGCGCCGTCTGCGAGGCAGACAGGGGATTGTCGGTCGTACCGACGTTCACCAGTCCCTGGGCCGCGTCCGTGACCCCGGTTCCCGAGTTGGTCGACGCCGTGCTGACCTTGATGCCGGGGTACTGGCTGGTGTATCCCGTCTGCCACTGGCTGACCAGCGGGAACATAAGCGAGCTGCCAGTCTCGGTCAGTGTGCCTGTCGTCGGCGCCGCCGGGATCGACGGCGACGCCGCAGCCGCGGGATCAGCCTTGGGCGAGGTCGATGACGAACTCGGCGACGAGCTGCCGCACGCGGCAGCGAGCAACGCGGTCGGGACAAGGGCGGCCGCTGTGCAAGCCAAGCGGATTCTTCTGGCCACCGGTGTGTACTCTCCTTCATTGGGTGCACGCTGATGCGTGCAGTTACCAGCTCGCACGCGGCCGCGTGTGAGCCATGACCGCGTTGCGCCGCGGTCAGATGCCGCGATGAATGCGCGGCAACTGCCGCCCGGGCGGGAGGAGTACCTTCCTCCAGCCCGGGCGGGGGTCTGCATGGCTTCGGCGTTATGCGCTAGCCGAACCGGCCACTGACGTAGCGGGCGGTTTCCTCCCTGGTCGGGGTTTCGAACACTTGCTGCGTAGGGCCGTGCTCGATCAGACGCCCCTGGTACAGGAAGATCGTGCGGTCGGCCACCCGGCGGGCCTGGGCCAGGTTGTGCGTCACGATGATCACGGTGATCTTCGGGACCAGCGTCCTGATCAGGTTCTCGATCGACTCGGTGGCCACCGGGTCGAGCGACGAGGTCGGCTCATCGAGCAGCAGGACGTCCGGGCTGATCGCCAGTGCGCGGGCCAGGCACAGCAGCTGCTGCTGGCCCCCGGACAGCCGGAACGGCGAGTCCTTGAGCCGGCCTGACACCGCGTCCCAGAGGCCGACCTCCGTCAGCCGCTGCCTGCCGATCTCCCGTGCCTCGCCGCCTCTGGCGATCTTGTGCGCCCGCACGCCAGCCACGACATTGTCCATGATCGACATCGGAAACGGGTTCGGCCGCTGGAACAGCATGCCGACCTTGCGCCGCAGGGTCATCAGCTCCACGCTGGGAGACCAGATGCTGCGCCCGTCCAGGAACACGTCACCGGTATGCCGGTAACCGGTCACCTTGTCATTCATCCGGTTGAACGTGCGAAGCAAGGTGGTCTTGCCGGCACCCGTCGGGCCGATCAGGGCGGTGACGGCACCCTTCTGAATGTCGCCTCCGAGGTCAGAGAGGACCATCCGGCCCCCGAAGCTCAGCGTCAGGCCAAGGACACGGAGGGCTGGCACCGACGGCAGTCCCGCCACGGACGGCACGGCGCCCGCGCACGCAGCCGCCCCGGGCTGAAATCCGGCCCCGCCAGAGCGGTCGTCACCGGACTGCCCGCCGGCGTTACGAAGCCCGGTTGGTTGCGCCGCTCCAGCCATGCGTCCACCTATTCCTATCGGCTTACTCGGGTATTGAGTCTACAATACCGATGGGAAAAGATGCAGTAAGTTCGAGGTCAGGACAGACCTGGCATGCGACCGTCGAGGGGGCGGCCGCGCAGCCAGGGCGGAGGAGCGCTAGCTGCCCTCGTCCCCGGTGTCCTGAGGCGTGACGCCTTGCACCGACGAGAACTTCTGCAGGCAGGTCTGGAGCTCGGCGACGTTAGCCGGCGACGCGTTCGTCGTGTCGAACCGGATGTCATACATCACGGTGGCCGCCGAGCGCTTGGCCGGCAGCGCCAGCGGGGGGGCGTTCTGGATGTGCGAGCACGCAGTGCGGACGTGGAGCGCCGTGGCGGCCGAGGTGCCGGGACCGAAGTTGACCTCCATCCACTGCTGAGCGAGCGCCGCATCCATCTTCGCGCACCCGGTCAGTCCCACTACCGCAGTGAATCCGGCAGCCGCGACCGCGACGACCCCGTTACGTCGCTTCATGGGTTTGCCTGCGTGCACGCCTTGCACTCTAGGCCACGCGCCCGACCGCGGCGGCTCAGGCCATCAGAGTGCCCATCTCGTGTCACTCTTAATGCCAAGGGAAATGCCGGTGATATGCCGTAGCAGGAGGTGCGATGGCCGGCCTGATCGAGGACTATGGGCTCATCGGGGATATGCAGACCGCGGCGCTCGTCGGGCGCGACGGCTCGGTGGACTGGCTGTGCCTGCCAAGGTTCGACTCCGACGCCTGCTTCGCCGCGCTGCTCGGCGATGAGCGCAACGGGCACTGGCGGATCTGTCCCACGACTGTCGACGGACCGGTGTCCCGCCGCGGCGAGGTCAGCAGGCAGTACCTGGGGGACTCGCTCATTCTGGTGACGACCTGGCATACCTTCAGCGGGACCGTGCGGGTCCTCGACTTCATGCCGCCCCGTGACGGCGCAGATCCGGTGCTGGTGCGGATCGTGGAAGGACTCGAGGGCACCGTCGAGATGGAGTCCGTGCTGCGGCTGCGGTTCGGCTACGGCAAGGTCATGCCGTGGGTCCGCCGCATGGGAACGGATATCCGGGCCATCGCGGGACCCGATTCGGTGTGCTTCCATGGCTCCGTCCGCAGCGTCGGCCAGAACATGGCGCACGAAGCGGCCTTCGACGTCAAGGCCGGGGAGCGCCAGTGGTTCGTGCTCACCTGGAAGCAGTCGCACCTGGCGGCCGACCCCTGCATCAGCGCGGATCTCGCGCTGGAGCAGACCAAGGCGTTCTGGTCCCGGTGGGCTGCCGCGTGCACGTACCGCGGCCCGTACCGGGATGCCGTCATGCGCTCGCTGATCACGCTCAAGGCCCTGACGTACGCGCCGACCGGCGGGATCGTCGCGGCTCCGACGACATCCTTGCCCGAGGACATCGGCGGCGTGCGGAACTGGGACTACCGGTACTGCTGGCTACGCGATGCCACCATCACGCTGGAGGCGCTGCTGCGGACCGGCTACACGGCTGAGGCCGATAGCTGGCGGGAATGGCTAGGCCGCGCCATCGCGGGCGATCCCAGGGATGTCCAGATCATGTACGGGGTCGCCGGTGAGCGCAGGCTGGCGGAGTGGGAGGTCAGCTGGCTGCCCGGCTACGAGCGGTCGGCGCCGGTCCGGGTGGGCAACGCGGCCGTGGAGCAGCGCCAGCTTGATGTCTATGGCGAGGTGACCGACGCCCTGACGCTCGCCCGCCAGGCAGGTCTCGGGTTCGACAAGCACACCTGGAGCCTGCAGCGCAAGCTGCTGGATTTCCTGGAGAAGCACTGGGACGAGCCGGACGAGGGCATCTGGGAGGTCCGCGGGCCGCGACGGCACTTCGTGCACTCCAAGGTGATGGCGTGGGTGGCCTTCGACCGCGCCATCCACCTCGCCGAGCAGGGCAACCCGGGGCCGCTGCAGCGGTGGCAGCAGATCAGGGACCAGATTCACGCGCAGGTACTCGAGAAGGGCTACGACGCGAGCCGTGGCGTGTTCACCCAGTACTACGGGGGCACGGAGCTTGACTCGTCCGTGCTGCTGATCCCGGAGGTGGGCTTCCTGCCGCCGGACGACCCGCGCGTCGTCTCGACCGTCCGGGTGCTGCGGCGCGAGCTCATGCGAGACGGGCTGATGCTCCGCTACACCCAGCCGGCCCTGACCACCGGCGCCAAGGGCACCGCCGAGGTGGACGGCCTGCCAGGCGCCGAGGGCGCCTTCCTGGCCTGCAGCTTCTGGCTCGTCAACGCGCTGCACCTGATCGGCGAGTACGACGAGGCGGTCGGGGTTTTCGAGCGGCTACTCGCGCTGCGCAACGATCTGGGACTGCTGAGCGAGGAGTACGACCCCCGCTACGGGCGCCAGGTGGGCAACACCCCGCAGGCGTTCAGCCATGTGCCCCTGATCCAGGCCGCGCTGAACCTGGAGCAGCACGCAACGCACCACTGCCGCCGCCCCGCGGACGCCGCGGACGTCACCGGGGTCGCCGGGCCCGCCGAGCCGTGAACCAGGTGGGGGCTCCCCGCCAGCGCCGCGATGGCAGACTGACGGGTAGCCATGCCACCCCGCCCGCACATTCTGATCGTCAACGGCCGTAAGGTCAGCCAGCCGATCTTCGTCCTCGGCGCGCCGCACTCCGGCACGGACGTGCTGGCCGGCGCGTTGAAGCGCTCGCGCGGCTGCCACGTCACCGTCGGCCAGGAAGCGGTGCAGGGCGTCGTCTATGCCTTCGCGCGCAGCCCGTCAATCCAGCGGGGACGCGGCGATGCCGCCGCCACGGTGCTCAGGGACGCGTTCGCCCAGGCCTGGCAGGTCACCCCGCACAGCTGCCTGACCTGCTCACCGACGTGTCGCGAGGCTGGCGGGGTGACGGACCGGGCCAGCTGCATCTCCGAGCGCGACATTGTCCGGTATGGGGACGCCAGCCCGGACCTGATGTACTGCGCGGACGATCTGGTGGCTGCCTTCCCCGACGCCAGGCTGCTGCAGCTCATCAGGGACGGCCGGGACGTGGTCGCGGCCATGCTGGCCGATCCGCAGGCCCTCGGGTGGTTCAGGCCGGGCGTCGCCAACGTCGAGACCGAGTTCCCCAACCCGTTCCTCGGCATCGAGACCGAGCAGGACCTGGCGATCTGGCCGGAGCTCAGCCCGGCCGGAAAGTGCGCGATGCGCTGGCGCGGATCGGTGCGTGCGATGGCGCGGCTGCGGGGCGCGCTGTCGGCCGAGCAGCTCACCACGCTGCGGTACGAGAACGTCGTCAGGCAGCCGGCCGCCACGGCCGCGGCGGTGTCCGGCTTCGTGGGCCTCGGCATTGACCAGGTCCAGCCGCCGGTCGCGCGGGAGGGCCTCGGAACCGCCGAGCCGGGATCCTGGCGCAGGCTGCTGAGCCCGGCGCAGCTCGCCGAGATTGAGTCGGTGGCCGGGCCCGACCTGCGCCGCGTCGGTTATCTCGACTAACGGGGCGACTGCTAAGCCGCCGGGATCGGCGCGTCGGCGGCCGGATGGCCAGTCCCTGGCTGTTGTACGGGCTCCTGGCGGGAAAACTGAGTCCGGTAGAGGTCCGCATACAGGCCGCCCGCCGCGAGCAGGCTGGTGTGCTGACCGCGCTCCACCACCCGGCCTCCATCGATCACGAGGATCTGATCGGCCTCCCTGATCGTCGACAGCCGGTGTGCGATCACCAGCGAGGTACGGCCCGCCAGGGCTGTCTTCAGCGCCCGCTGCACGGCCGCCTCCGATTCCGAATCAAGGTGCGCGGTCGCCTCGTCGAGTACCACCACGCGCGGCGCCTTGAGCAGCAGGCGGGCGAGCGCGATGCGCTGCTTCTCGCCGCCGGACAGCCGGTATCCGCGGTCGCCGACGACCGTATCCAGACCGTCAGGCAGCACCGCGACCAGGTCCCAGATCTGCGCGGCCTGGCAGGCCAGGATCAGTTCCTGCTCGGTGGCCTCCGGCCGGGCGTACAGCAGGTTCGCCCGGATCGTGTCGTGATACAGGTGCGCGTCCTGGGTTACCACGCCGACCACATCATGAAGCGAGTCCAGTGTGACGTCCCGGATGTCGGTACCGCCGATCCGGACCGCGCCCGACAGGGGGTCATACATCCGGGATACCAGATGCGTGATCGTGGTCTTGCCCGCCCCAGAGGGCCCGACGAGGGCCGTAAGCCTGCCAGCCGGCGCAACGAAGCTCACCTCGGCCAGCGCCTGCTGACCTGGCCCGGTTTTCTCCGGCACGGGCAGGGCAATCGACTCCAGCGAGGCCAGCGAGACCTCCGAGGCAGTCGGGTAACGGAAGCTGACGTGATCGAACTCGATGTCCGGCGCCGCGCCGGGCCCGCTGCGCCCGGCAGCCGAAAGCGGAGTCGCGCCGGGGCGATCCGCGATCAGCGGCTTGAGGTCGAGCACCTCGAAGACCCGGTCGAAGCTGACGAGCGCCGTCATGTAGTTGACCTGCACGTTGGACAGCGACGTGATCGGCCCGTAGAGCCGGGTTAGCAGGGTGGCGAGAGCCACCATGCTGCCGAGCTGCAGGGTGCCGTGGATGACCAGCTCGCCGCCGAGCCCGTAGACCAACGACTGCGACATGGTGGCCAGCAGGCCCAGCGCGGTCATCAGCGCGCCGCCCCATAGCGCCGTGAGCACGCCAATGTCCCTGACCCGGGCCGCCCGGCCGGAGAACAGGCCGAGCTCATCTGCCGGGCGCCCGTACAGCTTGGCCAGCATGGCGCCGGCCACGTTGAACCGCTCCGTCATGGTCGAGCCGAGCTGGGCATCCAGCTGCATCGACTCCCTGGTGAGCCGCTGCAGCCGGCGGCCGACCCGGCGCGCCGGGTAGAGGAATAGCGGGATCAGCACGAGCACGATGAGCGTGATTTGCCAGGAGTACAGGAGCATCGCCGCGAGCACGAGGATCAGCTGCAGGGTGCTGGAGACCACCGACGACAGGGTGGACGTCAGCGCCTGCTGCGCGCCGATGACGTCGCTGTTCAGCCGGCTCACCAGGGAACCGGTCTGCGCCCTGGTGAAGAACGCGATCGGCTGCCGCTGCACGTGGCCGAACACCTGGGTGCGCAGGTCGTAGATGAGGCCCTCACCGACCCGCGAGGTGAAGTAGCGCTGAACCACCGACAGGAACGCGTCGAAGAGCGCCAGCCCCGCCATGATCCCGGCCACGGCCAGCACGACGGACGGCCGCTTCGGCAGGATGCCCTTGTCGATGACGAAGCCGAGCAGCACCGGGTACCCCACGGTGACAGCAGCATCCAGCGCTGCGGCCAGCAGGAAGATCGTCAGCTCCAGCCGGTACGGCCGCGCGTAGCCGGCGATCCGGCGGACCGTGCCGGGCCTGAGCTTCTGCTTCGTGACCGACGGATCGCGGGTGAAGCCGCGCATCGCGTGGAACTGGGCGTTCATGGTCATGGACGGTGAACCTAGCCGGCCATGCGAATCATCCCGGCTCCGCTCAGAGCGAACCGGGGTCCACGCTCAGGCTGCTAGGGCTTCTCGTGGTGGTTTGTCAGCAGCCACTTCTGCGCGGTGCGCTCGGCCCAGGCCTGCTGGTCCAGGGTGTGCTCGGGTGCCTGAATAAGCAGCTGCTTGGTCGCCCGCGCAGCCGCGGCCGGGATCGCGAGCAGCTCCTTGACCAGCTGGTCGACGGCCGCGGTCAGCTCGTCCGGTGGCACCACCCGCTCGGCGAGCCCGAACTGCTCAGCTTCGCCGGCGCTGACCTCGCGCGCCGTCAGGCAGAGCTCGATCGCCCTGGGCAGCCCCACGATCTCGACCAGGGGCTTGGTACCTGTCAGGTCAGGCACCAGGCCCAGGGCCGGCTCCTTCATGCAGAGCTTCGCGTTGCTCGCGAGGACGCGCAGGTCACAGGACAGTGCCAGCTGGAAGCCGGCCCCGATGGCGTGGCCCTGGACCGCGGCGATCGAGACGAACTGAGGATTCCTGAGCCAGCGGAAGCCGGCCTGGTACCCGGCCACTACGTCCTCGAAGCCCGGATCCGACGCGTCCGGACCGCGCCCTTCGCCTGGCACCCCGTCTGGGGTGAACATGCGCAGGTCGATGCCAGCGCAGAAGGACGGGTCCTCGCCCTTGACGACGACGACCCGGACGACGTCAGGCAGGCCCGCTCCGACTTCGGCCAGGCGCTGCCACATCAGCGGCGTCATGGCGTTGCGGCGCTGCGGACGATTCAGCGTGACGGTGGCGAGCTCGTCCGCAATCTCGAGCCGGACGCCGGCGGCGTCACTGATCAGGTCGGGCACGGCATCATCCTGGCAGTCAGCGCCTGTCCGCCCGGAGCCAGGTTCATACTTTCGTCTTCCCCTTGCCCCTGGTGGCGCCGCCCCGTCCGCGCAGGGAAACGCCGCTCTCACTCAGGATCCGGTGGATGAAACCGTAGGACCGCCCGGTTGACGAGGCCAGGGACCTGATGCTCTCACCTGCGCCGTAGCGCTTTTTCAGGTCCGCCGCGAGCTTCGTGCGGTCGGCACCGGTGACCCTGGTGCCCTTCTTCAGAGTCTCGGTCACGCGTACCTCCCGGGGTTGATCCGAAGTGACCGCTGCCTTGCCGTATCTCGCCATGATCACTCATTAGCCCGCCCTCGGCTACCCGGACGGCCGCAAAAGATCATGTTGTTTTACGGTCAGGCCAGCGCGACGAGGTCCGCCAGCTCCTCGCTCCAGGCGTCCTCCACCCCGTCGGGCAGCAGCACCACCCGCTCGGGCTGCAGCGCGCCGACGGCTCCCTCATCGTGTGTGACCAGCACGATGGCCCCTGAATACGTGCGCAGCGCCGCCAGGATCTCGGCGCGACTCGCCGGATCGAGGTTGTTGGTCGGCTCGTCCAGCAGCAGGACATTGGCGCCCGACACGACCAGCAGCGCCAGGGCAAGCCTGGTCTTCTCCCCGCCGGACAGCACCCGGACCGGCTTGGCCACGTCGTCGCCCGTGAACAGGAAGGAGCCGAGGATGCTGCGCAGCTCGCCCTCGGCCAGGTCCGGCGCAGCCGAGCGCATGTTCTCCAGCACCGTCCGCGTACCGTCGAGCGTCTCGTGCTCCTGAGCGTAGTAGCCGAGCCGCAGCCCGTGACCCGGCATCACTTCGCCGGTATCCGGATCCTCCAGCCCGGCCAGCAGGCGCAGCAGCGTCGTCTTGCCGGCACCGTTGAGCCCGAGCACGACGACCCGCGCGCCCCGGTCCACCGCCACGTCGACGTCGGTAAAGACCTCCAGCGAACCGTACGACTTCGAGAGCTGCTGCGCGGCGAGCGGTGTCCGGCCGCAATGCGCGGGCACCGGGAAGCGCAGCTTCGCCACCCGCTCCGGCGCGCGGTCGGCGCTGACCCCGGCCAGCAGCCGCTCGGCCCGCCGGGCCATGTTCTGGGCGGCCCTCGCCTTCGTCGCCTTGGCCCGCATCTTGTCGGCCTGTGACTGCAGGGCCACCGCCTGACGCTCGGCGTTCATCCGCTCCCGCCGCCGACGCCGGGCATCCGTCTCGCGCTGGTCGAGATAGGCGTGCCAGCCCAGGTTGTAGATGTCGAGGGTGCTGCGGTCGGCATCAAGGTGGAACACCTTGTTGACGACGGTTTCTAGGAGCCCCGTGTCGTGGCTGATGACGACGAGCCCGCCGCGAAACGATTTCAGGTGGTCGCGGAGCCAGCTCACCGAGTCGGCGTCCAGGTGGTTCGTGGGCTCGTCGAGCAGCAGGGTGTCGGAACCGCCGAACAAGATCCTGGCCAGCTCGATCCGCCGCCGCTGTCCGCCGGACAGCGTGTGCAGCGGCTGCCGCAGCGTCTGCTGGGGCAGCCCGAGGCTTGCCGCGAGGGCCGCCGCTTCCGACTCGGCCGCGTATCCGCCCAGGACCGCGAGCCTTTCCTCCAGCTGCCCGTACCGGCGAACGCCCGCGTCCCGCCGGACCGGGTTCGGGTCAGCCATCTGCAGCTCCGCGGCCCGCAGCGCGACGAGCAGCGAATCAAGGCCGCGGGCGGACAGGATCCGGTCGAGGGCAAGTGCGTCCAGGTCACCCACCATGGTGTCCTGCGGCAGGTAACCCACCGAGCCGCCGGTAGTAACCTGCCCGGCCGCGGGCAGGGCCTCGGCCGCGAGCACCCGGGCCAGGGTCGTCTTGCCCGCGCCGTTGCGGCCGACGAGACCGATCTTGTCGCCGGCAGAGACCTGGAAGGTAGCCGCTTCGAGCAGCAGGCGGGCACCAGCGCGCAGCTCGACCGCGCGTGCGGAAATCATGAGAACTCGCTCCATTGCCGGGTCGGGTCGGGACACCTGACAGTGCTGCCTGATCGAAGGCAGACTTCACCCCTGCCGGGGGCGAGCATCACGACAGGAGCGGTTGCACGGTGAGAGTTTACCGGTTCGGGTTACTCCCCCACGAACCTGTTTTCGCGACAGGCGCCATGTCCGTGTGCCCGCCGCTCTTTCAGGACAGGCGGCGCCGGATCAGCCAGAAGCACAGCCCTGTCAGGATCAGGGCCAGCGCGACGAAGATCGCGGTCTCACCCCACTGGAACTCCCAGAACCGGCTGGCGGGCTGGTATATCACCAGCCCGTGCTGGTTTGTAGAGACCACCGAACTGGCAGGTATGGTCACCGGCACGCCGGCCGGGCCGTGCGGCCCGAACGCCGGCCACAGTCTGAGCGCACCGGCCAGCCCCTCGACAACCTTGACCTGCACGTGAACGGGAGTGATGAGGTGTGGCCGCACCCAGTAGGTGATGGCCAGCCGGACAGCGGCGAACGCCGCAACGGTGACGGCCATCGCGGGCAGTGTCCGCCGCACGAGCACGCCGGCTGTCAGACCGAGCGCGAACGCGAAGGCCGCGTAACAGGCCGGGGCACTACCGCGCTCGCTGAACACGGCTGGCGTCAGCAGGTTCATGTTGACCAGCTCACCTGGTGGTTTCGCTCGATCGACACTGGGCCACTGAGAGACCGGCGTAGGTAGGCGTTTCTTGGGCCACGAAGCCGACACGCGCGAGCTGCGCCGCGCCGTCGGCCGGTCGTCCGCCGAGGACTCTGATGGTGCCCGACGTCGGTACGAGCAGCCCGACAGCCAGGTGCAGCAAGGTGGTCTTGCCCGCGCCGTTGGGGCCGACTAGCCCGACTACCCGCCCGCTGGGGATCGAGAAGGTGCAGTCGCGCAGCGCCCACCGCCGCCCGTACCGCTTCCCTAGTCCTCTTGTTTCTAGGACGCCGGTCATGCCACACCCTCCGCAAAGCAGTCGCGTACCGCGGTGCGGTAGATCGCCTCGATGTCGTCAGGGCCCAGGCCCGCCGTCCGCGCCGACATGAGCCAGTCAGTCAGGGCAGCGAGGAAACGTGCTTGTATGCCAGGATCCGTGCCCGGCAGTGACCTGGTGATGAAGGTGCCCTGCCCTGGCCGGGCCCGCACCAGGCCCTCGCGTTCCAGATCGCGGTACGCCTTGAGCACCGTGTTCGGATTGATCGCCAGCTTGGCGACGACCTGCTGAGCCGTCGGCAGCTGCTCACCCGGTTCCAGCAGGCCCAGCCGCAGAGCGTCATGGACCTGCCGAACCAGCTGCAGATACGTGGCGACACCCGAAGTCGTGTCGAGCTGGAACTCGATCATAATCACCATTCCACTAATCGCTTAGTGCAATGATGGTAACGGCCGCTGGCGGCGAGCATAAGATCTCGCCTGCCTGACAGGGGCGAACGTCATACGCCGCTTGCGGGCGCCTCGGTGAGCCTGATGCGAACCGCACTGAAGGCGCGGGGCGTGGCGCGCAGCACGGCCAGCCGGGGGTCGGGCACGGTCAGGAATCTGTCCACGGCAAGGTCGAAGTACGGGCCGAGCCGCGTGTCACCCCGCAGCTCCGCGACCGACCGCTTGTCCCCACCGAAGACCACTGCATCGAGCCGGCCGCCGAAGGGCCCGAGCACGGCGGCGGCGCAGTCAGCAGCGGCCTCCAGGGCCTCGCGTGCCTGCTTTTCCCGCCGCCGGGCGAACCGCTGCTGCGACTGGCCGCCGGCAGCGCTCCGGCCGTGGACAAGCCGGCTGCCCACCTTCGAGGCGGCGAGCTTCGGCGGGGAGCCGGTGAAGACACCGGCCGCATATCCGCCGAGGCGGACGAGTACCACGCCGACCGTGCGGCTGGCAGCGGCGTGCGCGGCGACATCGGCAGCCATGCCCCGGGCGGCCGGCGCCAACGGCGGAAACGGCAGGTGGCACTCGGCAACGGAGCCGTCGGCGGCCGTGACGGTGACAACCGCCCTGGTCAGGTCGACCGAGGCCGACGTCTCGCCGTGGCGCGAAGCGAACTCCGCCAGCCACCGCTCGATCCGGTCGGGCCCGACCTCGAGCCAGCGCGGCCCGGCACCTCCGTCGTTTGCCACTACCCAACGCCTCCAAGAGCCTACTATCCGTGAGTGACCTTTCGGCCGACCGAGCCTGCTCGCTGCGCTGCGGGCAGCCGGCACATCCAGGGATCAGACGTCCGGGGAAGCGATCATGAGCCTTGCCGCTGATAGCAATACCGCCGCACGTGGCACTGACCTGGCCGCCAGCCAGGCCGCAGCTAGCACTGACCTGGCGATCAGCCGGGCCGCAGGTAGCCCAGCTTCGCACAACGCGCCCGATATCGCGGTGGAGCAGGCGCTGGCCGCCGCCGCGGAGGACGCCGGCCGGATCGGCGAGTTGCTTGACACGCTCCGGTCGGCGCGGCTCTGGCTGCCGCTGCCGGACGACGGCAGGCCGGTCGTGGCAGGGGGCGCGGTCACTCTGCCGACAGTCTCGTACCTGGGCAGCGAGTTCGTGCCCGCGTATTCGTCGGAGCGGCTTCTGCAGCAGTTCGGGCGGCGGGACGCCTGGTCTCCGCAGCCGGCAGACCTGGGCACGAGCACGCCCCCTGCGGAACTCCCGGCCGCGATGCCCTCCGCCGGATCCGTTCCGGCTCCGCGGCCGGAACCGCCGCCGCATGTCGTGGTGCACGCCGCGGATCTAGCCAGGCTGCTGCCCCCGGCGATCGGGATAGCCCTGAACGCCGGCGCGGCGCAGAGTGTGCCGGTCTATCCGCAGGGCGTCTCGTACCTGGCGGCCGGGGACGCCGACGAGGATGCCGGCGACCTGAGCGTGCAGCCATTGCCAGTCCGTCCCGACCCGCTGCTCGCCGGCATCGCCGCAGGCCTCATTGGCATCCCGGCCGTGCGCGAGGCCGTCGCTGCGTGGCTGGCGGTGCGGTCCGCCGGGGAAGGCCTGCTCGTCGCCGTCACGATCGATGACCCGGCCAGCGCGGAGACCAGGGACCTGGTCGTTGGCGCTGTCGAGCGGGCCGCCTGGGAGATCGAAGCGGACCAGGCGGCCTTCCCGATTGACGTCACCTTCCCCGGCGAGCGCGAGGGTGACCGCATCGACGGCCAGATCGCGGCGGTCGGCACGCCGTTCTACCGGCGCCCCTGACCACCCGCCCTAGCGCGCCGCGAGCCGGGCCGCCCGGTTCAGCGCGCTGATCACACCTGCTACCGAGGCGCGGACAATCGACGAGCTGATCCCGACGCCCCACAGCACCCGGTCGCCGACCTCGATCTCGAGGTAGGCGGCGGCTTCCGCGTCACGCCCCGCCGTCAGCGCGTGCTCGGCATAGTCGAGCACGCGGACGCCGACGCCGCCAAGGCCCAGGTCGACTTCGGAGACGGCGGCGCAGAACGCGGCGATCGGGCCGTTCCCGATGCCCGACAGGGTGTACTCGGTGCCGAAGGCGCGTACCACGCAGTCCACCCGCTCGGTCCCTGCCTCGCTCACCGAGGTGAAGCTGACCAGCTCGAACGCGAACATCTCCAGGTACTCGGCGGCGAAGATGTCCCACATCTGCGCCGGGCTCACCTCGCCGCCCTCGGTGTCGGTGTGCCGCTGGATCACCTGACTGAACTCGATCTGCAGCCGGCGCGGGAGGTCGAGGTGATGATCGGCCTTCATGATGTAGGAAACCCCGCCCTTGCCGGACTGGGAGTTGACCCGGATTACCGCCTCGTAGGTGCGGCCGACATCCTTGGGGTCGATCGGCAGGTACGGCATGTGCCACGGCAGCTCGCTCACCGGCCGGCCGGCCGCTGCCGCCTGGCGCTCGAGGTCGTCGAAGCCCTTCTTTATGGCGTCCTGGTGTGAGCCGGAGAACGACGTGTACACCAGGTCGCCTGCGTACGGGTGCCGCTCGTGCACGCCGATGCCGTTGCAGTACTCCACAGTGCGCCGGATCTCGTCGATGTCGCTGAAGTTGATCATCGGGTCGATGCCCTGGCTGTAGAGGTTCAGGCCCAGGGTGATCAGGTCGACGTTGCCCGACCGCTCCCCGTTGCCGAACAAGCAGCCCTCGACGCGCTCTGCCCCTGCCAGCACGGCGAGCTCGGCGTCGGCCGTCGCGGTACCCCGATCGTTGTGAGTGTGCACAGACAGGGCGATGTGCTCCCGCCTGGACAGGTTCCGGCTCATCCACTCGATCTGGTCGGCGTACACGTTCGGCGTCGACCGCTCCACCGTGCAGGGCAGGTTCAGCACGATCTCCCGGTCCGGCCCGGGCTGCCAGACATCCATGACCGCCTCGCAGATCTCCAGCGAGAAGTCGAGCTCGGTGTCCATGAAGATCTCAGGCGAGTATTCATAGCCGAAATCGGTCCCGCTCAGGTACTGGTCGGCATACTTGATGATCGCCCAGGTGCCGTCGACGGCGACGGCCTTGCACTGCTCGCGCCCGTCACCATCCCAGCCGAAAACGACGCTGCGAAACAGCGGCGCGGCCGCGTTGTACATGTGCACGGTCGCCATCCGGGCCCCGACCAGCGACTGCACGGTGCGCTCGATCAGCTCCTCCCTGGCCTGCGTCAGCACCGAGATGCGGACGTCATCCGGGATGGCGCCACTGTTGATCAGGTGGCGGATGAAGTCGAAGTCGGTCTGGCTGGCCGCCGGGAAGCCAACCTCGATCTCCTTGTAGCCCATCCGCACGAGCAGGTCGAACATGGCCTGCTTGCGGGCGGAACTCATCGGGTCGATGAGCGCCTGGTTGCCGTCCCGAAGGTCGGTGGACAGCCACCGCGGCGCGGCGGTGATGCTGCGGGACGGCCACTGGCGGTCCGGCAGGTCAACGGGAGGGAACCGGCGGTAACGATGGCACGGCATGCCAGACGGGCGCTGCAGCGATGGATTGCTCATGACTGTGCTCTGCTCCTGGGGTGAGACGGAAGCGGCCGGCGCAGCACATCCACCCGCGGCGAGGGGCCGACCGGGCTGGTTACCGGGCCTCGCCGCGGCCAGGAAGCAGGAGGCCGCGAGTCATGATGCTCCGATAGTAGCCGGCCTGGTAGTCGTGGCGGCACTGGCTGCTGACCCACGCGCGCGTCAGCGGGTGACACGCCGTCGTGAGTCATGCCGCTCTATAGTGCTCTAGTCCGATCTATAATGCTGAGCAGCTATCTGTTGCCGATCCCGGACCGATGGGAGCACCTAGGATGCCTACCATGACTTCCGCGCCAGAGGAATTCGACGAGCTCCGCGGCCGTGTCGACCGCCTGGAAGCCGAGATGCCAGAAGTGCGCGGCATAGCTGAGAACGCCCAGGCGCGCGCTGAGCGCGCCGAGGTCCTGGCACGCCTTGCTGACAAGGACACCTCCGACATCAAGACTTCTCACGGGGCGATCATGCGGAGCATGGAAGCGCTCCGGGAGACCCAGATCGAGCAGGGTCGCGACATCAGCGTGCTGAGGAGCGATGTCAGTGTGCTGAAGAGCGATGTCAGCGTGCTGAGAGGCGACGTCGGCGAGCTGCGCCGAGGGCTCCGTGTAGTGCGCGATGGCGTCGCGACGATCATTACCCTGCTCAGCAACGGCCACAGCGGCTGAGCCCGCGGCCGGCGTTCCCGGTCAGACGTTGGAGCCGAGCGCCCGCCACTGCTCGCAGCGAGGGCGCCCCCGCGGGAATGTCAGAGGCCGGTGCCAAGGTGTCGGCATGAGCTCACAGATTCGCTGTGGTGCGGTTTTGCCGGGCGGAACGGCGACCGAGCAGGTGGAGCTGGCGGTGGCGGCAGAGCAGGCCGGCTGGGACGGCGTCTTCGTCTGGGAGGCCGCCTACGGGCCTGATGCCTGGTCCTTGCTCGCCGCCATCGCGGTCCGGACGAGCCGCGTGCGCCTGGGGACCATGCTGACACC
>Ga0123356_10001049_pt1 | contig 30708 bp, 34 predicted proteins | sample TergutEmb28metaG_2_FD_92546 | JGI IMG/M metagenome (GOLD analysis project Ga0123356, IMG submission 92546) | Embiratermes neotenicus P3 segment gut microbial communities from Petit-Saut dam, French Guiana - Emb289 P3 | ecosystem: Host-associated > Arthropoda: Insects > Digestive system > Gut ...
AACCCCGGCGACGGAGGCGCTGGCCATCAGGGCAGCGGCAACGTGACTGGTCCCGGGACCGGTCACCAGGGCCATGGCCAGCCGGCTAAGCAGCAAGGCTCAACGTCACAGCAGTCAAACGGCCAGCAGTAAGCGCTCGAGTCGCTAGGACTGTTCGCCCAGTGCGTCGATGATGGTCGCGCAGGCCTGCTCGAAAGCGACGCGCTGGGCCGTGTCAAGGCGGTCGAAGATCAGCCTGCGCACCGTGGCGACGTGCTGCGGCGCGGCCGCCTGGATGGCGCCGGCTCCTGCCGTGGTAAGCACGACAAACGCGCCACGGCCATCGGCCTCGCATTCCTCCCTGGTGACCAGCCCGCGGTGCTGCATCCGGGTGAGCTGATGGGAGAGCCGGCTCTGTTCCCAGTTCAGTGCGTCGCAGATCTGGAAGGGCCGGAGCCGCATCTCGGGTGCCTCGCTCAGCTGCACTAGCACCTCATACTCAGGCAGGGTCAGCCCGCAGTCGTGCTGCAGCTGCCTGTTGAGCGCCGCGGGCAGCAGCGACCCCATCCGCAGGTAGGTGCGCCAGGTCCGCTGCTCGTCTTCGCTCAGCCATGCCCCGGTCATGCGGTTCAGCATAGCGCGGTGATTAATGACGTTTCATTAATCGAACGTCAGGCGAGGCGTTGCCGGCCGCTTGGCGGGCGGCGCGGCGGGATCGGCTTCATGGGACGATTGCGCGGGCCCGACCAGAGCGCCGGCACGGCGTCGATGGCCGCGGCGATCTGGTAGGCGGCGCTCTCGTAGTTGACCCGCCAGCCGGCGAACTCCGGCCATGCCTCGGCCGGGGTTCGGGTGACGACGAAGCCGACGTCGGTCATCCGCTTCACCGCGTCGCTGAACTCCTCGAAGGTCAGCGAGATGGCTTCCTCAGGATCGGCCTCTTCCGGCAGGTCGAGGCCCATCGCACCGGCAATGCGGACTAGGCAGTTGAACCCGCCGCGGAGGCAGAGCCTCGCCGGGATGGTGGGCGCCTCCTCTGGCGAGAGCGCGAGGATAAGCGCTGCCGAGTCGAGGACCGCGAGCAGGGAGGTCACCCACGAGGAATACGCGCGCGGCGAGCGGAAGCGGACCAGCGGCAGGTACGTGGTGTGGCTCTCCGAAACGTCTGCCGCCCACCGTTCCCATGTCCGGTACAGATCGGGAAGAGTATTAACGGCAGACGTGTCCCTGCCGAGGGCGTAGTAGGTGCGGGCGAGCAGTTCCGGCCCCCAGGCGGGCACGCCCGACCGCGCGTTGAGCAGGGCGATCTCGGTCTCCCGCCGGTTGAACGCGGCGTACAGCGTGGGCAGGTAGCCGATCTGCAGCGCGACCACGACCATGCCTGTGCCGGCGGCGATGAAGATGACCACGGCGGGGACGGTACCGGGCGGCTCCGCGAAGCCCAGGGTGAAGATCGACGAGCCGGCGTCGGTCATCGCCGCGGTGATGCTGCGGCCGTGGGCCGGCCACAGCAGCAGCGTGAACCCGGCGAGGAAGATGCCCAGCCAGGTCACGAGCTGGCCGATGAGGATCGCCGGCGCCTGGGTGGCGAGGATCCTGTCGAGCCGCTCCCATCCCTTGCACGGCTTGGTCGCCACCCGGTACAGCGCGAGTATCAGGCGGTCGACCATGCGGGTCAGCCACGAGGGGACCGGCCGCGGAACGATCAGCGTCCCGATCACGGACTGCCACGCGGTTAGCACGAGCAGAACGCCGAACCCTGCTGCGACCCATCGGGCCGCAATCGGTACCGCCATCGGCTAGCAGTCCGAATAAGTGGGCTGGTAGCCGGACGGGGCAGGGCTGATCAAGTAGCCGGCGCCGGATGGCACGAGGTAGAGGTTGAGCGTCCAGTTGTTGCACGCGCTGTTATCGACGCTGTCGGCTGGGGACTGGTGGCTGGTGAACGTTACGGTCGCGGTCAGGTCGCCGCCGCCGGTGTCCGTCAGCGATGTCAGCTTCATGGCCGAGTCGGTGGTCGTGGCGTACCCGGACTCGAAGTGCGACTCGGGCTGAGTGGCCCGGATCTGGGCGGTGACAGTACTTGTGTACTCCGCGTAGTTGTGTGTGTTGATCCCGTGGAAGTAGTGGCTGAGCAGTGTTTCCACCTGGGCTATCGCTGCGGTGGAACCAAGGCCGGGGGCGATGGCTACCAGGCTCGGTGATGGTGCCGGTGTGCCGGTGCCGGAACCGGACGCCGCGGCGGAGGCGCTCGCGTTCGAGGACTTCGAGGACTTAGCCGACTTCGACGACGCCGTACTGGCCGATGCAGCCGCGTGCCCTGCCGGCGGCGTGGACGACTGGGCAAGCGGATGCTTGCCGAGGTCCTTCGCCAGGGCGTAGGCGGCTCCGCCCGCGGCGAGCGCGACGATGAGGGGCACCGCGATCCACAGCGTTCTCCTGCCCCCTGAGGACCGGCCGCTCGGCGGCTGGTACGGGGGTGGCGGCGAGACCACCGGACCTGGCTCCGGGGGCGGCTGGTGGCTCGCGCCCGGGTTCGACCGGTAGCCGAGCACCGTCTCGGTCGGCTCCTCGGCCGGCCTGCCCGGCACGTACCAGGACGCGAATGGGTCAGGTCCGTCCAGACCCGGCTGTCGTCCTGCGGGCGGCTGACTGACTGGCCGTTGAGCCGTCGGCGGCTCGGACGCCGCCGCGGGCGCTGGCAGATCCAGGCGAGTGGGCTCTGGGGTAAGGTCCATCCGCGTGGCGTCGACGGGCCGTTCCCACTGCGTGGCATCCGCGGGAACGTCCCATGCCCCGGGCTGGGCGGCGATTTCCGCATCCCCGTCCTGCGCGACCTCTGCGGCGGGGTCGGCGGCGAGCTCACTGCCGCCGTCCGCTACGGCATCGCCGTAGTCCTGGCCGCAGCCGGTGCAGAAACGAGCGCCATCAGAGCGCTGCCGTCCGCACTTCGGGCAGAAGTTCATGCCACTTATCTACCACCTGGGTCACACAGGGGGCAGGTCCCGGCCATGAATGTGTGATCCCTGGAACTGCCTGGAAATGGATCGTGGATCACCACCGCACCTAAGGGTGTGGCTGGCGATCCACGATCTTCGTTGCTCGCGGCCCCGGTACGTCCAGGTCACCGCGGTCGGCGGTGCGAGAAGCGGGAAATGATCACGATGCCCAGGGCGATGACCAACGTCCAGACCAGCGGCCTGATGAAGAAGAAGCTAGCGAAGAAGAAGGCATGCCAAGTGACGTTCACGGCGATGAGGACAAGCGCCACGAGCAGCAGCGAGCGGACCATCCCGCGGCCGCGGTGCACGCGGACCGGGATCTGCCGGCCGCCCGGCCCCGCCGGACTCCCTGAGCCGCCTGCCGCCGGGGCATTGTGCCCCAGGTCGGGAAGGTCGTCGAAGAGCCCTTCAAGGTCGCCGCGGGTCTTGGCCGCCATTGCCCGGGCGACCCGCTCGTCGAACTCGGCCTGGTCGAGCCGGCCCTCGGCGTAGTGCTGCCCGAGGAGTTCGGCGACCGAGTTGCGCTCGGCGTCGGAGACGCGGATGTGCTGGTCGGCGTAGCGGATGCGGCGGGTCCACTGCTGCGCTGATGACGGTGACATGGATGGGCTCCTATCGGGTGCCGTGCTGCAGCGAGTCGAGCAGCGAGCCGGCGATGGACTGGTCGCTGCCCTCTTCCGGGATCAGCAGCAGGCAGGCCAGGTAGAGCGGGACGCCGGCGCCCCCGATGAAGGTGAGGGCAGCGAAGGCGACGCGGATGATCGTGACGTCCACAGCGAGGTAGTCGGCGATGCCTGCGCATACGCCGGCCAGGATCCGCCCGTCGTAGGCACGACGGAGCGGACGGCGGCCAACCGGTCCGGTCGGCGGTTGTGACTGCGACTGGGTGTCGTCTGTGTAAGTGCTCATGGCTTAAGTCTTGCTCCGCGCCCGCGGCGCGGGTATCGGGATCTGCCCTGGCCCGACCCTGATCCGGATGCCGTTCCCTGCGGCCTCATCAGGGGCCCGATCAGGGAGGAGCCCGGGGTATGCCCTGATGTCAGCATGCGGGGTTTCGGGCGATGATGGAGGTATGCAGCAGCAGTGGCACCACCGGCGAGGCTGGCCCGACCCGCCACCGGATGACGACGTGCCTAACTGGGCCATTCGCCGGCGGCGGCACCGTCGCGGCGATGGCGGGCCGCTGCGCCGCGATCCGGAGGACCGGCTGGCCGGCGGGATCGCCGCCGGTCTCGGGGCCCGGCTCGGGATCGGCGTCACGACCGTGCGGATCGTGCTTGTCGTCGCGTTCCTTGTCACCCAGGGCTGGGTGGTGCCGCTGTACTTCGTCGGGTGGCTGGTGATCCCGCCCCGGGGATCCGAGACGAGCATCTGGAGCCGTGCCCGCCATGACTCGCGGGGCGTTGCGCTCGCCGCCGCCCTGGGGTCGGTGCTCGCGCTCTTCATGCTGGTCGCCACCGCGCTGAACGAGCAGCTGTTTGAGACCTACGGCTGGCCGCAGGTGGTCAGCGTGGCCTGCCTTGCCTTGATCTGGCGGAACGCGGGGGACGGCGAACGGCGGGCGCTGCGCGGCCTGGTCCAGCCGCTCGAAGGCCTGGGGGCCACTGGCGGTCGGCGGCGGCTGAGCCGCACCACGGCGCTGCGGTTCGGCGCGTCGGCCGTGCTGCTGGCGGTGGGCGTTGGCTGGCTGCTGTCAGAACACGAGTCCCTCGCGCTGCTCCGCCCGCTTACCGGGCTTGTGCTCATCGCGGCGGCCATCGTGCTGCTGCTGGGTCCGTGGTGGCTGCGGATCGCCCGGGACCTGGTGCTCGAACGGCAAGCACGGGCACGGGCCGAGGAACGGGCCGACATCGCCGCCCACATGCACGACTCGGTGCTGCAGACGCTGGCGCTGATCCAGCGCCGCGCCGCGGACCCGAACGCGGTCGTACAGCTCGCCCGGGCACAGGAGCGCGAGCTGCGATCCTGGTTGTTCGAGGGACGCTCGCCAGGGGACACCGAAGTCACCTCGTTCGCCGAAGGGATTCGTGAGATCCAGCGGGACGTCGAGGCCAGGCACGGTGTCCCGGTCGAGATCGTTACCGTTGGCGACTGTGCTCTTGATGAGCACCTCAGCGCGCTGCTCGCGGCAGCAAAGGAGGCGACCGTGAACGCGGCCAAGTGGTCGGGGGCAGGCGTGATCTCGGTGTTCGCCGAGGTCGAGCCCGATAAGGTCGATGTCGCCGTCAGGGACCGCGGCAAGGGGTTTGACCCGGACGCCGTGCCGGAGGATCGCAAGGGCGTTGCCGAGTCAATCCGCGGCAGAATGGCCAGGCACGGCGGCGAGGCGACGGTGCAGTCGGCACCGGGGGAGGGGACGAAGGTGACGCTGACAATGCCACGGACCGCCCAGCAGTCCGAGCACGGGCCCAAGCAGGACGAGGCCCGCCGATGAGCGTGCAGCCCGGTACCCAGTCCGAAGCCCGGTCTGGGCAGCCGCGTGTGGTGCTGGTGGATGACCACGGCTTGTTCCGCTCCGGGGTGCGCGCGGAAATCGGGCGCCAGATGGACGTCGTCGGCGAGGCCGACGACGTCGGCCCGGCCATCGAACTGATCGAGCGGGTGCTGCCCGACGTCGTGCTCCTCGACGTCCACCTGCCGGCCGGGGGCGGGCAGGCGGTGATCACCGCGGTGAAGCAGTCCCATCCCGACGTCAAGTTCCTGGCGCTGTCCGCGTCCGACGCGCCGGAGGACGTGATCGCGGTCATCAGGGCCGGTGCGCGCGGCTATGTCACCAAGACAATCTCGACCGCCGACCTGGCCGACGCCATCAGGCGGGTCGCGGACGGCGACGCGGTCTTCTCGCACCGGCTCGCCGGGTTCGTGCTCGACGCCTTCGCCGCGACCCCTGACCAGCAGGACGTCAGGCCGTCGTTCGACCCGGAGCTGGACCAGCTGACCACGCGGGAGCGTGAAGTGCTCCGGCTGATCGCCCAGGGCTACACCTACAAGGAGATCGCCCGCGAGCTGTTCATCTCAGTCAAGACCGTGGAGACGCACGTCTCCTCGGTGCTGCGCAAGCTCCAGCTCTCCTCTCGCCATCAGCTGACCCGCTGGGCCGCCGAACGCCGCCTCACCTGACCCGCGCTGTTTGCCCGTAGAGGGCACGGCCCGGCGCTCGCAATAGCAGCCGTCGCCCTAGTTATCGATGCCCACGCCCAGCACCGTCGCGGCCCATTCCCGGTCGGTTTCTGTCACACCCGCCTCTTCGGCGAGTTCGCTGGTGACTCGTCGCGCGGCCGCCCAGCGTGCATCGTCGCTGGCGGGCCCCTGCGGCGTACTCATGCAAATAGTCTACGGCTTCAGTGCAGAGTGCCTAATTCTTCCGGCCCCAGACGCGGTCGTGGGCGGGGAGGGCGGCTAGCTGCGCGGCAACCCGGTCGCGGACCGGGTCGTCGTGCTCGCGTACCACTTCGATCAGCGCGGCCGTGTGCGCGCGGACGTGGTTGCGCCAGGCGCTGGTGACGGCGGCCGACGCGGAGACGGCCGGCGGGTCGATCGCCAGGATCTGCCCCACATACCGTTCGAGCAGCGTGCCGAGCGGGCCGCGGGAACCGCGCACCCGCAGCGCGGCGATCTTCTGCAGGTCGAACAGCTGCTCGGACTGCGGCGACGCGATCACCCGGCGGGACAGGTCCCAGGCGGAACTGGTGAGCCAGCGCGGGTTTGCCGTCCCGTCAGGGTTCAGCGCGGGTACCACGTAGGCCGAACGCGCCCCGGGGGACCGCCGCCACGCCCGCAGCTCGTCCCGGCGGAGCGACGCGAACGCGCGGCTGTCCAGCTGCAGCTGGTGCTTGGCCCAGAGGTACTCCTCAAGGAATCGCGCGTTCTGCGGCCAGCCCAGCTCGTCAAGCGCGGCGAGGACGACCTCCCTGATCGGCGGTCCGGGACGCTCGGCACGGATTCCGGCTGAGGTCGCGCGGCGGAGCTGGCCGATCAGCTCCTCGCGCCGCTGGTCGAGTCGGCAGAGCATGGACGCCTGGGCGACGAGCTCCGCCACTGGCACGTCGTCGTCGCGTGCGTCAGCCGCGAGCTGCTTGCCGAGCCGGAGCGCTTCCTCCAGCGTGGCAGCGAGTTCACCGCGGACAACACCCAGCCTCACGCTGCGACTGTACCCGGGCATCCATGCAGCGAATCCATGGCAACCATGCGGTTGACGCATGGACTTACCGGGTATCGATTTACAACACAGGGGAAACAGGAGCCGAGGGTCCGGGGGTACCGCCGAGGAGGTGTGGCGTCATGCGCGCGACGGCCAGGGTTGACAAGGTCAGACGGCTGCGCCAGAAGGCCGGCACCCGATGGCGGTTCCCTGATCGCGTGCTGCACGTCGTCGACATCGAGAACCTCGCGGGCACCGGAGATCTATCCGTTGACCTGGTGTCCCAGGTTCAGGACTGGTACCTGGCCCGGCTCGGGTTCGGCGCGGACGACCAGGTGGTGATGGCGTCAAGCCACCGTGGCTTGCTCAACGCCGCGGTCGCCTGGCCGCATGCGAGATACCGGGTCAGGTCTGGCCGGGACGGCGCTGACCTCGAGCTCCTGGACGTCCTTGAGCACGAGAACGTGGCGACGCGGTTCAGGCACGTGATCATCGGCTCAGGCGATGGCGGGTTCTGCGGTGTAGCGGAGAGCCTCGCCGCCCGCGGAGTCTGGGTCACCGTGGTGAGCCGCCCGGGCAGCCTCTCCCCCGGCTTGGCCCGCGCGGCCCGCGACGTGGTCTACCTCGAGATCCCGCAGTTGATCGCCGCCTAGGGCTATCGGGACCGAGCCGGAGATTACGGGGGCGACAGCTCGAGTTCTGCGGCGAGTTCCTCGGGAGTGGGCTGGCGGCCCAGCGCCTCGAGCATCCGGCGTTCCGTCGCGGTGAGCTCGTCGGTGCCTGCTGCCTCTGGTTCTGCGGCCGGGTTGCCGGGTGGCCGCGCGGGCTGGCTGAGCGTCTCGGCCATGGGCACCGGCACCTGGACGGCGGGTTCCTGGTCGGCGATCGCGCGGCTGATGGCCTGCCTGATCCACCAGGTCGCGTAGCTGGCGAACTGGTAGCCCCTAGCGGGGTCGTATTTCTGTACCGCGCGGATGAGGCCGCGGTCGCCCGCGCGGATCAGTTCCTGGACCGGCACGCCGCGTCCGGTGTACCTCTCGGCCAGTGAGACGACCAGCCGGAGGCTGGTCTCGCGCAGCCGATCACCGGCCAGCACGCCGTCGTACGCGAGTCGTTCCAGCTGTGCACGCAGCGCGCCGTCTGACGGTCCGCCGCCTTCGGCGAGCCTCTCCTCGGCGCGCCGCCCGGCTTGCACCTGGGTTGCCAGCCCGGCCTCCTCCTCGGCGGTGAGCCGCGGGATCCGTCCTGCCCTCGCCGAGAATTCCGCCAGCGCGTCGCGGTCATCGACGTGCGAGGCGAGCCACAGCAGGTACCGGGCGCGATTGGCCACCGCGTCGTAGCCGCTCTCGTGCTGCCGGGCGAGGTAGGCACCGAGCCTAGGGTAGAAATCCGCGATGAACAGCTCCCCGCTCCCGTCATCCGGCCCCGGGCCGCCCGGACCTGTCACCGACGTCATGACGCGGCCCCCTCTCCTGATGGGTAGTACCGTTCCAGGCCCGCGACGATCTTGCGCCGCGCGGTGTGCAGCGATGCGTGCACGGTGCCCTCGGCCACGCCGAGGCGCGCGGCGATCTCGCCGATCCGCAGGTGGTCCTGCCAGCGCAGTAGCGCGATCTCCCGCTGCCGCGGCGGCATGTCCTCGATGATCTCGCGCGCCCGGGCCAGCGCGATCGCGTTCAGCGCCTCTGCTTCGGTATCGGCCGCCGTTGGCTGGTACCTCGCGTGAATAGCGGGCTGCCTGCGGCGGAAGGCCTCCTGGTGGCGGAAGGCGCTGATGTCCTTGTGGGCCAGCGTGCTGAGCAGCCAGGCCCGCTGTCGGCTGCCGGTATGCTCGCGCAGCACGTCCCAGGCCCGCGCCGCCGCCTCGAACGTGTCCTGGACCAAGTCCGCCGCCAGCTCCCGGTCGCCGCGGGTACGCGTGCACGCATGCCCGAACAGCCACCGGTCGTGAGCCGCGAAGAAATCGGTCAGCTCGGATACGTGGGACCGCGGGATCCTGACCTCACCGCCGCTGTCATCCATGCCTGCCCTCACACCTGGTTAAGTCGCCCAGCGACGGCAAAACCTTTACTCATGGTTGCGGGTCGCCGTGGGCGGCGAGGGTTACGGGCGATAGTCGCGGACGAGGGCACGGCCGATGATCATCTTCTGGATCTCGGCGGTGCCCTCGCCGATGAGCAGCATCGGAGCGTCCCGGTAGAGCCGCTCGATCTCATGCTCGGTTGAGTAGCCGTAGCCGCCGTGGATGCGCAAGCCGTCCTCGACGACCTCCTTGCAGTACTCGGCGGCGAGGTACTTGGCCATGCCGGCCTCGACGTCAGACTGGCCGCCCGCCGCCTTGCGGCGCGCCGCCATGACCATCAGTTGATGCGCGGCGGTCACCTTGGTGGCCATCTCCGCGAGCTTGAAGGTGATCGCCTGGTGCTCGCCGATGATTTTCCCGAACGACCGGCGGCTTCGCGCGTACCCCAGAGCCAGCTCGAACGCCCGGTGGGCGACGCCGCAGCCGCGTGCCGCCACGTTGACCCGGCCGACCTCGATGCCGTCCATGAACTGGTAGAACCCGCGCCCCGGCGCCTCGCCGAGTACCCGGCTCGCGGGCACCCGGCAGCCGTCGAGGACCAGTTCGGTTGTGTCCACCCCGCGGTAGCCGAGCTTGTGAATCTTGCCCGGCACGGTGAGCCCGGGCCGGGTCTGGCCGAAGCCGGGCTGCTTTTCTATCAGGAACCCGGTGAGGTTCCCGTGTGGCTTGCTCGCCCCCTCGTCGGTCTTCGCCAGCAGCGCGATCAGGCTGGATGTGGCCCCGTTGGTGAGCCACATCTTCTGGCCGGTGATCACGTAGTCGTCGCCGTCGCGGCTTGCGGCGGTGCGGATCGCGGCGACGTCGGAGCCGAGGTCCGGTTCTGACATGGACAGCGCGGACCGGATCTCGCCGGTCGCCATCTTCGGCAGGAAGTAGTCTCGCTGTTCCGCCGTGCCGTGCGTGGCGACCAGGTAGGCGACGATGAAGTGCGTGTTGAGGATCCCGGACAGTGACATCCAGCCCCGCGACAGCTCCTCCACCACCAGGGCGTAGCTGAGCAGCGACTCCCCGAGCCCGCCGTACTCCTCATCGATCGTGAGACCGAAGACCCCGAGATCCCGCAGCCGGCCGACGATCTCGTCCGGGTAGGCATCTGCGTGCTCAAGCTCGGAGGCGACCGGGATGACCTCGGCGTCGACGAAGTCGCGCACGGTGCGGAGGATGTCGCGCTGCGGCTCGGTGAGGCCATCAGTATCGGTAAGGCGTCGCATGGGGCCTATTGTCCCGCCAGTTCGCTGAGGACTGCCTCGGTGTCCGCGCCGAGCACCGGGGCGGGCGCCGGTCCGGCCGAGGTTCCCTGCATTTCGAGCGGAGTGCCGGTGGCCAGGATCCGTCCGATGCCCGGCTGGTCGATAAGGCCGACTAGCGGACTGGCCAGCGTGTCCGGGTCGGTGGCGAGCTCCGCGAAGGTCCGGTACCGCTCCCACAGGACGGACGTGTCTTCGAGCGCGTCTGCCACCTCACCGGCTGTCCGCTCGGCGAACCAGGGGGCGAGCAGCGCCGCGATGACCTCGCGGTGCTCGTAACGCCCGCTGTCGGCGGCGAAGTCGGCGCCGAGCGCCTGCTCCACGGCGGCGAGCGCCTCGGCCCGTCCGGTGACGCGGGCAAGGTCGGCGAAGTGCCGCTTCGTTAGCGTCACGACGAGAACGCAGCCGTCATCGCTGGTACGGAAATCCCTGGCGAAGCCTCCGTAGAGGTGGTTGCCGATCCGCGGCCGGCTCCGTCCGGTGAGGTGTGCCTCGGCCAGGAAGCCGAGGTGACCGGTGACGGCGAGCGCCACATCGGCGAGCGAGAGGGTGATCGCGCGACCCTCGCCGGTGCGGCGCCGGTGCCGTTCAGCGGCCAGCAGCCCGACGGCGGCGTACAGGCCGCAGGCGACGTCCCACGCGGGCAAGACGTGGTTAACGGGGCCCTGCCACTGTTCGTCCCCGGTGGTGAGCGGAAATCCGATCCCGGCGTTGACCGTGTAGTCGACGGCAGGGCTGCCGTCGTGCCGGCCGGTGATGCGCAGGTGGATCAGGTCGGGGCGGCCGGCCTTGAGCGCCTCGTAAGACAGCCACGGGTAGCTGGCGTTGGTCAGCAGGATCCCGCCGTCCGCGCCGGATCCCGCGACAAGATCAGCGACCGCGCGCTGGCCCTCGGCGGAGCGGAAGTCGAAGGTGACCGAGCGCTTGCCCTTGTTCAGCCCGGCCCAGTAGAGACTGCCGCCGTTGGGGGCGAGCGGCCACCTGGTCGTGTCGGGGGCCCCGCCCACCGGATCGACGCGGATGACCTCGGCGCCGAGCTGGGCAAGCGTCATTCCGCCTAGCGGGGCTGCGACGAACGAGGAGACCTCGACGATCCGCAGCCCCGCTAGCGGGGCGTCATCTGATGCTGGCACGCGGCCAGCGTAGGCCGACTACGGGCGGACCGCACCGTCCACCGAGTCGGCGTACCACGACGTAGCCTCCGGGATTTTCTCGACATCGGCGCCGCTGTGCGGTGAGTCGATGATGTAGCCGCCGCCGACGTAGATGGCCACGTGGGTCTCGCCGTTGTAAAGCAGCAGGTCGCCAGGCTGGATGTCGGCCAGGGGAACCTGCGGCAGGGCGGCCCACTGCTCGTACGTGGTGCGCGGGATCGACACGCCGGCCGCAGCCCAGGCAGCCTGGACGAGCCCGGAGCAGTCGAAGCCCACACTGCACGGGCCGGTGCCACCCCACAAGTACGGGCAGCCGAGCTGCGCGTAGGCGAACGCGACGGCCTTGTCCGCCTGCGTGGTCGTCGGCCCGGTATAGACCGCCTTGGTGGTTCCTCCGGCACCGACGGAGGCCGCTGCCACCGTGGCTGCCTGCGCGGCGTTCAGGTTGCTGAGCAGGTTCTGCTCGTTGGACAGCAACTTGGTAGACGACCGCTTCTGCGCGGACAGCGTCTGCGTGATCTGAGCGATGCCCTCTTCGGTCCGCTGCCGCTGCTGCTGGACTGTGCTCAGCGACTGGGCGACCGTGAGGAATTGCGCCGCCAGCTGATTGTTCGAACCCGCGATCTGCATGAGCAACGACGCCTGGTTCAGCACCGCCGCCGGATCGCCTGAGGTGAGCAGCCCGAGGATCGATGTCTCGTTGGCATTCTCGTAGTCGGCGACCGCGACCGCGGCGAGCGCCCTGCTGGCGTCGTGGTAGCGCGTTTCGGCGCGGTTGACCTGCTTGGTCACCAGCGCCAGCTGGGACCTGGCAGCGATAAGCTGCTGCGCCGCCTGGTCGTACTGCTCGTTGATCTTGTCGAGCTGTCCCTGGAGGTTGTTCACCTCTTTTTGCACCGTACTGATGCTCGGCGCTGGCGCGGCCCCGGCCATAGTCCCGCCGTAGACGGCCAGGCCGCCGGCGACCGCGAGCGCGGCTATGAGGGAAGCGCCGCGCCGGAATTGAGTCCTGCTGGCAACGCGTCTAGCCACGCTGCTATCACGCTCCGTTCCTCATCTCCCGATGTCCCGGCAGGTACACCGGAGGCTGGGGAACACGCTAGTGAACGTCACGATCCGGTCTCAACCACTTCGCAGAAATCTCACGGAAATATTACGGCTTTGCACCGGTATGAGACGTACTGTTCAGACTCGTCGGGATGCTGTTGATTTGCTCCGGAATTAGCGTGGACCATGTTCATCCTAGGCGGGAGGACCTGGGCAGCACCGGCGCGAATCAGCGGACAGCGGGCGCTGACATCCGCAACGGGTCATCGCCGACCTGCCAGGCCTGACCGCTATCAAGGCCGCACATCCGCAGCACCGAAGTGCCGCACATCCGCAGCGCTCGATTAAGGCGGTCCGCTGTCGCGCCGTCGCGATTCCGGCGGTCCCGTCTAAAGCGGGGGACCGGCGACGAGGTGCAAACTGCTCGTCGTTGTCTGTCCGTTCAGGTTCACCCAGGTGATCGTGACCGTCTCACCGGGACGGAACGTGGCCAGGATGCCCTGGAACTGGTTCGGCGTGCTCACCGTCTTCCCGTTGACTGCGGTGATGACCGCCCCGCCCGTCATGCCCGCTGCCTCGGCCGGACTTCCGCAGATCACGCCATCGATCAGCGCGCCGGAATTGGCCGGTGCGATCTGCGGGGGAGGGATCTGCAGATCGGCATTGCTGGTGTAGCAGGACGGCTCGAACCCGCCAAATCCGCCAAGGCCCCCGTACGGGTTTCCCTCGGCTTCCGCCTGCTGCTCCGCCTGGACCTGGGGGTTGGAACTGGTGCCCTGGGCCGCGTAGATCCCGATGAACGGCGGGTAGCCGATCGAGATCGTCGAGGTCGCGTGCCCGGCCGAGATCTGCGACGCCACGGCCAGCGCGGTGTTGATCGGGATCGCGAACCCGGTCGGCGCTGCCTGCTGGCCGAAGCTCACGCTCTGCCCGGCCGTGTCCATCCCGATGACCTGACCCGCAGCGTTCGACAGCGGTCCGCCCGAGTCACCCGAAACGATGCCGGCATTGGTCTCAAGCATTCCGTGCAGCGTCTCGCTGCTGATCGAGCCGCCCTCGTCGGAGGCGGTGATTGTCTGGTTGACCCCGGTGATCGTGCCGGCCGCTGGCAAGACGGTGCCCTGTCCTTCGGCGTTGCCGAGCGCCACCACCGGATCACCGGACTTGACGGTCGAGGAGTTGCCGAGCGGCACGGTCGTCAGGCCGGACGCACCCTCGAGCTTGATCAGTGCGACGTCCCCGGTCGTGTCGTAGCCGAGAACCGTCGCCGGATAGGTCTTGCCAGTGGCGACCACAGTGGCGGTGAGCTTCGTGCTGTCCTCGATGACGTGGTTGTTGGTCAGCACGAGGCCGTCGCTGTTAATCACCATCCCGGTTCCCGCCCCGGCTTCGCTCTGGTACTGGATCGTGCTGTTGATGATGACCATGCCGGGCTCGACCTTGTTGACGACCGCCTGGATCCCGGTGGCGCCACCAGAGGCAGCCGAGGACGGCGCCGGGGACGGCACGGTCGCCGGAGCCGAGGGCGCCGCCGGGGATGGAGCCGCCGAGGATCTCGACGCGGCCGCCGAAGTGCTCGTGGTCGCGGGATGGTCAAGTGCCAGTGTCGCTCCTACCCCCACGGCCGCCGCCAGCACTGCCACGCCCAGATGGCTCCAAATGCCGCCGCCGCTTCGCCGCGGTGGCGGGGGTGGCGGGTACCAGCCGTAGCCGGGACCGCCCGGACCTCCGCTGTAACCGGGATCGCCGTAGCCGGGGCCACTGCTCTCGATCATCGCTGTCGCACCTCCGGCCTCTATCTCATCGCCGCAATCTGGTGGTCAGCTGAAGAAAACCGCAAGGAACTCATTGTCACCCGGAATCGTGACACCACTTCGGCCAGTAGGCTGCCGGACGGGAGGACCCGATGGAAGCTGAGCGGGAGTGGCGGGCGGGTGGCCCGCCGGAGACCTGGCAAGAGCACTGGTTCGACCATCGGCAGCTGCTACGGCTCTTCTACAGCGACGGCGACTGTGCGATCTACGTTGATCCTGACGTCCGCCGCGCGGAGATCGGTTGGCTGCCCCGGTACATCAGTCAGGTCTGGCAGTACTCCAAGGCGACCTACGGAGACGCGTTCGGCCCGGACCCGCGCATCTACTCGATCCACCATGCCTGGCGCCACGGCGGCGGCCACGCTGGCTATTACGTCAGCCCCGTCCACGACTACCGGAACGTCAGCGACTGTGGCCTGAACACCTGGCGGGAAAGTGAGACCCTCGCCCCCGAGTTGCCCGCTCACGAGATAGGGCACACCGTCGAGAGCGCCAACAACGGCACCCACGGCTCCCCTGCCTACGAGATCTGGGGGGATAGCAAGTGGGCCGAGTTCTACATCTATGACGTCTATACCGCCCTCGGCATGCACCGCCACGCACGGCGGGTCCAACGGAAGTTCACTGCCAGCACCGACGATTTCCCGCGGCCGGGCACCCGCTGGTTCCGCGACTGGTTCAACCCGCTGTGGCAGCACTGCGGGCAGGCCGCGGTCATGTCCAGGTTCTTCCGGCTGCTGGCCGAGAACTTCCCGCGCGACCCGGACGGGACCTACACCCGGCGAATGAACTGGGGCGAGTACATCCACTTCACCAGCGGTGCCGCAGCCGCCGATCTTCGCACTCAGGCCGCCCGCGCCTTCGGCTGGCCACCCGAATGGGACGGCCAGCTTGAGCAGGCGCGTGACCAGTTCCCCGGCGTCACTTACTAAGCCGCCCGACCAGCAGGACCGCAGCCGCAGGCAGATACCGCAGAGGCTCTTTTCCTACCCAGGAAAAGAGCCTCTGCGCTGCATGGCGGGCACGTTCTCCCCGGGCCGTTCCAAATTGACACAAAATTTACTTTGGCTAACGTTCTATACCTTTCGCTGATGAAGGGTCTATTGTCGGCCTAAGTTCGGAGAAGGGAGAACCCATGCAGCGTCTGCTCACAAGGCTCGCAAGATATGCGGTGGTACTGCTCGCGGCCCCATTGGTCCTTCTGGCGGTGCAAAGCGCGCCCCAGGGCGTCAGCGCGGCCAGCAAGGCCCCCAGTGCCGGGACTGTCGCTAAGGCGCGGGCCCAGTTCGTCAAGGACCTGTCCTCCCACGCCACCGCGGTAACCGGAGGTGACTGGACGTCGCCGGGAGCGGCACATGCTGCCGCTGCTGCGAAGAGTGCGGCCAACGGAACGGTCAGCCAATTCCCGAGCTATAACTGGTCGGGCTATGCAGACTCGGAGAGCGGGACCAAGACAGTCAGCTATGTGAGCGGCAACTGGACCATGCCTGGCGTAACGTGCCCGACCGCTCCGTATGAGAACTCGGACGCATTCCTGGCGAACTGGGTCGGCATCGATGGCCTGACCGACGGGACCGTTGAGCAACTGGGCACTGCCGTGCAGTGCTACGAAGGCGTCAAGTACTACTACGTCTGGTATGAGATGTTCCCGGCTGGCACGGTCGAAGAAGGCACCACCGCCTGCATCAACGACAATGTCAATTGCCCCGAACCAGGTGACCAGATCAGCGCTTCGGTCACCGCGACGCCAGGTGCCTCGGGCGAGAACAACTACTCGCTCAAGCTCACCGACCACACGCGGCCCCAGGAGAGCTTCTCAGCCACAGGATCCTGTGCCGCCGCTACCTGCCTGGACTCGAGCGGTGAGTGGGTTATCGAGCGCCCGGCCTTCTCCCTGCCGTTCGGTTTCCAGATCCTGCCACTCGCAGATTTCACCAAGTCGGTCTTTTCCGCCGGCGACATCGTATCTGGCGGAACAGCCTCGAACATCCAGCGATTCAACGACGGCCCGGTCTACGACATGCCCATGGTCGACGACTCCGCCTCGTACTGGCTGGACTGCGTGGATCAGCCCAGCTCACCGGGATCGCTGCTATCGGCGACGAGTGCCACTTCATGTCCGACGGCCGTACCGAACTCGCGCGGCGGCTTCGAGACCACCTGGGACGCGGGCTTCTAACCACAGCGCTCAGCGTATTAACCCGGCTGGCGCCGGACCGGCATTGCTTGAGCCCGGCGCCAGCCGTCTCTATTGAGTGCACGCCTTCCTGATTGGCTGCGCGTTAACCGAGCGTCAATGGCGCGCGTTAGCCGAGCGTCATAGGCTGCGCGTTAGCCGAGCGTCGCGGCGGCGATTCGCAGCGCCTGGAGTTCCTCACGCGCGAGTTCGGTGAATGTCTGCTGGCTGGATGCCTCGATCCAGCGACCGAAGGCACGGTCGAAGGCGCGAATTCCGAAGTCGGCGGCCAGGCCCGCGGCCGGGTCGGGAACGCCGCGCTTGCGCAGTGCTCCGGTCATGGCAGCGGCGTAACTCGCGCGCTTGAACAACGCACGCTCCTGTAGTTCGCTGTTCGCCGCGATGACCGCCTCGAGCTGCGGGCCGAACTCGCGCTGCTCGGCCGTGAACGAGGCCGTGACCGCGTCCAGCGCAGCGGCAATCGCCTCCAGTGGCGTCGCTGAGTCGGGTGCCCCGGCAATCCCGTCTGCGAACAGCTGGGAGTGGATCTCCTGCCCCGCGGACAGGACTTCCCGTTTGTTGGGGAAGTGCCTGAAGAAAGTCGTCTTGGTCAGCCCGGCCCGCTCGGCGATCTGCGCGACGGTGGTGGCGTCGTAGCCCTGCTGGGTGAACAGGTCGAGCGCGGCGCGCACGAGTCGCAGCCGTGCGTTCGGTTCCCATCGGGCCATGACCAGATCCTAGGTGATGTGACTTGGTACCGTCGCCTTGCTAGAGTGATGTTACCAAGTCACATCACTTCGTGGGGAGAACTGATCATGCGCGTACTCGTCACCGGTGCCAGCGGTCACATCGCCTCGGCCGTCGTCCCCGAGCTAATCAAGGCCGGGCACGAGGTCACGGGCCTAGCCCGGTCCGAAACCTCCGCGGCTGCCGTGCGTGCCCTCGGCGCCGAAGTCCGCCGCGGCGACACCAGCGACCTCGACGGCATCCGCGCGGCGGCGGGCCTCGCGGACGCGGTCGTCCATCTCGCCTTCAACCACGACGCCATGCGGACCGGAGACATGGCCGGCGCGGCGGCCCTGGACATGGCCACCGTCCAAGCGTTCGGCGACGCGCTCGCGGGCACCGGAAAGACCTTCATCGGGATCGGTCTCGCGAGCGCCCCGGACGGCGGCCCGGTCGTCAGCGCCAACCCCCGGTCTGCTGTCTCAGGCGAGATCGCCGGGTTCGCCGGGCGCGGCATCCGGTCCCTGCTCGTCGCGATTCCGCCCGTTGTGCACAGCACGCGGGACAGCCACGGCTTCGTCCCGACGATGATCCGGACGGCCCGGGCGGCCGGCGTGTCAGGATACGTCGGTGATGGCGCCAACCGGTGGCCAGCCGCCCACACCCTCGACGTCGGCAGCCTCTACCCGCTGGCTCTGGCGAAGGCGCCTGCCGGGTCCCAGCTGATCGCGGCGACCGAAGAAGGCATTGCCGTTCGCGACATCGCCGAGGTTATCGGCCGCCATCTCGGCCTCCCGGTGGTGAGCGTCCCGGCGGAGAAGGCCACGGAGCACTTCGGGCCGTTCGGCATGATCATGACGCTAGGTCTCCCGCCGATGTCTAACGCGTCCACCCGGCAATTGCTGGGCTGGGAGCCCGGCCACCCCGGCCTGATCGCCGACCTCGACGAGGGACACTACTTCGCCGGGCAGTGATCGGCTTCAAGTTGACCTCCACCGCCTCCGGAGCTAACCAGACCGCCCTCATGCGTGAGACGATGGCAACGTAGCCAGACGCGCTGCGGCGGATGCTCGGCGATCGACGAGCGCTCCAGTCTGTCATGACTCGTCAATCGAACAGAGGGTGTGGTCATGTACAAGGTGGTTTGGATCGCGCGCTACCCCACCGGCATGACCAGGCAGCAGGCCAGCGACTACTGGGCCGGACACCATGGGCCGACGATGAAGAAGGTCTCGCCGCTGGCCGGGTACGTCCAGAGCCACGTTCAGGGTCCGCTCCCCGCGGTGTCCGGAGTCGCGGAGGAAGAAACGCTGTTTGACGGGTACTCGTGTGCATGGTGGAAGGACCGTCCCGACTTCCAGCACGCGATGACCACGCCGGAGTGGCAGCGAGTCGTCGAGGACGGCCCCAACGTGTTCGACATGGACTGGCTCTGGAACATGAGCGCCCATATCGAAGAGGTTCCGATGATCGAGGGACCCACGAGCCCGTACAAGGTCGTCTGGATCATCCGGTTCAAAGAAGGGCTGACCCGGGAGCAGGGCCGGGAGCACTGGCGCAACGTCCACGGTCCGATCTTCAAGAACCTGGACATCGACCGCTACATCCAGAACCACGTCGTCGGTCCGATCGGGGAAGAGGGCGAAACCGGCGAGGCTGAGATCGGCTTCGACGGCTTCTCCGAGTGCTGGTTCCGCGACGAGACGCAGTTCCGGAACGCCGTCGAGTCCGACACGTGGGCCCTCGCCGTCGAGGACGCCCAGAACGTGTTCGACATGACCCAGATGTGGGGCGCCGCGCTGAAGGAGAACGTCGTAGTCCCGCCGCCGCTCACCGGCACCTAGCCAGCTGCCACCCTGGAGTTTCGATGACTACTTTTGTGTTCGCACCGCTGCTTGAGTGGATGCTGGGCGATGACCAACTGAACCCGGACACCATCAAGTCGCGAAACAAGCGCGCGATGAGCTACCTGGCTGCGGGGCGGCCAGCCAAGGCGATCCCGTTGTATAAGCGGACGCTCGCCGACTGCGAGCGGGTGCTGGGCGCGGGCAATTCCAACACCCTGAGGGCGCGGAACAACCTCGCGATGGCCTACCAGGCTGCGGGGCGGACGGCCGAGGCAATCCCGTTGCTTGAGCGGACGCTCGCTGACTGCGAGCGCGTACTGGGCGCTAACCACCGGGACACGAAAGCGACGCGGAGGAATCTGGCTGCTTTGACGGCCGACCCGAAAATCCACATCTAGCCGCACGTCAGCCCGCTCGGTGGAAGCCCGCTTAGGAGTTGCCGTCAGCTATCTGCGTGGCGACGGCGAGCGCGTCGTTGACCGGGATCGCGTAGGCGACGGTGTTGAAGCCGCTTGACATCCCGATAATGATGCCGACCACATGGCCGTTCGGGTTCACCAGTGGGTCACCGAGCACCCACGGCAGCGCAGTCGGCAGCTTAGACGCCATCAGCCCGGTCCAGGTCGTCCCGTCAATGTTGACGGTCGTATTGAGGGTGGTCAGGGTGCCGACATCGAGGGACACCCCATCCGCCTTGCCTGTGGTGCTGAGCGCGGTGGCGATGACCGTGCCCGGAACATGGTACGAGGCCTGCCTGATGGCGTTCGCGCTCGAAACGATTGTGTCCGAGTTCCCGACCGTGACGGTGGAGAACGGCCTTCCGTTGCCGCCTTCCATCTGGAGCAACGCCAGGCCTGCCGCCGGGTCCACGCCGATGACCTTGGCCTTGAAGGTCTCGTGGGAGAAGACGTACTCCGCCGCCAGGTTCGCCGTGCCCGCCGAGGGTCGGTAAGGGGTCAGGACCTTCCCTGACTGTGTGAGCACCAGGCCGAGCCCGACCGAGGTCCCGCCCGACAGGACGTGCACCATGCCTTGACCCGTGAATTCAAGGGCGTTCGACAGGTTGTCCTGAGCGATGCCCTCCTGGTCCTCGACGAATATGTCATCCCCCCTGAAGGGTCCGGGGATCGCCGAGAGAATCTCCGTGTTGCCAAGCCCGAAAACCCTGCCGACGCCGAAACTGAGCCCCGCTGCGAGGATGAACGCCGTTGCGATGACAGAGAGCCTGAAGCCCTTGTTCCGCCAGGCTTCCGGGACGGCCCGGCTGGGCTTCGCGGCATCACTCGTGTCTACGTCGTCTTCGGCACGCGCGGACTGTTCGCTTTCGTCGGTCTCCTCGACGTGCGTCGTCTCTCTCCTTGCCACGATCCTCACCTCCCGGACGCGCTGTCGGTCGTCGTCTGCTTCGCTGCGTTGCTCATGTGCACCCCGACGCTGCTGGGGTTACCCCGCTGGCGTCGTCGTGCTCGCCGCTGGAGTCGCTGTCGACGCCGAAGGCTTGATCCACCCAGGGGTCGGGACCGGCACTGCACCTGAGGGCGCCGCCGAAGGCTTGCCGAAGGAGGGGGTCGGGGTTGCCACCGCTCCCAGAGGCCGCGGGATGACCGCGTTGTTGCTGGAGCCCGCCTGGTACGCGAGTACCCCGCCGACCAGTATGCCCAGCACCACGGGCACGGCGAGCTGGGCCGCAACAGGCGTCAAACCGCTTCTTCGCATGCGGTTTCGCGCTGCGGACTGACTCCCGCGGTACATCCAAACCACCTCCATGCCGTGCTGCTCCCGGTCGCGCTGTCCCCGGAGTGAAAGGGTAGAACAACCAGTTGGCATGAGGCGGGAAACTCCGAAGATCCAGTATTTCAGACTTCTAACGTCGCAGGTAGGACGGGTGATCCTGAAGCGACAGCCACGAAATACATCGGCCTGGCCCGGCAGCCCGGAAACACGTGTTGCACAGATTTCCGCATCGGCATCACCAGCCGCCAATTAGACACCGACTCCCTTGCGTGGGCCAGATCCGCACGCCGCCCACCGGCGCCATCAGTGACTTCCCACGGCGACCGGGAAGCCAGTAACGTCCGGCTGAGCGAATCCCGGAATCCCATCTCCAAGTTATTACGAATGTATAACAAGCCTGCGATCGCCTTCGTTTCGTGATAGGACTATGAGTCCCAGTTTCTGGAGGTCAGGCATGCGCTGGAACTGCGAAGAAGCATTGCTCGGCCTCCATAAGTGGAAATTGAAATTAACACAAGAATGGCCGACGTTTCATCTTGTTGTGAGGTAAGCCGGGCTCAGGCGTATCGGTCACTTCAGGCGTCGAAGGGAGGAGCATGCGAGAATGGATCACGGTGCTGGGGCTCACCCTGCCTTTGTGCCTTGACGTCTTCGCCGTCTCAATTGGCGTGCTGGGAGAAATGCGCCTGACCGTTGCGCAGCGGGTTCGCATCACCCTGCTGTTCCTCGCGTTCGAGATCGGGATGCCATTGCTCGGGATGGCAGTGGGTACGCCACTGACGCACCTCACCGGCGTCACCTCTAACTTGCTAATAGACGGCGCCCCTGCCAATGCCTACCAAATCCACGCAGCCAACGTCAGTCACGCGGGCGACGTCATCGAGTATTCTTTCTTCGGTCGTTATATCGACCCGATTATCGTCCCGGTGGTCGTCGGCGCCATTGGCATCTGGCTGCTGGATGAAGCCCTCAACGATGACGATGACGACGACGATGACGACGAGGCAGGCAAGCTGCGGGCAATGGTCACCGCGCACGGCCTTTCCCTTATCGGCCTCGGCATTCTCACGAGTGTGGATGATCTAGTAATAGGTTTCACGCTCGCCTTCCACAACCTGCCCTTGCATGACATCTTCACTGCGATTGTCATCCAGGCGTTCCTAGCCATCGGAGTCGGCCAGTACCTCGGCTGGAAGGTACGCACCGGAAGCTTCCGGCTCAACGTGGGCCGCATCACCGCAGCCGCCAAGCTGACAGCGGGCGGGTTGCTGGTCGCTACTGCGGCCGTCGCCCTGCTCGCCCCCGAGCTCATTACTCACGTCATCCCGCACTTGTACCACTACAAGTACATTCCACCGCTGCCGCCGCATCCGACAGTCAGCCCCAGCAAATAGTGAGCTAGCGACGTCGCTGGCCAGGGCCGTCACCGCCCACTGGGCCAGCACGCTCCCGACTGCCACAGGCACGGGTGGTGGTACCTGGCGGCAAGGTTCGCGATCATGATGTCCACTTGAACCGCGAACGCCGCCGCCCTAGGTAAGGTTTGCGCAACTACATAAGTTGGCCGTGATTCTACCTCGCGGTAGGCCGATTTCCCTTATCGCCTGGAATATCGAAAACCGCGGGCGGCACGGGAAATCCGCGCGCGCCCGCGGCTTCGGAGCGGGACAGCTAGGTCAATGTGCTGTGGTGACCTGGATGAGCTTGATGACCATGATGACGACGGCGAAGAGGATGTAGCCGCGCAGGCTGAGCAGGCCGATTCTGCGCGTCATGCTGAGCGTGGGCCGCTCGAGCGTGTCGATGCGGGGCGTGCGCCATGCGGTGCGACGCTCCCTGAGGGTTTCCTTCCAGGTGGCACGGTCCATGTCGGGCGGCCGTCTGTTGTTGTCGGGGCCGTCGACGACCGGCCCGTTCCGCGAGGCCCGGAACCGCAGGAGCAAGGACGCGGCGATCACCCCGAGGACCAGGCAGACGGCACCGCCGATGAACGTCTGCTTCAGCGTGATGACGGGCCAGAAGGTTGTGACGAGGGGAGCCAGCGAGAAGGTGAGCACGACCCAGGCGATGATGCCGGAGATCCAGTTCTGCGCGGTGGTGTTGCTCCACGGCCCCAGCACCGCTTTATCGTTGGACAGCAGGATCAGGAAGACCAGGGCCGATGGCAGCAGGATGCCGTTGAGCGCCTCCACGCCGTTGATGACCACGTCCAGGTCGTTGGCCCACGCCAGCGTGACAACCGCGGCGACTGCGATGCTGATCGCGTACAGGCCGTAGAACCACGGTGCCTGCTTCATCTTCCAGTGCAGCGAGTGCCGCATCTTCGGGTACACGTCGCCGAGCGTGTAGGTGGTGGTCAGCGCAGTCAGGTTGGCGCCGATCAGCGAACCGTCGATCGTCGCGATGGCCAGCAGGCCGCCGACGCCGTGGCCGACGTGCTGCTGCAGCGCCGTGAACGTGCTGTTCATATCGTTGAAGTTGCCGAACGCGCTGGTGTGCGCCAGACCGAAGGCGCAGGCGGCCATGATCGCGAGCGCGCCGATCACCTCGATGACGATGCCGATGCCCGTGTCCCAGCGCTCGTAGTTCAGCCAGCGCGGGGTGATGCGCTTGTCGACCACGTTGGACTGCTGGAAGAACATCTGCCAGGGCTCGACGGTGGTGCCGACCACGGAGACGACCAGCAGCAGCAGGGTCGCGTTCAGACCGCCGGGCATGCTCGGGACGACGCCCGCGAAGGTCGAGGTGGCGCTGCCATGCACGAGGAAGGCCATCGGGAACGAAACGAAGTTCGCGATCACCAGGAAGATCAGGAACCGTTCCCAGTACCGGTAGGTACCGCCCGCCATGACCCCGAAGAGCAGGACCGCCGACGTAACCACGGCCCAGGTGTTGGATAGGCCGAAGAATGAGAGCCCCTGCTCGACCCCGATGAATTCAACGACGATGGTGACCGCGTTGATGATGAACAGGTCAGCGACGGAGAAGGTTCCCCAGAACTTGCCGAACCGGGCGTAGATGAGCTTGCCGTGCCCGACTCCCGAGACCGCGCCGAGGCGTACCACCATCTCCTGGCAGAAGTACAGGATGGGGAACAGCAGGACCATGCACCACAGCAGCTTCATGCCGTAGTCCTGGCCCATCTGGGCATAGACCGAGACCCCGCCCGCGTCGTTCCCGCCGCCCATGACGATGAGCCCGGGGCCGACGATGATCAGCAGCAGCCTCAGCTTTCGCCGCAACGATTTCGGTTTTGCCGTCTCGCTCTGCTTGAGAGTGCCGAACGCGCCGACGATATCGCCGACGTGCTGCGGGTCGAGTACCGCGGGACCGCCGGATCCCTGCGCTATTCCGGGCGCAGAAGCCGAGCTTTCGATAGCCAAAACCGTACCTCTCCGGGCTGTGGACACGCCAGTGTAAGCTCATTTACATTCCCATGGGTAAACCGGTACGGCTGCGACTTTGATGTGCCATAAGGTTGTCGTAATATCACCCGATGCACCGAATCGATCGATGAGCTGCATGTTGTAACATGTGTTTCGCCATAGAAGCGGCCTTAACCTGAAACAGGTGTTGCGTATCCATGGACGAGGAGATCTACCTGTCGAGTTGGCTGGTGCTCTTGGCTCAGCTTCCGAGCAAGCCGTCCAGTGCGCGCGTAGCGCTATGGCGACGCATGCGAACCGCTGGCGCAACCGCAGTGGTGAACGGGGCCTGGATGCTCCCCCGCACTACTGCGCACGAGACATTCTTCGAACAGTCGCGCGAAGATGTCATCCGGCGGGGCGGGATCGGGTTCGTACTGCGAGTCTCGGGCCCCTCCCCGGAATCGGATGAATCGATCGTACGGCTTTTCCGGTCCGACAGGTCCCGTGAATATGACGAATTCGCGGAGCGCTGCACCGCTTTTCTCAACGAAATTAACCGGGAGTCCACCGCCGAGAAATACACATTCGCCGAAATGGAGGAAAGCGAGCAGGACCTGAAGAAACTAGCGCGCTGGCTGGCCAAGATCCAGGCGCGGGACTTTTTCCCTGATGAGCGCAAAGATCGGTCAAACGATCTGCTGGCGCAATGCCGACGTGCCCTGCGAGGCTTCTCGCAGCAGGTTTACAAAGTCGAGGGGGTGCGCGGAGTCCGCCGCGGGATGGAATTATCCCATTACTCTCGTGCCCGAACCCGAAGAGCGCTGACGTTGTCAGCACAGTCACCACGCGCCCCTCGCCGCGCAAGCGACAACGGTCGAGCACTCAGCGTAAAGCCGGTTCATCTGTGCGAAGTCTTACGAGGTTGGAAACGGTTCAAAGGTCCTGGACGGGATGGCTAAGGTGGCCCGGTGAGCTTGCTACTGATCCAGGTCGCTACCGTGACGGCCCTGTTCGCGGGGACCAACGTCGATGACATGGTCATCATCTCCCTGCTGAGCGCGTCCGCACGGGCGGGTCGGCCGCCAAAGCACTGGCAGATATGGGCCGGGCAGTACGTGGGCTTCGGCGTGCTCATCGGCGCGTCGCTGGCGCTAGGCCGGGGTCTCTCGCTCGCTCCGACGCGCTTCCTGTGGGTGCTCGCCCTCCTCCCGTTCGGCGTCGGCGCCGTCGGCCTCCTGAACGTGATCCGCTCGCGGCGCCGCGGCGAGGAGCCGAAGGCTCCCTCCTCTACTGCCGGAATGTACGGCGTCGCCGCGATCACGATCATCGACGGCGGCGATGACCTCGCCGCGTACACGCCCTTCTACGCCACGATCCACACGGGCGAGATCGTGGTCAGCATCGCGGTCTTCGCGGTAATGATCGCGGTCTGGTGCCTGATCGGCCGCGCTATCTCCCGCTACAAGCGGGTCGCCGATGTTATCGACGACTACGGCGATTGGATCCTCCCGGTGACCATGATGCTGCTCGGCATCTACGTCCTCGGTGAGACCCTCCACTTCTGATCGCAGCCGGGCCAGGCCGGGTCCGGGTCGGTACGCCGCCCGGCGATGAGCGGCGAGCGTGGACTTGGCGGCCCCCGACGCGCCGACCATGGTCTTGACGACCCTGGACGGCACGGTCAGCGTCAAGTCCCGCACCACAACAGCCACAGATGAAACCACCATCCGTTCGATGCAGGCGAACGGATGGTGGTTTCATCACGCTACGCGTCAGCCCATGACGTGCAGGACGCCGGCCGCCACCAGCATGGCGCCTCCGGCGGTTGCGTTGGCGATCCACATGTGACGCCGTATCGCCGGGATCGAGTACGCGACTGCAATACCGATCGCGAGCCCGACGCCGGCCTGGATGGCGCTCGACGCGAACTGTTCGAAGGCCGAGAGCCCGATCGAGGCGTTATGGGAAACGCCGTCGACCGCGCCGAAGGTGATGTTGTCGAGGCTCAGCAGCCACGGCAGGATCCACACGCCCCACCGGGCCTTGGGATTGTCCTCTGCGTGCGCTGCCTTCCTCGAGACGATGGCGACCGCGATCCAGTAGAGGCCGAGTACGGCGACGACCGTCGGCGCGAGGAAGCCGAGGCTGTCCGGGTACGACCAGTGAATGGCGCAGCCGAGCAGGTACCCAAGCCCGTCACCAACGCCGAAGAGCAGCGCGAACGGGACGAGCACGGACAGTTTCCGCTGCATGATCGGACCGACCGCGATACACGCGATCAGGCTGTCGGTGCCTAGTAGAAGCCAACCACCCATACTTCTCCCTTTCCCTTTCGATCTTGACAGGAGCGTTTGGTCAACCACTCCCAGCGAGCATTGGTGCTTCGCTCCCTGGAGCACCCGTTTCCTGCCCCTGATATCCAGATCACGAGGCGTTAAGCAGCGTAAGACCCCAATTTAAAGACTGTCAACCTTTCCTGAGAAAAGACATCTTGACCTGCTGCTGGTGACAGGTGTTGCATTGGAGTTCCGTGCTCTCGCATTGGAACAGGTGTTGCATTCGGCCTATCCGAGACCGAAACACGTGTTGCGTTTATAAAAATGCGCCCAGGAATGAAACACCTGTTGCGTCATAAATGGATGTCGGAACTGAAACACCTGTTGCGCATGAAGGGCTCTGATAAGCCCCGAACTGAAACACCTGTTACGCCTCAATGGCTCCGGATAAGTCTCTATCCTCCGTGGGGCGAGATGCCAGCGGTGCCGACGCTGGTCAGAGTAGAAGCGTGTGACCTGCCCTGACGTCCGCCACGCTGAGCAGGGCAGCCTCTTGCGCCCCGGCGAGCACCTGTTGGTAGATGGTGATCGCGTGGATCGTCCAGGGGACCAGCGCCGCAATTCCGGCTAGATCATAATGGGTTTTGACGGCTGCAAGGTTGAGCGCGTCTCCACCGGGCGGGTCGAAGCACCCGTTCAGCGGGCCGGGAAAGCGGCGGCGCCGAGAGAAGCTCTTGGCGACGAGAGGCCGGCCGTCGCTAGCACGCATCAGGCAGTGGAAGCTAAATCATGTGGCTTTAGCTGTCAAGAGATGTGTCTGGCGTCTCTGGCTTCATGTACGCCCCGTAGAAGAACCCACGCCTAATTTCTCACGATTGGCACTCTGGTCGGCCCCTTGTAAGTGACTCGTAAGATGTTTCCTGTTCAGGGGTGCGCTATTTGCGGAACAGTTGTTGCATGTCAATCGAGGCGGACGGCTGCGCAGCAAGCTGGCTCCTTTTGCTAACCCAGCTCCCGAAGTCGCCCTCCAGCGCTCGGGTCGCGCTGTGGCGGCGCCTGCGGGCCGCTGGCGCTACCACGATGGTCAACAGCGTCTGGGTGCTGCCGGAAACGGATTCACACGCCGAGTTGCTCGGGCAACTGCGGGACGGGATTCTCCGCCAGGGCGGCACCGTGTTCGTGCTGAGAGCCTCCATCTCGCAGCCGGAGGTCAACGAGGCGATCATGGCACGCTTCCGGGCGGATAGAGGCCGGGAGTACGACGAGCTCGCCGAGCGCGGCTCCGCCCTCCTGAGCGAAATGGGCAAGGAGAGCAAGGCCGGGAAGTACACCTTCGCCGAGATGGAGGAGAACGAGCAGGACCTGGAGAAGCTGGTCCGCTGGCTAGCCAAGATCCGGGCGCGCGACTTCTTCCCCGATGAGCGGGGGCAGCAGTCGGCCGCCATGCTGGCGCAGTGCCGGAGCGAGCTGGAGACCTTCTCGCAGTCGGTTTACGCAGCCGAGGGAGTGGCGGCCGAGGACGTAACGGACACTGCTGCCCACAGCCTTGAGGTGCCCGGTGGAGCGGAGCTGCGGGCTACGTGAGGAGTCGTTCTGTTAGCAGGAGGGCCGCTATGACGATCATTGCAGCGCCGGAGCAGCGGGCTATCACTGCGATGCTGGCGGGGCGTGCCCGCAGTACCCGGCGTGCTGCGGTGCCGACGCCGGTGTAGACCACACCGCAGTTGGCGGTATGCACCAGGCCCAGCAGCACGATCTGGGCGGCGAACGGCCAGGCCGCGCCACGGGTAACGAACTGCGGCAATAGGGCCACAAACAGCAGCAGGGCTTTCGGGTTCAGGCCGCTGATGCCGGCTCCCCGCAAAGCCTGGCGCGCCCACGACTGAACGCCCTCGCCAGATTCGGAAGCCGGTGCGGAAGGGCGGGCCAGCGTGGATATCCCGAGCCAGAGCAGGTACAGCGCGCCGAGCGCGGTCAGCGTGGTCAGCAGCAGGGGCCAGCGGGCAAGCAGGGCAGCCACGCCTGCCGCTACCACTGCGGTCAGCGCTACATAGCCCGTCAGCAGCCCGGCCACGGCAGGAAGGACCGAGCTGCCACGTAGTCCGGCTGCGATCGCGTAGGCCCAGTCCGCGCCCGGGACAAGCACAAGCAGCAGGGACACCGCCCAGAACCCGGTGACGGCACCGATCGCCATTCCCTTCTCCGTTCACCAGCGTGGCCGGACCCAGTGCCCGGCCAGAAGGGAAGACTAGGCGTATTCACGCGAAATGTGCTTCCAACTATTTGCCCGATGCTCGTTCATGATGGAAAGATCTTGCTTATGGATGACGTTGACCGGAAGATCCTTGCCGAGCTCCAGCGAGATGGTCGCCTGACTCTGACTGAGCTCGCCGAACGAGTCCGGCTCAGCGCCTCGCCCTGCCACCGTCGCCTGCGCGCCCTGGAACGCTCGGGAGCGATAACCGGCTACCACGCGCGCCTCAACGCCGCAGTCCTCGGCCTGAGCTTCGAAGCACTGGTCTTCGTCACCATGCGGTATGAGGACCGCGACACAATCGCCGCCTTCGAAGACCAAGTCTCCGGCATCCCCAACGTGCTCCACGCTCAGCGCCTCTTCGGCGACCCGGACTACCTCCTGCGAGTCGTCGCCCGCGATCTGCCGGCCTACACCGAGCTCTATGACGAGCACCTCGCGACGCTACCGGGCGTAGCCCGCCTCAACTCCACCCTCGTGATGAAAAGCATCGTCGAAGCCCGCCCCCTGCCGTTCTGAGCGCGGAGGTCGGCGTCGCCTCCTGACGGACCCGCTGCCGGCTTAGCGTGCTCCCGCAGACGAGGCGCTGGCCGGTGAAGGCAGCTCGACGGCAGCCGCCCGGCGGCGGGCGCGCCGCTGCCGGACGTGGCTGGTGCCCGACATTGCGTAGATCTCAGCTTCCCGTTCCGGCGCATGGCGGCGTTCGGCCAGGTGGAGCAGGTCCATGCCGGCCAGCACGGCCAGCGACCCGGCCAGCCAGATCCCGAGGACGAGCAGTGGGTGCTCCAGGCCGGCGTCCGGGAGGTATACCACGTCGCGCGCGGCGGACACGATGGCGCCGTTGGGCAGCCACGGTGCCACCTGGCGGAAGCCGTCGGGCAGGAACCCGAACGTCAGCGTCCCGCCGGACACGGCGTTCCCGACGAAGACCAGGGCGAGCGCGGCGAGGCCGGTTCCCGGCAGCCCGACGACTGCCTGGCAGGCGGCGACGAACGCCACGAACGCGAACGCGCCCAAGAACCCCACGCCGATCAGCGAGATGGTCGCGCCGGTCAGGGCACCGAAGACCACGTCGAGCACGAGCACGCTGGTGATCGCGGCCAGCAGGGCGAACAGGGCCGCGGCGGCGATCCGCCACCAGATCCGGAACCGCTTCCCGGCCAGGAACAGGCCGACGCCGCCGATCACGCTCGGGATCAGCAGGCCGAGTTCGAAGACGAAGACCGACAGGCCCGCCCGGTCGCCGGCCGGCAGTGGCGCGACGTCAAGCGGCCGTGCTTGCCGGTGAAATGCGGTCGCCGCAGCCGTGAGGGCCGCGGTGATGGCCTGCTGCTGGCTCGGCCCCGCCGCGCCGGCGGTCACGATCGTCACCGGGCCGGCCGCGCCGGCTACGAGCCCGCCGGCCGCCGCCTGTGAGCGGACGCTCTCGGCCACGGCCTGGGCGGTCGGCTCGTCCACGACGGTGAAGCCGCCCGGTGCGGCGTGCGTGAGCCCGGCGGACAGTTCCCGGGTAAACCCTGCCGGGGCCGCCACGGCGAGCCGCACGCCGTGCGGTGCGGGGGCGTGATCGGCGAAGCCGAACGAGAGCGTGAGGATCAAGCTGACTGCGGCAGCCGACACCGCGATCGCGAACAGCCGGAGGGGTGATGGCTGGCGGCGCAGCCGGGACTTGTCAGGCATGAGGTGAGTCCTTCCTGGTGACATGCGTCACGAGGCCATTAATGACCAAGCGGTTACTAAGGACGTTACCACCTCTTGAGCGCTAATGACCAGTTGTATACTTAGCTCGTGGAAAGCCCGTCAGACCGCCCGCCTCCCAAGCGCCGGCGCGACCCGGAAGCGTCGCGTGCCGCGATCCTC
>Ga0123356_10001050_pt1 | contig 30686 bp, 25 predicted proteins | sample TergutEmb28metaG_2_FD_92546 | JGI IMG/M metagenome (GOLD analysis project Ga0123356, IMG submission 92546) | Embiratermes neotenicus P3 segment gut microbial communities from Petit-Saut dam, French Guiana - Emb289 P3 | ecosystem: Host-associated > Arthropoda: Insects > Digestive system > Gut ...
AAGGATGGCGATATAGAGTCGCATGAATACAGAAGTGCAATTGTAGATACTTTTATTAACTCCATTTTCCTGTATGATGATGAACTTGTAATAGCTTTAACTGGAAAGATGGAACGGAGACGTTGACAATGGCGGAGTTGGAGAGTTCGCATTTAGACGATAGTCGCCCGCCAAATGGAAAAGTCCTGTTTTGTTTACAGGACTTTTGTGGTTTAGTTTGCTTTTCGCAGGATGCAGGTGAAGCGGAAGGTGGAGCCTTTTGAGGGTTCGGAGATTACTATTATTCTGCCGCCCATCATTTCTATGATGCGTTTTGAGAGGGCGAGACCTACGCCGATGCCGTCGTGTTCTCTTTTGTTACTTCCGTCGACTTGCTCGAAAATATCAAAGATGCCTTTTTGCTCTTCTTTTGAAATTCCGATACCGTTATCCTCGACTGTGACTTCTACCGTGCACTTCTTATCATCTTCGCCGGTAATGCGAGCTTTTATATTTATCTCTCCACTGTCGGGAGTAAACTTAATTGCATTTGATAAAAGGCATATAAGTATTTGCTCCAATCGTTTCTCATCGCCAATCAGAATTTCCGGCACCGAGTCATCGATATGAGTTGATATCTGTTGCACCTTTGCTTCTGAAAACCCGGCAGTTTCTTTTAAAACGCCCTCCACCATCGCTCTAAATGAAAACTCTGTTTCATAAAGCTTAATAGCACCATATTCCATACCTGAAATATCAAGCACATCATTTATCATGCCGAGTAAATGCGAAGTTGCATTTTCGATTTCTTCAAGACATTCCTTCGCTCTGTCGGGGCGCATTTTCATCAACCGCGTCATGCCCGTAATTGCATTGAGTGGAGTACGCATTTCGTGGCTCATGCGCGATAAAAACTCGCCTTTCACACGGCTTGAGTGCTCTGCTTGCTCCTTCGCCGCAACAAGCTCCGATTGCAGCTTCAATACAACATTAAGATTACTTTCTATTGCATTACGCTCGATAATCTTAATCTGATTACGAACTCTCAGCTTAACTATCCCCGGCTTAAACGGCTTTACCATGTAATCAGCTGCACCAAGCGATAAGCCCTTCTCTTCGGAATAATCATCACCTAGCCCTGTTATGAAAATGACCGGGATATCTTTTGTTTCTTCGTTGCTTTTTAAGACAGTAATAACATCATAACCGTCCATCTCCGGCATGATAATGTCAAGTAATATAACGTCGGGTAATAGTCTTTTTGCTTTGTCAATGGCTTCTATTCCACCCTTTTCGACGAGTACCGTATACTCAGAGCTGAGTATCTCTACCAGTGTCTGAATTACCAGCTGCTCGTCATCAACGACAAGAATTGTGTTTTTCTTGGTTTTCTCCACGCACTCACTCCTATTACTGTTTATTCATTATATCTTCAAGCACACTAAGTGCTTTCTTGAAATCAAAGTGCTCTATTTTGCGCACAAGCTCCTCAGTCCCCGGAACTCTGTGAATATCCGCGACAAGCTCAACACATTCGGCATTCCCGTCTTTAAGCAGCACTTCAAGCTTTTCAAACAATTCTTTTGTTTGTTTTTCACTTAGCGGAGCTGAAGCCTTAACCGGTTTTTCATTAAGAAGCGGCTTTAGCTCGGCAACTAAAGAATCAAATTCATTTTTCAATACATTCATCAACTCTTTTGGTATCGGCAGTTTGTTCTCCGTCAAGAGTGATTCGACTTTCTGCGCCGCATCTCTGAGATTTTTCCTCCTCAGCTGCGCCGCATTACCTTTCATTGTATGAGCAAGCCTGTGTGCAAGCTTAATATCTCCGTCCTTTATCGCACTTTCGAGCTCTTTATATTTTTCACGGTTGTTTGTAACAAAGCTTAGCTGCAGTTTATTTTGCAATTCGTCTTTATCGTCTTTATTTAGGTTCGTTTCTGTATGATTTGTAACCCTAACAGGTTTAATGTACTTTAGCAGTAAACTCCACAGGTCGGCAGTTGTGAAGGGCTTTCCAAGACAGTCGGGCATGCCGTTTCTCTTGTAATTTTCCAAATCACTCGCCATAACATTTGCAGTTAATGCAACTACCGGGATTTCCGAATCAAGTGCTTTGATTTGTGTCGCTGCTTCAATACCATCCATAACCGGCATGAAGATATCCATAAAGACTAAGTCGAACATTTTCTCTTCGCTGCCAAGGCGGTCTTTTACGATGCTGACAACCTCTTCCCCATTTTCAGCGGTTACGACGCTCAAGCCTACGCGTGATAGATGTTCCCGCATCAGCTCTTGATTTACGGGATTATCATCACAAACAAGAACCTCGCCGGTAAAATGCGGCTTTTCCATGTTTTTATTCTTACAACAATCAGCATCATGCTCGAGGTTATCTGTTGAATTAAGTGATATCTCGAATCCAAAGACACTTCCTGCGCCCGGTGTGCTTTCAACCGTCAGCGTTCCACCCATCAGGTTTACTATATCTCTTGCAATTGTGAGACCAAGTCCTGTGCCGCCGTATTTTCTGGTTGTGCTCGAATCGGCTTGAATGAAGGGTTCAAATATAGCTTCAAGCTGATCGTTATCCATGCCAATGCCGCTGTCCTTAACCTCAAATGAAATTGAAATTTTTTCATCGTCGGCACTTTTACTTACCGAATTAAAAACAATCGAGCCTTCGTCGGTGAATTTTACTGCGTTATATAGAATATTAATCAGCACCTGATAGAGCCTTATCGGGTCACCAACGAGTCTTTTGCCCGAAATTGTTTCAGTATTCACTTGCAGCTCAAGCCCTTTTTCTTTAACGCTCGGCAGAATTACGGACTGGCAGCGCATTAACACTTCGTTTAAGTCAAACGGTTCATTTTCGAGTTCGATTTTGCCCGATTCAATTTTTGATATATCAAGTATGTCGTTTATAATCTGCAGCAGCCATACAGAGCTATCTTTGATTTTTTTGACATAGACTTTGCCTTCGGGTGCAATCTTGTCATCAGGCATATCAAGAGCCAGCTCGGAGAAGCCTATAATGCTATTCATCGGTGTTCTGATTTCGTGACTCATTGTAGCAAGAAACTCACTTTTCGCCCTGCTTCGTTCTTCTGCAATGTCAGCGCGCCGCATCTCTTCATATATTGCATTTTGCTGACGCATATCCCTGGTATACTCTGCAAGAGCAAAGTCTTTTTCATATTCGACACGTACATAAATTACAGATGCTGCCATTGAGGTACCGTCAAGCATTTTATACTCCCAGTCAAACTCGCAAGTACCATCATCATAGGCTTTTTTGGTATACTCGTCGATCAGGTCTGCTGATAGTCTTCCGTCAGGCTGATATTCAGGGTCAAGCTCTCCGGATCTTTGAATGCATTCCTCTTTACTTTTAAAGTTGAAAAGACTTACCGCTTTTTCGTTACAGTCTATTATATCATTATTACGATTCCACAGCCTGACACATAACGGTGTTTTTTCCATAAGAATACGTGCACGTTCATTTGCTTTTGCCAGTTCAAAAGCCATGCTTTCAAGCTCGTCAGAATAATCTTCAACTGCGTCTTTTACGCGCATGTAGAGTATCTGGTTTGAAATGCGTTTTTGTAAAAGCGGCCCTGAGAAAGGTTTAGTTATATAGTCCACTGCACCAAGACTAAAGCCCTTCCTCTCACTTTCTTCATCACTTTTTGAGGTGAGAAATATAACAGGGATTTGCTGAAAGCGTGAATCTGCTTTAAGCCTGGTGATTGTTTCAAAGCCGTCCATTTCAGGCATTTCGACATCTAAGAGGATAAGGTCGGGGATGTCATGCTCAAGATTTTCAAAAAGTGTCGCTGCTGTTTGAACAGTGTAGACCTTATAGAAATCCTGAAGCAGAAGCTTACCTTGATTTAGCGTGGCTAAATTGTCGTCTACCAGTACTATTTTATGACGTCCTGCCATATTTATGCCTCCTCGTTATTTAAAAGTGCTGTTAATTTTTCCTTGACACTTTTATATTTACCTTGATTTACACTCTCTCTCAGCCAGACAACAAGACCATCGTCTGCTGTGTATTCGTAGGCTTCAATCGAAGCCATGACATCGTCTATTTCATCAATATCGAAGCTGATTACAGCACTGAGAAGCCTTGACATTTGCTCCTTTTCGAGCCTTTCTTTTGTCATTTTAATCTCAGTCTTGTTTTTAGCAATGGTTTCTTCGATATCATTTAAGAGACTTGTGATATCATCTAAGAATTTTCGATTATTTGCATTAATAAAGTCATAATTTCCTGCGTTTGCTGCTCTTTCCAACGCTTGTGCTGAGTCTGCAATACCTTGTGCGAATATTCCGTGACTCGAGCCTTTTATACCGTGAATTGTAACGCCGTAAGTAATCATATTCCCCTGGTTGACTCCGCTTATAATGCCAAGCAACGGACGGGTATTGTGTACGTAAGATTCGAGAACCTTGAAGTATGTAACCTCACTAAAGCCAAAGTGTGCTATGCCTTTTTCAATATCGAGACCGGGGATTTCTTCAGGCAGCAGTTTTCTTTCCATGCCGCGTCTTGCTTCAACATTAATGACTTTAACAGGCAGCAGTGCTTCTGCATCCTTGTCGCGAACCCACTGGCGAAGAACAAGGTCAAGTCGGGCTATGTCTATGGGTTTTGCTATGAAGGCTTGAAATCCTTTGCTGAGAAACATTTCTTCATTTCCGACAACTGCATTCGCCGTCAGAGCAATAATCGGTATGTTCGCTGCGTACTCCGTGTCGATTTCTTCGCGAATTATCCGCGTAGCTTCAACACCATCAATCCCCGGCATCATGTGGTCCATAAAAATTGCGTCATACTCTATGTGCTTGCCGCGAATTGCATCTACCGCTTGCTGCCCTCCCGTCAGGCAGTCGATTGTCATGCCGTAAAGTCCCATCAGACCTTTTGCTACATCAAGATTCGTCGGGTTATCATCAACAATGAGTACACGAGCATAGGAGAGATTCATGCGTGTCATTTTTGCATGCTCAAACCCTTTGATGGAGTAGTCGAAGCTTTTAAGGCTTTCTACAACATCCTGCCCAATTGTATCATCGCTTATATATCCGAGCTTCAGCTTTACTGTAAATACGCTTCCTCTTCCGTACTCACTTTCAACAGTGATTGAACCGTCCATCATATCGGCAACTTTTTTTGATATTGAAAGACCAAGCCCTGTGCCTTCGATTCTGCGATCACCTCTGCCTTTTACGCTTTCTTCTTCCATCTTGCCGTAAAGTGTAAACAGCTTATCTATATCGGCAGGTCTGATACCAATTCCTGTGTCACGTACATACGCAGTAAATTTAATTATTTCTCCGTCACGGTCGCACCGCACTCCCAAGGTTACAGTTCCTTCTGTGGTGAACTTAAATGCGTTTGAAAGGAGATTGTTGAGAATTTGCTTCAGCCGCAGCTCATCACCGAACAGATAATTCGGCAGGTCGTTATTTATGTCGAGCACAAGCTTGATTGGCTTCTCTTCAATATATAATGCACTTTGTGTGATGGTGTCGTTGAGTAAGCTCGGCAGGTCGAATCTGTGAGGATTGAGTGCCAGTTTATCAGCTTCAATTTTTGAAATATCAAGGATATCGTTGACGAGGTTCAGTATAGTTTCGCCTGACCTGTATACCTTAATGAGATTCGAATAGGTTTCATCATCGAGCTGCACTGTTTCGAGAATAAGCTCTGTCAGTCCTATTACTGCTGTCAGCGGCGTTCTCATCTCATGACTCATATTTGCAAGGAAATTACTCTTTGCACGCGATGCAGAAAGTGTTGCTTCCTCTGCTTTTATCCGATGAGAAATATCATAAGCTGCACCGACAATTCCGATGATTTCGCCGTCTCTGACAAGAGGGGTTGAAATGATTTCAAAGACCGGGGAGATACCGTGAATGCCTTTTATCCGCTTTTCGACTAATATAAGACGTTTTTCTTTAATAATTGCTTTTTCGGTTTCCAGGTAATCATCAACAATTGAGCCAAGCAGCTCATTTTCGTAACCTTGTGTCCCGATAATCGCACTTTCGTCGCAGCCGAAATGCTCTTGGAAGCTTTTATTTACGCGGATAAATCTGTGCTCTAAGTCTTTTGCGAACATGATTTCAGGTGCAGAGTTAAATATTCCTTCCAGGACTGATTTTTCTGTGGCGAGTTCCTTTTGAAGCTTACTTTTCTGTGCATTGTGCCTGAGATTAACTGTAAAGAATATAATTGCCCCGATTATAAGCAGTAGTCCAACTATTATTATTATAATCATGGCTATAAAAAACTGCGGGTTAGATTCCCATATTGTCGGTGGCTTGTTGATTATCTCCGCACCATCGGGAAGCCTGTCTGTGTTAACATCAAACTTGGATAGCTGAACATTATCGAATACCCAACGGTTAAAACCGGTCGAATCGTAGATTGTGGGTATATCTTCCGCATTTTTGCCATCTAATATATCCTCAAGCATTGATGCTGTTACTTCGGCATATCTGTGATAATCAAGACATTTTCCGCCGACAGCGTTAAAATCCACTTCGGTTGAGTAAAACGAAAATATTGGAACATTGCAGTATCTTTCAAGTAAACGCTTACTTTCGCTGAGTGTATAATACTGATAATTCGCATCGACAAAATATGAGCCTACAAGCATAATAGTGCCATCAGGCAATGTGCTTATATAATCCAGTAGTGCTGCAGCACTTAAATTAGCGTTATATTCAATGTTTAATCTGTCTCTGAACGGTTCGAGACTTTGCTCGATTGCATTTCTGTATTGCATACCTTCGGCTGTGTAGTCATTGAAAACAAAGAGGTTTGTTGTTTCGGGAAATAAGGTCAAGGCATTATCAATGATAAGCTCTGCTTCAATGTTTTTTACTATCCCTGTGAAGTTATAGTTATAGTCATACTCTTGGAGAAGTTCAACACTTTCAGGACTTGTTCCGTAAAATAGGACAGGAGTGTTTCTAAAATAGAGATAATAATAGTCCTTTACAAAATCTAGTGCGGTATCACCTGAAACAATAACGGCTGAAACATTCTTAGGCACAATATCCGTGCGAATCAAGGATGCGATTATCGGCAGGCTGATTTGACCTCTGCTCAGACGTCTTGCATCAAGGTTAACAGTCATCCAGTCGATGGACACTCTCTCTTCAAAGCTCCGCCTGAGGTCTGTAATAAACTGGTCTTCCCTGTTTAGCTCAATGCTCGTTGATAGGATATGCAATATTGTTTGATTGTTTTCAAAGTCCGGCATCGGTAAATCGTTTAGTATTTGCGAGGCGCTTCCATCGGCGAACTTCGCTTCGAGTGCCTGAACTATTCTCGGCGAAAGATTTTCATGCTTTTTGTTCAGATAAAGATATATCGGCAGCTTATCAACTTGCCCGACTCTTATAACATTATGTCGCTCACCGATGTTCTCGTGGTCTCTTTCCGCTAAAACAACAGCATCATATTCATCACTGACAAGACCATCGAGAACTGCTCTGTTGGTTGGTTTTTCTGTTATTGTAACCGTATCCGGCAGTCTTTCGAGGATATATGTGCGGTTGACCAGTATGCCAACGCGCAAACCTGAGAGCTCGTCCCACGAGTTAATCTGCAGGTTGCTGCCGGAGCGGGCAAATACCCGTACATTGCTGTTTTCAAACGCGTACGGTACTTGGATTAGATTCGTCTGAGATAAGTGCAGGTCGGGATATCCGGAGGTGACACCGTCTATTATGCCGTCATTTGCTTGTATCCAACTTTCTCTGGTAACAAGTGCGAGGAAATCGGAGCTTATGCCTATATCACGAAGTGCTGAAAATAGCAGTCTGTTTGTCGAAATCGGTTCGTTATCTACGGTGGCTATTACGAGATGCTCCTGCTCAGGGTCTTGAGCAATTGCATTATCGACATACGTTATCGCAGATAGAGTTATAATAAGGATTATTGATAATACCGTAAAAACTAAACTCCGAACACCTTTCATATAGTCCCCCCTGCTATATTAAGTATTTTACTGTCTTTTATCCGTAAACTCTCGGCAATCTGTTACTGAGCCCCGATAATAAATCGTTTGTTATTGTACCTGCTGCTTCTGCAACCTCTTCGCTTAGGATTTCTTCCCCTTTGTCTTTGCCGATGAATGTGGCGACGTCTCCTGCTTTTACACCTTCAACTTCTGTTACATCAAGTATTAGCATATCCATGCAGATTCGTCCTATAATCGGCACTTTGATTCCGTCTACAATTGCTTTGCCGTTATTGCTTGAAATATGCCGCGGATAACCGTCTGCGTAGCCTAAACAAACTGTTGCAATTTTTGTTTCTTCATCGGTTATAAACGTCCTGCTGTAGCTGACAAACTCCCCTGCCTTGAGCCACTTGACTTGTGCAATGACAGCTCTGAGTGATAGCACCGGGTGCAGTCCTGTTTTCACTTTTGTTTCACCGGTTTGACTATGCACACCGTAGAGCATTATTCCGGGGCGGATGTAATCGCATTTTACATCTGGATAATTATAGATTCCATAGCTTGATTGCGAATGTGTTTTCCCGGGATTGCAGCCGTTATCTTTCAGATGGCGGATTACCGCGTTATATCGTTCTATTTGAATGTTTGAAAAATCAATGTCGCTTGTTTTTAAGCTGTCAGAAGATGAAAGATGTGTTGCAACTGCTTCTACAATCAGGTTCTTGCAGTTATATACGCTTTCAATCTCGGTGAGGTTTGCGGCTTCAATACCAAGCCTGTGCATGCCTGTATCGATTGCTATGTGCACTCGTAGTTTCTGCCCGTAATCGTTTAGCTTTTTTGCGTAGTCGCCATCGACAACAAGCTGAGAGAGGTTATTGTCGAATAAGAAGCACGCATCTTCGGGCTTGGTGTAGCCCAGAACTAAAATGTCGCTGTCGGGCGTGAGCTTTCTGAGTTCTATAGCTTCACTTACGGTTGCAACTGCGAAGGTTTTAATGCCATCGGACAGCAAGCGTTTTGTTACTTCTGCAACACCATGACCATAAGCATTAGCTTTAACAACAGCCATGATTTCGCTGCCATCGTTTTTTTTTGCTTGCATATCGGCAACATTTTGAGAAAGTGCATCAAGGTCAATTTCGACCCATGCTCGCCCACGAGGGTTAGGCTTATCATCCATACCACTCGCCTCGCTTAACCTCAAGGCTCAGGCTGAGCAGCAAGTCAACAAGCTCGGGATAATCAATGCCTGCGGCTTTCATCATTCGCGGCAATTGGCTGTGTGCCGTGAAACCCGGTATTGTATTTGCTTCGCTGAATACTATATCGCCGTCCTCCTTCAGGAACATATCAATTCTTGCATATCCTCTGCAGCCTAGTGCTTTAAATATTTTTTTACCTGTTTCTTGAACTCTGCGTTCACTTTCTGCATCAATACGCCCGGGGGTGTGGATTTTTGATGTTTTGAGGGTGTACTTCTCTTTGAAGTCAAAGAAGCCTTGAGACACTTCGATTTCGTTAACCCTGCCTGTTTGCAAATCTGTATTGCCGATGACAGAGCAACCGACTTCTTTGCCGCTGATGTTTTCTTCGATTATTACTGCATCATCATAAATGAATGCTTCTTTAACTGCCGCAGGTATGTCGTTGTATTTATCCAGCTTTGATACGCCTATTGAGGAGCCTGCTTTTATAGGCTTAACAAATACCGGCAGTGTAAGCTCCTTAACTGCTGTCATAAGCTCTTCTGCCAACGGTACGGCTTCAAAGCTTACTGCCTTGGGTACGGTGATTCCTGCAAGCGAAATTACCTTGTGTGCTCTGTCTTTGTCCATGCAAAGAGCGGAAGCTGCAGAACCGCTCCCGACAACAGGTATTCCCGAAAGCTCACACAAGCCTTGGATTGTGCCGTCTTCGCCATACCTGCCGTGAAGCACGGGAAATACGACATCAACATTCACTGTTGATGTATTTCCGTCTTCGAAAATTATAATGCCGCCGCCTCTGTCGGAGGATATTAATGCTTTGCACAGAAACTGCTCGTTTTTATGCCAGTTATCATTTGGCAGTTCCTCAACCGAGCCTGTGTATCTGTACCATTTCCCTTTATTTGTAATTCCAAGCATCAAAACATCGTACTTTTCTGTATCAATTGCTTTAATAACCGAATAAGCCGAGTTTAGAGATACTTCATATTCAGGTGAAAACCCTCCAAAAATGACAGCAACCGTTTTTTTGCTCACGTAGAACCTTCTTTCCGTTAATTCTTTTAAACGATTAGAAATTTCGCTCTTATTTTATCACATTACACATCAATAGTATAGCATTTTATTAAATCAATAACTTTAATTATCTATAGCATTTTATGAGTCTTCATAAGGGAATATCGTTTTTATTGTGCCGTCTTCGCTGATTTCAAGCTCTGTGAACATAGCTGTACGCAGGGGTGTTTGTCCTCCTGACATTTTGCTGTCGTGGTAGAACAGATACCACTTGCCTTTAAACTCGACTATTGACTGATGAGTTGTCCAACCGACGACAGGCTCGAGTATTCTGCCTTTATACGTAAACGGTCCTGTTGGGCTGTTGCTCTCTGCATAGCATAGATAATGCGTGGGTCCTGTTGAGTATGATAAATAGTATTTCCCGTTAAACTTATGAATCCACGGGGCTTCAAAGTACCATCTATCCTTATCCCCTGCTGTGATTGGCTTGCCGTTTTCATCGAGGATTTTCAGCTCATAAGGCTTTTCTTTGAATGTCAGCATATCGTCATTCATCTCAGCAATATACGGACCGAGTCCTGCTTCATCACCTTGAGGACCGTCAGAGCCGGGTACCATTTTCGGGTCTCCTAAAACGAAGCTGCCTGTCTGCCATTTTTCGAGCTGTCCGCCCCAAAGTCCGCCGAAGTACATGTACGCTTTGCCATCATCATCAACAAACACGGCAGGGTCAATACTGAAGCTGCCGGGTATGTAATCCGGCTCGGCGACGAAGGGGCCTTCTGGTCTGTCGCCGACTGCTGCGCCGATTCTGAAAATGCCCTCTTTGTCTCTTGCCGGAAAATAAAAATAGTATTTTCCATTTTTATATGCCGCATCCGGCGCCCACATTTGCTTGCTCGCCCAAGGTACATCCTTGACGTGTAAAGCTACACCGTGGTCAACGCATGGAGCACCAATGTCGTCAATCGACAGGACATGATAGTCCTCCATCTGGAAGTGGTCGCCCTCACCGTCATCAAGTCCTTCGCACTCAACATCATGCGACGGGTATATATACAGCTTACCTTCGAAAACATGAGCCGACGGGTCTGCCGTATAAATATGAGTAACCAGAGGGGTTTTAAATTTAGATTCGTTTTGCATAACGGAGCCTCCTTGTAGTTGTTATTAATAGTATAACATTTTAAATTAACTGCTAGCAAGTGATATGTCATGGCTTTTTCGCGAATGAAACTACGTTTATACGCTTTATTGAGTGATTAGTGGAACTCTTGTATGAGTTCGACAAGACCCGTTCTGAGAGAAAAAGTCAGGGCATATCACTTGATAGCTGTCACCTTATTAAACAAATGAGATTTCTATTACGCCGCCGCTTTCTATTTGGAAGGGGCCGGGGGTTGGGTTTGTGGTTCTTTTTCTTCCGAAATAATCGGTGTCGAATATAAATGGAGTGCCGTCGGGTTTTTCAAAAGGCATCTCTGCTTGATAGCCGAAACCGAGTATGTCGGTTGTTATAACCCTCCCTGCATTTTTTGTAAACTGCTTGGGCTTGGTTATGAAAAACGAAACTGTTTTATTATCTAAATCCACTGAGAAATCAAGACCTGAATCAGGCTCGACCTTTGCTTTGATTTCTCTTGGATATGGAAGTGCGTTATTTAAATAAAGGTTATTTTCGAGAAAGACCGGGAATTTCGCTTGCTCGTTAATCGGCTTTGTCGCATAAGGTTTTTCATCGTCTTCGGTAGGATAGTCTGTGTATACAGCAGTGCCTACAGGATATGCCGTATATACCAATCCCCCGAGGAAACCTTCTGTTTCCTCAAGCGGTGCGTTTCCGAAGAATGCACGCTTCATCGGCTCGTTTGGCGTGTCGTCATCTTCGGGACGCAGAAATACGTTGTTATAGAAGCGGTCGTCTCCGCCCGGAAACATCATAACACCTGCGACTGCCGTGCTGTGCGGCACGTGGTACGGGGTGTAGCGATTGCACTCGGGGGATAATGCAATTTGTCCTGCAAACAGGTTGTGGACAAAAGCAATTCCTTGTGCAATATTTTGCAACGATACCGGTGAGAGCAGTAAGTTATTGTCCACAGTTGTCGGACCGTGACTTACTTCAATGAATAAGTCGGTACTGTCATTATCAAAAAACACATTGCGCGAGACTTGTGTGCCTTGAGCTTGCCAATCAAGCCAAAGTCCCCGATGTGTGTTATGGATAATATTACTGCTAATCACTGTATCGATTGCCGCATGGAGCTTAATGCCACCTGTCTCTGCTCCTGCGAGCTCACGTTTATGCAAAATATTGTAAATATGATTGTTTTCAATTGTGCTGAACGCACAGCCTAAATGACCGACAATACCTGTTTGTCCGCAATTAAAGATGACATTATTGCGAACAATGTGGCTGCCGATATTGTCCTTGCTCCAATTACCGTTAGCCGCACGGAATATAACCTCGCGTTCTCTTTGAGTTCCTTGCTTAAATTTTAAGTGCGACCATTCGTTTTGACCGGTGCTTGCATCTTTTCCGAGACTTACACCGCTGCATTTTGAATCGCTGATAATATTGTTTTCAATTATCCAGCCACGACTCCAATGCGGACCGATGAGCCCATCTTGAAGAGCAGTAGGCGGCGCCCATTGTGTTGCAGCTTGTTTAAGTGTAAAACCTCTAACCGTTATATAACCGTTGCCGGGTTTTGAAGGAAAAAACACGTAAGGTCGCACGTTGATTTCCACATTACCTTTGGTCGGATCCTCATCATGGAAATTTGCATAGATAGTTGTTGTGTCTTCACTAACTTCGCAGCACCATGCGTATTTTGAGAATTCTGGTTCTGTTGAGGATTCTGAAAGAATAGGCTTTTTTACTTTATCTATATCTGTAGCTTCGTACATCGAGCGTCCGTTTAGATAAACCTCGCCCAAGTGAAATACGCGGTCGTAGACCATTAGCCAATCTCCGAATATTACTTTTTCATAAGGATTAAATCCTGTGAAAAAACTGTTGTTAATTTCCGTTTTCCATATTTTACCGTCGCGCGTCCAGTCAGTGATGATTTCCGCACCGGTAATAGTGACCTTTTCACCATCAGCAGATTGATAAGTTATACGCTTGGCAGCAGTACCGCCAAACTTTGGGCTGACCCATTCACGGTAAATCCCTTCATGCACCGTGACAGTATCCCCGGGTAAAGCAACTTCTGCAGCCTTGCTTATTGTGAGAAACGGCTCTGTCCTTGAGCCCGGGTTAAGGTCACTGCCTGTTTTCGCTATATGATATTCCATATAAATAAAGCCTTTCAATATTATTGATCGAACTGTTTGCTATCTCTCTTCCAGCACAAAGCCGCACCAGTTATCTGCATATTGCAGCAGCAGTGTGAGTGGACGTTCATTTTTAGCGACTGAGCGATTGTCGTCGACGTATTGCCCGTCGTGGTATGCTATTGCTTGTGTTTCATCATCTGTGAGCGGAAGAAATGGCAATGCCAGGTATAGGCTGCGGATTGGGACACTTAGATATGTGAGGTCGTTGTTGTAACTGTAAGGGTACGTCGGACCGTAGCCTGCTCGGCGTTGGTTTTCTGTCGGATGGTTTTTGATATACAGCGGCTGATCCGGCATACCGACTTTGCCAAGGTCATGGAGTAATGCAACGATTACGCATGATTCATCTTCGATGAGTGGGTACAACGTATTTTTAATGCGGAGCAGTGTCTCCGCGACATTAATCGAGTGCTCGAGTAAGCCATTTTCCCTGCATAAGTGAAAACGGGTGCTGGCTGGTGCTTTCAGCCAAGCTGTTTCTGCTTCAAGATACTCCATTAAATCAGCAAATTCCTTTGCTCGTTTTGTCACTTTTGATTTTAATTCATTGTATCTGTCTTGAAGTTGTTTATCCATAACCCCTCCATAGAATTTATATATAGAATAATATCATATAGGATTGGTTTTTGAAATAGAATATGATAACATTAATCATCATTTACTCTTGTGGCATCGTCAAACATTATATATCTCAATTGTTTTGAGAGGTTTGTTTCTTTTGAGCTGCATTGCTCGCATTTTCGTTTAGAATCTTCTGCTTTCATGCTGCTGTGCAGGTGTCTGTAGATTCTGTACAGACCGTGTCCTGTGGAGGCGGCTATTATCCAGCCAACAATGCCGAGCTCGGTTAAGTTGGATAGTGCTGCAAAGAAAATGCAGACTAATGTGACGATGATGATTTGAATGAATAGAAATTTCATTTGAGTATCCTCCGTTTTGTGTGTCTTTTTCTTTTCCGGTTCTTATCTGTTTCCAGTATCGCATAGACGCTGTACAATAAAACGGATTCAAAACGAGTTTTTACCCGAAACGGAGTATTATTTATACAAAAGGAGGATATATTGTGGAAAAATATATTGAGCTTGCGAAGTCGCACGGGGCGCAAAATGTCGTTGCTATTACACCTGATGAGGTTGTTTTTGACGGCAGAACAATACTTAAATGTATGTTTGGCTGCAACTCTTGGGGCAAGGGGTGCACTTGTCCGTCAAAGCCGGGGTTTTTGCCGCTTGATGAGATGGAGAGGCTTTTCAGAATGTATAAGACTGTTTTGATAATTCATTCAACAGAAAAAAAAGCCGCCCAAAATGCTTCTTTTGCCGTTGAAGTTGAAGCATATATGGACGGTGATGTTATGTCTTTTTCAACATCGGACTGTGCTATCTGCGAGGAATGCGCAGGTCGCAGTGAGCAACCGTGCAGGAATGCCAAAAAGGCACGCCCTTCATGGCACAGCATCGGCGTCGACGTGTTTGCAACTGTAAACAAACTAGGTCTGCCGCTAAAGCCGCTCCGAAACGAAGACGACGAGCAAAACTGGTATGCCGCCGTCTGGCTGAATTAATTTTTGCGTTGTTTCTCCGGAGATATAGGCACGTTCGGGCAGTGGAGTTTTTCGAGTTTTTGTTTTGGTGCTGCCCATTTTACGGCATTTGTGATTATTCTTTGAATTTGCGGGACATGATATGTCGGATTTGTTTCATGACCGGGGCGGAAGTAGAATACTTTGCCCATTCCGCGGTTCCAGCAGCAGCCTGAGCGGAAGACTTCTCCGCCTTCAAACCAGCTGATAAATACCAGTTCATCGGGGGTCGGGATGTCAAAATGCTCACCGTACATTTCTTCGGTTTCAATGTCAATAAACTCGTCAATGCCTTCGGCTATCGGGTGATTAGGCGATACTACCCAGAGGCGTTCAAAGTCATCGAGTCGCCATTTGAGCGAGCCGCTTGTTCCCATTAGCTTTAAGAATGGTTTTGCTATGTGAGCCGAATGAAGTGCAATGAAGCCCATTCCGCGTAGAACTCTTTCATGTACCTTTGCTGCGATTCCGTCAGATACGTCGGCGTGAGCCATGTGTCCCCACCATATAAGCACGTCTGTTTCATCGAGCACTTTTTCTGTAAGACCATGCTCATTTTCATCAAGTGTTGCTGATTTAACTGAAAGCTCTTTGTCTTTCTTTAAGAATTCCGCGATACAATTATGAATTCCATCGGGATATATTTTAATCACTTCTTCATCGGTCTTCTCATGGCGAAATTCATTCCAAACTGTTACATTAATCATATTCATAAATCCTTTCGATTTCTGTTTCTGACATAATACATCAACCTGAATATTTCTACAAGGAGCAATGTTATGATAATAATTACTTATGGCAGTGATATTACAAAGAATACTTATGATACACTTGCGGCGTCTGATATCGGCGAGTATTTGAAAGCTGACTATAGTGTTTCATTGAAGCCGAATTTGGTTGTGCCGGGTCCTGCTTCTAATGGGGCTGTTACGCACCCGGAGGTTACTGAAGGCGTTATTATGTTCCTCAGGGATTTTGGTGTGAAGTCAATTAAGATAATTGAGAGTTCTTGGGTTGGCGACAGTACTAAACGTGCGTTTAAGTTCTGCGGATATGAGGAGTTGGGGCGGAAATATGCTATACCGCTGATAGATTTAAAGTCGGATAGTTGTACGGTTCTTAGTCATAGCGGTTATAAGATTAAGGTTTGTAACGAGGCGTTGAATACGAATTTTCTTATTAACATTCCTGTGCTCAAGGCTCATTGTCAAACACGTCTGACTTGCTGCTTGAAAAATCTCAAGGGTTGTATTCCCGATGGTGAGAAGCGGAGATTTCATACTTTGGGCATTCATAAGCCTGTTGCGATTCTTAATGATTTGATTAAAACCGGATATTGTGTGGTTGATGGTATTTGCGGCGACTTGACTTTTGAGGAAGGCGGTAATCCTGTGCGGTCAAACAGAATAATCGCAGGTCGTAACCCACTTATGGTTGATTCTTATTGCGCCGAGCTAATCGGGTATCAGCCTGATGATATTGAGTATTTGACTTATGGCAAAAAAATTGGAGTAGGTGAATACTACTCGTCCGATACGAAAATTGTTGAGTTGAATACAGACTGTAAATCTGTTGTGGACGTAAGTGGAATGAACGCCGCTGACAGATATCGCGGATTGATTGATGAAGATGCTGCTTGTTCGGCTTGCTACTCATCTTTGGTCTATGCATTGCAAAGAGTTGGCGGCAGGGGTGGCAGAGGTTCGGCAAGCTCAGGCGGCTCAGGTATGCCCGATAGGAAAATCCACATAGGTCAAGGCTTCAAGGGTAAAACCGGCAAAGGTCTCGGCATCGGCACTTGCACCTCCGGCTTTGAAAAATGCGTACAAGGCTGCCCGCCTAAGGCAACGGAGATTGTAAAAGCACTTCCCCTCCAACTGCCTATATCTGACTGTATAAGTCCTCAAGCATTGTGATGTATGAGCGCAGGGCTGTTTTAAGCTCACCTGAGTTACTGCTTGTTGTTTGCTTGCGTAATTCGGAAACAAGCTCTTCGGATATTCTGGCGATTGTCGCTTCAAACGGGTTCATACCTGATGTATTTGCGGAGCCGGGTAAGTTAGTCTTGCTGTCGATTACACCTGTGCCGTCTTTTTGTTGCCGTCTTGTAAAAGAGCCATCTTCAATGCTGGTGGCTATACCTGCAACATCTCCTGTCGGGTCTGCGGCTAATTGCTCAAGCATATTTTTGTTAACCCTGACTTCACCTGACAGAATCTTGCTTTTTGCCTCCGGCGACACTTCTCCGATAGCATCGATTGCTTCTGACATTCTTGCGTTACGCAGGATTGTATTCCGCGATACATTGTGTTCTTCTGCAAGTCGTCTTGCAGTTGTATTATTTTGAGGATTGACCCCATTTTGGGGTCGAACCTCACTGTATTGATTTCTACCTCGCAATTTTGAAACAATCGTCTTATCCGCTCTGTAATGCAGACCCCTGAAATAACCTAATTGAATCGTGGTTAAATTACGCCGTAATATCTGATTCCAAACAATCCAGATAAGCACTTCTTCCCTCGAAGGAAACTCCATCTCAACAGTATGAAACGGTAAATTATGCTTCATACAAATCTCATACCTGTTATGCCCGTCAATAACTATCCCATTCCAAACAACAATAGGATCACGAACACCATATAAAATTATGTTCTCCTCAAGATTCGCAAAAGTCTCCTCATCAAGCACCGGTAATAATTCTTTAAATTGCTCGTCTATAATAAGTTTTCGCATTGTTATTGCTCCTCATTTTTTCTTAACAAACAGTTAGATTTTATTAATATTTCTCTTGTAAATATCCTTATTTTAATTTCCAATGTAAATAAGGTAAAGAATTCTTTACATCGTGTTTTAGGAGGTTAGGTTCAATACGCGGAGGCGATGCGAGCGGCTAAGGTTGCGTTGTTTTTGACGAGGTGGATGTTTGCTTCCAGGCTTTTGCCTGATGTTGCTTCTTTTATTGCGCTGAGCAGGAATGGGGTTATGTTTTTGCCTGTGATGCCTTGCTCGTCGGCTTGCTTTAGGGCGACTGCTATTGCGGCGTCTATTTCTTCTTTTGGCATGGAGTGCTCGGGGGGGATTGGGTTGCCGATGATGGCACCACCTTTGAGACCGAGTTCCCATTTTGCTCGCATCATGTTTGCGACATCTTCGGGTGTGTCGAGTCTTAGTGGTGCAACATAGCCGCTCTCTGCGGTGTAAAATGCGGGGAACTCGTCTTGTCCATATGCGACGACGGGTACACCATGTGTTTCGAGAAATTCAAGTGTGCGTCCGATGTCGAGTATACTTTTCACTCCTGCCGAAATAACACAAACGTTGGTTGAAGCCAGTTCAATCAAATCAGCGGAGATATCCATTGAATCCTCCGCTCCTCTATGAACTCCGCCGACACCGCCTGTTGCAAAAAAGCGGATGCCTGCAAGCTCCGCCATTATCATCGTTGCTGATACTGTTGCTGCACCGTGCTTTTTCATTGCGATTGCATAAGGCAGGTCACGGCGTGAGCATTTCATTACATTCTTTGATGTTGCGAGTTTATTCAGTTCATCAGCTGATAATCCGATTTTAATTCGTCCGTCTAGTATTGCGATTGTTGCCGGTGTTGCTCCGTTTTCGCGTATTACGGCTTCGCAGCTAAGGGCACATTCAAGGTTTTGCGGATACGGCATTCCGTGAGAAATTATCGTAGACTCAAGCGCTACAACGGCTTTATTTTTATCGAGTGCTTCCCTGACTTCGGAAAGTATATCTATATGCATAATCATTTACTTCTCTCTAAATGCTCGGCAGCAAACCTTACACCTGCCTGTGCTTGTGACTTTAAATCATTTTCAAAAGTCATTGCAATACCTGCAGAAAATGCGTCTCCTGCGCCTGTAACATCCTTAACAACAACCGGAATAGCCGGAACGAACAACGAAGTTTTTTTATCTGCGGCACACACGCCGGCAACGCCCATTGTTACGAATACACGTCCTACTCCTCTTCCTACAATATTGAAGCTTGCTTGCTTTACGCGTTCTTTGGAATCAAGTGTTATACCCGATAAGCTCTCGGCTTCGAGTTTATTTAGCTTTAATATATCTATCTGCTCAAGATATTTCTCAATTCGCGACACCTTTGCGACCGATACGGCATCAACCATTACCGGGCCTCCGTCACGCAGTTCAAGTGCAAGTGCAATGATTTTTTCAGAAATATTTAAATCAATGATTAATAAGTCTGCATCTTTGATGATACCCTTATGCTTTGTTAATTCTGCTGTTCTGATTGATTCCGGTGCTGACATAGCATTAAACCCAACATGGAGCTCTCCGCTGTTCTCGAGTGCTGCTAAATATACACCAGTACTTGTGTTATTTTTTATTATCCAAGCATCCGTATTGATACCTATTTCCGAACTGCTTTCACGTAAGAGATTGCCAAAAGGGTCGTTGCCAACCGCGGTTATCATGTTGACATCAACTTTACGCAGAGCAAGCATTGCCGCAATGTTACGTCCGACGCCGCCTGCTTTGAGCCTTACATCGGCAGGATTTGAGTCGCCTTTTACAATTTTCGCTTTACTTTTTGCGATAATATCAATATTTGCTGCACCGATTACTGTAACTTGCATAATTATCCTCCAATGGTTGCTACGGGGGCAGTTTCGGTTTTTTGCCCCTTTGCTTGTTTAATGCTCAGTGCAATGCGTTTTCTTTGCGTGTCGATTTCGAGAACAATTACGTTTACAATGTCGCCGACTTTTACGGCTTCGGACGGGTGCTTGATGAATCTGTCGGCAAGCTCCGATACGTGTACCAAGCCGTCCTGATGTACGCCGATGTCTACGAATGCGCCGAAGTCTATGACGTTTCGCACTGTGCCCGTCATAATCATGCCGGGCTTTAAGTCGTTCATATCGAGTACATCGGTGCGAAGCTGCGGCGGTGGGAGTTCGTCACGCGGGTCGCGACCCGGCTTTTGCAGTGACGATACTATGTCGCGAAGCGTTGGCACGCCAACCTTGCATGATTCGGCAACACTGACTTCACCCCGCTTTTCAATCCATTCATGGATTGGGGGCATGTCTCCTACATCTTTGAGCGTCAGCCCAAAGGTTGTGAGCAGCTCTTTTGCTGCTTTGTAGGATTCGGGGTGAACCGACGTGTTGTCGAGGATATTTTTGCCATCGGGGATGCGCAAAAATCCGGCGCACTGCTCATAAGCCTTCGGTCCGAGCTTCGGCACCTTGAGCAGTGCTTTTCTGTCGGGGAATGCCCCGTTTTCTTCGCGGTATGTTACCACGTTTTTGGCAATCGTCGGGCCGAGTCCCGCTACTCGCTCGAGTAGCGGCACGGACGCGACGTTTAGGTCAACACCGACATTGTTGACGCAGTCCTCGACGACACCGTCGAGGGTACTGCTCAGCTGCGCAGGCGGCATGTCGTGTTGATATTGTCCGACCCCGATTGATTTCGGGTCGACTTTGACGAGCTCGGCGAGCGGGTCTTGCAAGCGCCTTGCAATTGACACCGCCGAGCGGATAGAAACATCAAACTGCGGAAATTCTTCTGCCGCGATTTTTGATGCCGAATAAACGGAAGCACCCGCTTCGTTTACTACCATATACGAAACGCCGGGCGTTGATTTAATAAGCTCGGCTATAAAAATCTCAGATTCTTTTGAAGCTGTGCCGTTTCCTATCGCAATGATAGTTACTTTGTGTGCATTAATCATTTTTTTAAGTGTTGCGGCAGCTTCCGCAACTTTTGATTGCGGGGGTGTGGGATAAACAACTGTTGTATCAAGCACAAGCCCCGTTGCATCGATTACTGCACACTTACAGCCTGTACGATACGCAGGGTCAACCGCAAGAATAGTGCGCCCACGTACAGGCGGCTGCATTAAGAGTTGCTTGAGATTATCTCCGAACATCTTAATTGCTTGCGTTTGAGCACCCTCCGACAATGTCGAACGAAGCTCCCGCTCAAGTGACGGATAGAGCAGCCTGTCCCACCCATCGTCAATCGCACGTTGAATATACTCGGTTGTCGATGTGTCGTAATCATTGAGTATTTCGTTATCCATTATATTAAGCGCAGCGTCATGCGGCACTTTCATAGTTACTTTAAGCGCCCCCTCTTTTTCACCCCGGTTTATAGCGAGAATACGATGGGGTTGAATACGTGAGAGCGGTTCTTCAAACTCGTAGTACTGCTGATATACAGGGTTGCCTTCTCCCGCTTTTTCGGAGCATAGTACACCCTCGCGAAATAATAACGGGCGTATCTTTGCACGAAGTGCCGCATCATCTGAAAAGTTTTCTGCAAGAATATCGCAAGCACCATTAAGGCAGCTTTCAACATCCGCTACACCTTTTTCCGTATCAATAAACGCTTCGGCTTTTTTAAGCGGCGACTCGCTGTTCATATCTTGTGCCAGCAGCCACTCGGCAAGCGGCTCAAGTCCTTGCTCACGCGCAACAGTCGCACGGGTGCGGCGCTTTTGCTTATACGGACGGTAGATGTCCTCTACAGCCGCCAGAGTCTGTGCAGCCTCAATCGCCGCAAGCAGCTCCTCGGTCATCTTGCCCTGCGACTCAATTGATTCACGCACTTCTTCTTTGCGTTTATCCAAATTCCGCAGGTACTGCAATCTGTCTGCAAGCTCACGAAGCTTCTGGTCATCCATCGCCCCATGCAGCTCTTTGCGGTATCTTGCAATAAAAGGAATTGTATTCCCTTCATCAATCAAGCTGATAACATTACCGACATGAACCTGCTGACAACCAAACTCCGCCGCTAATAAATCATCATACAAAAAAGCCAAACTTCTGTCCCCCAATTTTAATCATCTACAACCCCGCCTCTATCAAGCAATATACCCCGACTTTTTCTCTCGGAACGGGTCTTGTCGCCCTACACTCGCGAAAAAGCCGTGCCATATTACTTTCTATCGGCTACAATTTTACCATAATTCAATTTCATTCTCAACGGAATTTTGATATACTTATTCACGGAGGGTGAGCCTATGCATTATGGTGATTATAAGACAATACTTTCGGCAAAAAACGGTATGAACTTGTACCGCGGTTGCACTCATGGTTGTATTTATTGTGACAGCCGCAGCAAGTGTTATCAGATTAATCATGATTTTGAAGATATCGAAGTCAAACGTAATGCCGCAAAAATTCTTGCTTCGCAACTTTTACGCAAGCGCAACCCTTGCATGATAGGCACAGGTTCAATGTGCGACCCTTATATTCATCTCGAAGATGAAGTAAAGCTTACAAGAGAATGTATTGAGATAATTGAAAAGTCCGGCTTCGGTCTTGCAATCCTCACAAAATCGTCACGTATAATGCGTGATATGGACATTCTTAAAGCAATAAACGAAAAAACCAGATGTGTCGTTCAAATCACTCTCACAACTTACGATGAAGACCTTTGCAAAATAATCGAACCGAATGTTTCGACCACAGCCGAGCGGTTTGCAGTTCTTGAAGCAATGCGCGACGAAGGCATACCGACAGCTGTTTGGCTTGACCCGATTTTACCGTTTATCAACGACACCGAAGAAAATCTGCGCGGAATACTCGATTATTGCATAAGAGCCGATGTTAAAGCGATAGTCTGCTTTGCAATGGGAATGACACTGCGCGAGGGCAGCAGAGAGTATTTTTATGATAAACTCGATAAGCACTTTCCGTGGGTTAAGGCTCAATATATCCGCACATTCGGCAACGCTTACGAATGTACCAGCCCAAACAATCACCGCCTAATGGAAATATACAAGGATGTATGCAAAAAGCACAATATAATCTATAAACTCGACGACGCCTTCAAATTCATCCACAAATTCGAAAAAAAAGAGGAGCAGTTGTCACTATTTTAGGAGGTTTTATGGTACTTATGGAATCCGAGAGGCTTGTTTTACGTGATTATCGGGAGAGCGATTTAGATGATATGCATAGGCTTTGGTCTGATAAGAAAGCGATGTATTACTTAGACGATTTTTGGTGTAAAACCATTGATGATACTATTGTTTATCTCAAAACCGGTTTAACAAATTCCGACGGGCATTATTTTTGTATTTGCGAAAAACCAAGTGACCGTTTTATAGGGAGTGTCGGATATACAAGGATGAGTTCAAGACAAGGTGAAACACTTGCGAGACTAAGGTACGGAGTCACTGTTCTGTAAGGTTATCTTGCTCTTACCAGTCTGACCAAATTTATTATGACTGTGCCGAATATTAATGAAATAAATACTGGTAACAACCAGACCGGCAAGCTCACGGCATAAGATTGGACAATTGCAATTGTTGTAAATGTAGCAACAATTAATAGTTTAATAATGCTAATCATACTTTTCAAAATCTTGTATACCCGAAACATGTTATCTTGTGTCACGCGTACACCTGTGTTCCAGACCTGTGGGAATTGCTCCAGGATTGTCATGCCGATGTAAAGAACCCCTGCGATTATGGGCATAACGATTAGCGTGCTTTTACTATCCCATCGTGTCACCTCTCCGCTTGCATTAAAGTGCCCGGGAATTTGATCAGGTATACTGCTCCATCTAATAATAAGATATATTACAAGTCCAATCAAAAGTAAAACACACACTGCGTTTAGAACTATATCTAATATACTGTTCTTTATTCTCATGCCGATACCTCCTATCCAATCCTAGAGAGTTACTCACCTTGTCTTACTCCGCCCAATTGAGGCTGCGTCCTACTGCTTTGCTCCAGCCTTTGAGCAGGGCTTTTCTTTTATCAGCAGCAATCTGCGGCTGAAACGTTGTTTTACAACGCCAGAGTTGCTTTAGCTCAGCAGTATCTTTCCAAACACTGACTGCCAAGCCTGCGAGGTATGCCGCACCAAGCGCTGTTGACTCGCTCACCTCCGGCAGGCTTACTTGCATATCCGAAATATCAGCTTGGAATTGCATTAGCAGCTTATTCACCGACGCACCGCCATCAGCCTTGAAGCCGTTTATTCTCATATCGGTGTCGCTCTCCATAGCACGAATCATATCATAGCTTTGAAAAGCGATTGATTCCAAAGCGGCACGCATGATGTGCTCGCGTGTTGTGCCCCTTGTTATGCCAAGAATACAACCACGGGCATACATATCCCAATGCGGCGAGCCTAGTCCAGTAAAAGCAGGTACGAAATATACACCGCCCGAATCTTCAACTTGCGACGCATGGTCTTCAATCTCACGACTCTCCGTTATTAGTTGCAACCCGTCTCTGAGCCACTGAACTACAGAGCCTGCCGAAAACACACTGCCCTCAAGAGCATACGGCGGCTTGCTTCTCACCCCTGCTGCCAGTGTTGTTATAAGACCGTTTTTACTGCTATATGCCTCATCGCCCGTGTTCATAAGCAAAAAACAACCGGTTCCGTAAGTGTTTTTAACATCGCCTTTTTCAAAGCAACATTGCCCGAACAGTGCCGCTTGCTGGTCACCTGCAATCCCTGCGATAGGAATATCAATACCTTGAATCCCAGTGTGACCGTAAATCTCACTTGAACTGCAAACATCAGGCAACATTTCACGCGGAATATCGAGGGCAAAAAGCAAATCATTGTCCCAATCAAGCTGATGAATGTTATAAATCATTGTGCGTGAGGCGTTCGTATAATCGGTAACATGAACCTTTCCGTCCGTCAGCTTCCACACAAGCCAGGTATCGACCGTTCCGAATAAAAGCTCGCCCCGTTTCGCTTTATCTCTCGCCCCATCGACATTATCGAGTATCCACGCAATCTTCGAGCCCGAAAAATACGCATCGGGAATCAGCCCCGTTTTCTCACGAATGGTGACCGACAAGCCGTCTGATATAAGCTTACCGATAATGTCGGCGGTTCTGCGGCACTGCCAGACGATTGCGTTATAAACAGGCTTCCCTGTCGACTTCTCCCAAACAATAGTCGTCTCACGCTGATTTGTAATCCCGATTGCAGCAATGTCGCTGACATTTATACCGCTTTGCGCAACAGCCTCCATCATCACAGACATTTGCGAGGAATAAATCTCCATCGGGTCATGCTCAACCCACCCCTCACGAGGATATATCTGCGTATACTCCTTCTGCGCCATCGAAACAATATTCTGCATATCGTCAAACAGAACAGCACGAGAACTTGTCGTCCCCTGGTCAAGAGATAAAATATACTTCGACATAAAGGCTCCTTTTTATTTTAATTAGCAGACGGAAGTAATGTGTTTTCAATTACGGCAAGCGGAGCATGGACGTGGAGCGCCATAATCGAGGCATGGACGCCGAGCTAGTGGAAAAGTAATTGAAAACACATTACTTTCGGCTGCTCACCAAATCTGCTGCTGCCTCCCCTGCTTTTTCTGCTTCCAGTGTTACATTGTCTACAATGTCGTGAACGTGCAAAGCGTTGCCGCATACGAATATGCCGGGGGCTGAGGTTTTAATGCTTTGACCTTCTATCTTTATCTCTGCTGCATTCAACAGTTCGTTTTCAGGGATTAGACCAGCTGATAATAATACAGTGTCACACTCGAATACTTTATCAGTATCGGGGATAATATTCCATTTATCGTCTATTTGAGAAACTACAACCCCATCTACACGTGTATTACCGCTTATGTCTGTGACTATATGGGAAAGAAGCAACGGTATATCAAAATCATTTAAGCACTGAACAACATTTCTTAGCAGCCCACCGGGTTTAGGCTGTATCTCTACAACTGCAAGAACCTTTGCACCCTCGAGTGTCATGCGTCGAGCCATTATCAAGCCGACATCTCCACTGCCTATTATAACTATGCGTTTCCCGGGCATATAGCCTTCCATGTTTACATATCGTTGAGCCGTGCCTGCAGTTATTACGCCTGACGGACGTGTGCCGGGGATTCCGAGCGCTCCCCTTGCCCTCTCGCGACAACCGGTCGCCATGATTATACTTTTAGCTGATAACACTTGATAACCAATATCTGAACCCGATATATGCACTTCCAAATCCTTAGTGACCTTCAACGCCATTGTATCTGTCAGCACTTCGATTGACGTATCGGGCAGTAGCTTTATAAACCGCCACGCATACTCGGGTCCTGTCAGTTCTTCATTAAAGTACTCAAGTCCAAAACCCGTGTGAATACACTGATTAAGAATACCGCCAAGCTCCTTATCACGCTCAACAATTAAGATATCACGAAGACCTTTCTCCCATGCCGAATAAGCCGCAGCCATGCCTGCAGGACCGCCGCCGATAACAATCAACTCATAGCTTTTCATTGCATACATAAATTCGACCTTTATTTCGTCTTGGACGTAAGAACATACGTTCCCTCTTTATCCTGCAACACTTCAGTCGGGTCGCAGTTATAATGCTCTGCCAAAATCTCAAGAACGCGCGGTCCGCAGAAACCGCCTTGACAGCGACCCATTCCCGCTCCCGTGCGGCGTTTTATCGCATCAATAGAAAGCGGCGGTATCGGCGAATTCAGCACATCGAGCAATTCACCCTCGGTGACAGTCTCGCATCGGCATATAACGCGACCGAACTCAGGTCTGCTTTGAACCAGAGTTGCTTTTTCTTCTGCACTGAGCTTGTTAAAGCGAATTCTTTCACGCGTATCAATAAAGTCATCTTTCATGGTAAACTGCTTGTCACTTTCTACAAAAACGCCGCTGCTCTCCAACATTCCGACCGCCATTTTCGCAATCGCCGGCGCAGCAGTCAGACCCGGTGATTTTATTCCGGCAAGGTCAATAAATCCGGGCTTTACTTCCTCGATTATAAAATCGTCATACTCAGTATGAGCACGATTGCCCGAAAAGCTTCTGATTACAGCACTGAAATCGATATTCGGCACTGACTTGACCGCTGTATTTTTAACAAACTCGAGCTCGTCTCTCGATGTGGCAACATCGTCTTTTCCATCGGCAGCGATATTGCCGGGACCGACCATCAAGTTTCCATGAACTGTTGGAGTTACAAGCACTCCTTTACCTGCCTTTGTCGGGCATTGGAAAAGTATACTGTTGACCCGAGTTCCTTCACTCTTATCTAAAAGCCAATACTCACCCTTTGCAGGAGTAATCGTAAACGCAGACTCAGCTGCCATGTTGTGAATCTCATCGGCATATAGTCCTGCTGCGTTAATAACCGCCCGTGTCTCATAAACACCCTGTGAGGTGCGGATTCTATACCCTCCATCGATTTCGTCAATTCCCGTTACATTACACTCAAGCTTAACCTCTGCACCGTTTCTGACAGCGGTTTCTGCAAGAGCAAGTGTATATTCCCACGGGTCAACAATCATCGCGGTCGGAGCGTGAAGAGCACATACTACAGCCTCACTTACGTTTGGCTCAAGTCCCAGAACCTCTCCCTTTGATAAAACAGCGACCTCTGTTACACCATTGTCTCGCGCCTGCTTATAAAGCAACTGTATTGTTGCAGCTTCACTCTCCGAAAAAGCAAGAACATGAGCACCGCAATGCCTGTATGGTATATCAAGCTTCTCGCAGTACTCCTTTGCTAAGTTAACGCCTTCAACATCGAGCTTTGCCATTAGTGTACCCGGCAGAGGGTCATAACCTGCGTGGATTATTGCACTGTTTGCTTTTGTGGTTCCCATAGATACATCATTTTCGCGTTCCAGCACAGTTACGCATAAGTCGTAGCGCGCGAGCTCATAAGCCGCCGCCGCACCAACAATTCCACACCCGATTATTACAACATCAAGCATATATTATGCACCCTCATTGTTTTGCGCGATACTTGAATCCATAAATGCAATTAAGTCACGGCAGTATGGTTCTCTGTTAACATCGTTATATATCGCATGGTTCGACGAGTACTCTTTCAAAGTAACTATATCACCTGCTTTTGCCGCAAACTCCTTTATCGCCTTATTACAAACGACAGTGTCGTTATCTGCGTAAGCCAGGTAAGTTTTAACAGGCATTTTTTTTGCATTCTCACGAGCGAGTTTGCACCCCTTGATAATTCCCGTTATCATACGCACTGAAATAAACCCGTGATAGTACGGGTCTTTTGAGTAACCTTTTCTTCTTTCGGTATCGCTTGAGAGGCTGTCATGATTGAGCTTCCTATGATGTGTAAAGGTAGGAAGAATTTTATTTAGCAGCGTCAATAAGCAGCGTGTGAAAAGATTTAACGGCTTATATAACTCAAACCATGGTGATTCGAGCATTGCACATAAGTATTGATGTGCCGCTTCCGGTGGTAAATCAAGTAATGTGTTCGTTACAATGTTACCACCCATGCTATGACCGTATATAGCGATAGGTGTGTCGGGTGCGAGCTTACGGATTTTATCGGTAACAGATGCGATATCGTCAATGAAGCACTGATAGTCCGGAATTTGTCCATGCCATTTTTTTACGCCCTCGGGTGGTTTCCCATGCCCTCGTTGGTCGAAAATTACACTTGCATAGCCTCCTTGCCAAAGTCGTTCGGAATGCTCAAGGTAAGCAACGGAATGTTCACCAAAACCATGGCAAATCAGCACAATGCCTTTTGTCGCTTCATTTTCGATATTATAGGTTATTGCCGGAATTACTGCTCCATCCTTGGCGGTTATCTCAATATGCTCAATATTTTGCATTGATTCCACCTCTGAATACTTTTTATTACATTATACAATAACAAAAGGCTACGGTCAAAGTGATTTTGTGCTATTAATTGGTATAAAATGACATATTTTTTCTACTTTCCTTGTATACCATGAAAATCCGTGATATACTTTCCCTCACTACTTGCATTAATTGTATTGGGGGACTCACAAATGAAAAACATGAAGGTAAAAGTGAAAATACTAACAGTATTTTTAGGGTCGATTGTTGTTGTTGCCGGTGTCGCTTTAGCAGCCTTGCTTATTTACGGCGGTATGCTCGATACAATCAGCAGTCATACGTCCTCTGAGAGAGAAGTGCTTTATGCTGCAATAGAGCAAGTCGAAAACACAAGGGGTACAATGATAATTACGCTGTTTCTATTATTGGTTACAGTAATAACTATCGCTATTTTTCTTGGGTTGTATGTATCCAATCTTGTCAGCAGACCCATCATTGCTCTTGCTTCTTTTATGAGCAGAGCAGGTACAACAGGCGACATCACTGCCAGTGCAGAGGAAGAAAAGGCACTTAATAAGTATATGGATCAAAGGGATGAAACCGGAGAGTTGATGAGAGGCTGCGGAGCGTTCATCGACCATATATTGAGTATCTCCCATAGCTTGGAAACTATTGCCGGTGGTGACTTATCTGCCGATATCGAATTACTTTCAGGCACTGATACAATGGGTATAGCGCTGCAACAAACGTCGGAGAGCCTTAACAGGATGTTTAGCGATATTAATTCATCAACTGCACAAGTTTCAGCCGGTTCAAAGCAAATTGCAGATGGTGCGCAGTCTCTTGCTCAAGGCTCAACGCAGCAGGCTGCTTCTGTTGAAGAGCTGTCGGCTTCAATTTCCGAAATAGCGGATAAAACAAAAGAAAGTGCTGAAAAAGCAGAGCATGCGGCAACTCTTGCAAGCTCAATCATGCATAATGCCGAAAAAGGCAGCAGCCAAATGGCTGAAATGACAAACGCGGTTAAAGAAATTAACCAAGCAAGCCAAAGCATCAGCAAGGTTATTAAAGTTATTGATGATATTGCTTTCCAAACAAATATCCTTGCACTCAACGCAGCAGTTGAAGCTGCAAGAGCAGGGCAACACGGCAAAGGCTTTGCAGTTGTCGCTGAGGAAGTCCGCGCTCTCGCGGGTAAAAGTGCAGAAGCTGCAAAGGACACCGGTGGGCTGATAGCCAACTCGATGGAGAAAGCGGAGCTTGGCGCCCGTATCGCCGACAGCACCGCGACGAGCTTGTCGGAAATCGTTTCCGGTATAAATGAAAGCAATCAGTTAATCGCAGAGATTGCCAAATCCTCCGAGGAGCAATCCATCGGTATTTCACAAATCAATAACGGCATAGACCAAGTCGCACAAGTCGTCCAGCAAAACAGCGCAATCGCCGAAGAAAGCGCCGCCGCTTCAGAAGAAATGAGCAGCCAATCAGCAACCCTCGAAGAACTGATTCTCCAGTTCAAACTAAAAAACAACGGTCAAATAAGAAGCTTACAAGCTCGGAATTAGTCACTCTTGAGAAATCAGTAAAGCACAAAGCCTGTAGTTGTTGTAACCACAGGCTTTTAAGTGGTGGAGCAACCCGACCCAAATACGAATCCTTTTTTGGTGATGGCTTATGGATTTGCGGTGGTGGTAAGGCTGTGATTGCAAGGGGTTTGTACTGTCAATTACTTGGATAAAAATAATAGGTCTTTTATTAGGTCATTTATCAGGTCTATAAAATAATACTTTCCAACTGCCTATTTTGTTTGATCCTGTTCTTGCGATTTTATTAGTAAGTTTTAAATCGCAATCTCTCTTTCAATCGTTGCAATAGATAGCTTTAATAACTCAGCAAGTTGTTTTCTTGTAATATTGGGATTCTTGTACATTATCCCTGACTTTCAGAATTTCTACACAAACTATCATTTATTCAATAATTTCCCAACAGCCA
>Ga0123356_10001051_pt1 | contig 30656 bp, 25 predicted proteins | sample TergutEmb28metaG_2_FD_92546 | JGI IMG/M metagenome (GOLD analysis project Ga0123356, IMG submission 92546) | Embiratermes neotenicus P3 segment gut microbial communities from Petit-Saut dam, French Guiana - Emb289 P3 | ecosystem: Host-associated > Arthropoda: Insects > Digestive system > Gut ...
AAAGGTCGCTTTAAAGAAGTGATGGACGCAATTTTAAAAGAAATACCGGATGTTATCATCCAGCCTTCTACCGGTGGCGCCGTAGGGATGACCGACGACGAACGCCTGCAACCCACTGAGCTGCTGCCCGAAATGGCAACGTTAGATTGCGGAACGGTCAATTTTGGCGGCGACGACGTGTTTACCAACACCGAAAACACCATTAAATATTTTGGCAAACGGATGATTGAAATGGGCATTAAACCCGAGCTGGAATGTTTCGATAAAGGCATGATTGACATGGCGTTACGTTTGCACAAAAAAGGATTCATCAACAAACCGATGCACTTCGATTTTGTGCATGGCGTAAACGGCGGCATCAGCGGCGAATTGCGCGACTTTGTGTTCATGCGCGGCTCTATTCCTGCAGATGCCACTTACACCGTTGCCGGTGTCGGACGCTTCGAGTTCCCGTTAGCCATGGCCGCCATCGTTGACGGAGGCCACGTGCGCGTAGGCTTCGAAGACAACGTATATATCTCTAAAGGCGTGTTAGCCAAATCGAACGGCGAATTAGTAGCCAAAGTCGTGCGCATGGCAAAAGAGCTCGGCCGCGAAATCGCCACTCCGAATGAAGCCCGCGCAATTCTCGGCTTACCCGTTAAGAATTAGGAATTAGGAATTAGGAATTAAGAATTAGGAATTACAAACTCATTGCCGTCAGTTTTAACTGACGGATCAAGAATAAAAAAATAAACAATTTAAAAATTAAACAATTAAACAATTACCCAATGAAAAAAGTATATATCGTATCTGCAAAGCGCACCCCTATCGGAAAAATGTTTGGTGCTCTTGCCAACTTCACCCCTGCCGATTTAGCAGCTGTGGTCATCAAAAACATCCTAACCGAAACCGGCATCCCGCCCAACAAAATAGATGAAGTGATTGCCGGCAACATCCTCAGCGCCGGCCACGGCCAGGGCATCATCCGCCAAGCCGCCATTAAAGCCGGCATTCCCGTAGAAGTGCCCGCTTACGCCATCAACATGGTTTGCGGAAGCGGCTTAAAATCAGTAATGAACGCTTATAACGACATCTTGGTTGGCGATGCCGATATCGTATTGGCCGGCGGCACCGAAGTAATGTCGAACACCGGCTTTGTAATGCACGGCGCCCTCCGAAACGGCGTAAAAATGGGCAGCATTACCGCCGTAGATCACATGGTGCACGACGGGCTGACCGATGCCTTTGAAAACTACCACATGGGCATTACCGCAGAAAACGTAGCCGAAAAATATAACATCTCAAGAGAAGCGCAAGACCAATTTGCCATCAACTCGCAAAAGAAAGCGATTGCCGCAGTAGATGCCGGCAAATTTGCAAACGAAATTGTGCCGGTTGAAATCGTATCGAAAAAAGAAACGATTGTTTTTAACACCGACGAGTACCCCAACCGCGCCACAAGTATTGAAAAGCTAAGCACATTAAAACCCGCATTCAAAAAAGAGGGCACCGTTACCGCCGGCAACGCTTCCGGCATTAACGACGGCGCTTCTTTCGTACTGTTAGCCTCCGAAGAGAAAGTAAAAGAGCTGGGATTGACGCCATTAGCAGAAATTATCGCCACCGGCCAGGGCGGAGTAGAGCCTGCCATAATGGGCTTAGGTCCCGTGCCTGCCATTAAGCAAGCGCTGCAAAAAGCCAACATGAAACTTTCGGATATGGATTTGTTGGAATTGAACGAAGCCTTTGCTGCACAATCGTTAGGCGTTATCCATGAGCTAATTCAGAAACACGGCGTTACGGAAGCGTGGTTGCAAGAGCGCACTAATATCAACGGCGGCGCTATTGCGTTAGGCCATCCGATTGGCGCGTCAGGGAATCGTATTTTGGTTACTTTGGTGCATGAGTTAATTAATGAGAACAAGACCTACGGATTGGCGGCGCTTTGTATTGGCGGAGGGATGGGAACGGCAGTAGTGGTGAAGAAGGTTTAAGATTTAAAGATTTAAAGAAGAATTTGAGTTACTCAAACAAATTTCTTCTCACTTTCCCCATAGCGCAAATATCGTCAATGTTTACGCCTTTGTCAGAATATGCATAAAACACGCCTTCGCTTAGTAGCACATAGAGCCACGTTCGCCCCATTCGCTTTTCAGCCGGCAGCGTGTTAATTTTCTCGCACCACTCAATCGTGGCGCGCTGTTTGCTTTGTACATTCCGATCTTCCATTTTGTCGTTGCCTTTGGTTTCGATGATGTAGATATGTTGTTTTGTACAAACCATGAAATCAGGGTGATAGCTGCTCAAAAGTCCATCGGATCGAATGTAGGTAATTTTTGCATAAGGATGTGGTGCGCCTCATCGTTAATGACCATTAAATCGGGAAAATCTGCCAGGTATTCCAATTCGTTGCCTTTCAAATAATTCCTGTCCAAAACCTCGCTATACAGAGCAGGCAGGTTTGCCACCTACGGCGGCATGAGAGTGCGCATGTTGCTCTCGTACAGTACGCTTAGCGTACTGCTTAGATAGATATGCTCTCTACGAGAGCCCCCAACACGAAACTTTATTAACCGCATGCAAGCGCAGCGCAGCTTACGGTCTGCGCCCATCTCTCACATCTGCGTCATCTGCGTGCCCAAAAAATCACCCTCCCACTTGACAAACGCCCTCCCCAAATGTATATTTGCAGCCTCAAAAAACTAACATAAACTCAATGAATATGAATCAAAACGAAATTGTTCTGTATCAGCCGGATAACAGTATTAAATTGGAGGTAAGGTTAGAGAATGAAACGGTTTGGCTGTCACAAATTCAAATAGCAAAATTATTTGGAGTTGATAGAACCGTCATTACGAAACACTTACAAAATATTTTTAGTACAAATGAATTAGATGAGTTTACCACATGTGCAATTTTTGCACATGTGGGGAACAAAGGCAAACAACAGTATCAAACAAAGTTCTATAATTTGGATGCTATTCTTTCTGTTGGTTATCGCGTAAATTCTATCAACGCAACATCTTTTAGACGATGGGCAACGCAAGTAATAAAAGATTTTTTGTTAAGAGGTTACGTCATTAATCAACGAATAGAGGAGGTGGCAAAACTTGCCATTGAAACCGAGAAAAGAGTTACCGAAGCAGAAGAAAAAATTGGCTTCTTTGTAAAAACAACATTACCACCAACACAAGGCGTTTTTTTCGATGACCAAATTTTCGATGCCTATATTTTTGCTTCCGGTTTAATCAAATCCGCCAAAAAATCTATCGTTTTAATTGATAATTATGTAGATGAGAGTGTTTTGCTATTGCTATCCAAACGAGCTAAAAGTGTAATTGCAACAATCTATACCTCAATATTATCACCTCAATTACAACTTGATTTGCAAAAACACAATGCACAATACCCTCCCGTTACTATCAAAACTTTTACCCGCTCGCACGACCGGTTTTTAATGATTGATGATATTGTATATCACATCGGCGCCTCGTTGAAAGATTTGGGTAAGCGGTGGTTTGCGTTTTCAAAGATGGAGTTGGAGGCGAAGGTATTGTTGCAGCATATAAAACTAACATAAACTCAATGAATATGAATCAAAACGAAATTGTTCTGTATCAGCCGGATAACAGTATTAAATTGGAGGTTAAGTTTGAAAACGAAACCGTTTGGCTTACGCAAGCGCAGATTGCTTTATTGTTTGATGTTAAAGTTCCTGCGATTTCTAAGCATCTGAAAAATATTTATGGAACTGGAGAATTAGAACAGAATAGCACATTTTCCATTTTGGAAAATATGGGTAATGATAGTAGACAATGCACAATATTCACCTGTTACTATTGAAATTTTTACCCGCTCGCACGACCGGTTTTTATTTATTGATGAAAACGTGTATCACATCGGCGCCTCGTTGAAAGACTTGGGTAAGCGGTGGTTTGCGTTTTCAAAGATGGAGTTGGAGGCGAAGGTACTGTTGCAGCATATAAAACTAACATAAACTCAATGAATATGAATCAAAACGAAATTGTTCTGTATCAGCCGGATAACAGTATTAAATTGGAGGTGAGATTTGAAAACGAAACTGTTTGGTTGTCGTTAAACCAAATAGCAACTCTGTTTAATAGAGATAAGTCTGTTATATCCAGACATATAAAAAACATTTTTGAAGAAGAAGAACTATTTATGGATTCAGTTGTTGCAAATTTTGCAACAACTGCTGCTGATGGCAAAATATATCAAGTAGAATACTTTAACCTTGATGTAATTATCTCTGTTGGATACCGTGTCAAATCGAAGCAGGGAACCCGATTCCGGCAATGGGCAAACCCTATAATAAAAGATTATTTATTAAAAGGATATGTAGTAAACCAACGCATAGAACGCTTAGAATATCGTATGACGAAAGCAGAAGAAAAAATTGGCTTCTTTGTTAAAACAGCCCTACCACCAACGCAAGGTATTTTTTTCGACGATCAAATTTTCGATGCCTACACTTTCGCTTCCGGTTTAATAAAATCTGCAAAAAAATCTATCATCTTAATTGATAATTATGTAGATGAAAGTGTTTTGCTATTGCTATCCAAACGAGCTAAAAATGTGTCAGCAACCATTTATACCTCAACATTATCGCCTCAATTACAGCTTGATTTACAAAGACACAATGCACAATACTCACCTGTTACTATTGAAATTTTTACCCGCTCGCACGACCGGTTTTTGTTTATTGATGAAAGTGTGTATCACATCGGCGCCTCGTTGAAAGATTTGGGTAAGCGGTGGTTTGCGTTTTCAAAGATGGTGCTGGGGGCGAAGGTATTGTTGCAGCATATTTTAAAGTTATGAAATACATTTTTTAACGAAAACTTATACCTTTGCAAAATTTTTTCCAACATGAAAACCTTCTACGACATCCACATGCACGCCTTCAATTTGAGTCATCCCAGCTTGTCGGTGTTCTTGCAACGCTCAGATTTGATTGACAGTTTCTTTAAATCTGCACCAAAATCCAAAATCAAAACCAAAACTTCATTTTGGGGGTGGTTGCGTAAAATAATCTGCTACATGCTCATCGGCATAGGGGTCGTGGTCTTAATTCCCTTGCTTATTGCGGCGTCTCCCATTATTTTGCTGGGCATTTTCATCCTTGCAATGCTGTTAAAGCGTAATCTCAAAAGTGTGCTACATTTTGTATTAAGCATGCCTGCTGTGAAAAACGCTATCAGCAAAGCCATGCGAACGCTCACTTTTTTTGAGATTCCTTTAGAATATCAGTTTTTAGTGCTTGATTATTATTTGAAATCAAAAATGGAATATCGCCCGAATGAAAAACAGATTTTGATTGGCAAAACTGCTTATAATAAAATTGTACTTTGCCCTTTGGTTATTGATTTTGGACGTAAAAATATTCCCGATGGCGTTTTTTACAATTTTACTCCCAAAAGCCCTATTGCCAATCAAGTGGGAGATTTGCTCTATGCCATAAGAACTTACTATCGTTTTGAAGTGGAAGTAAAAGATCAAAAGATGCATCTTTCTAAAGAGATTCCGGATTGGGAAAAAAGCAAAACTGAAAAGCTGTTTGAAATTTACCCTTTTATGGGTTTAGATCCTGCAAACTATGATGACTGGAATGATTTGGAAAAACTTTTAGATAAGTATTTTGCGGAGTTTGATGAAAAAGATACAGCCAAAATGCGAAGAGACAGGTTTTTAAAGAAAATGGGCACTTTAGATAGCAATATGTATAACCCAACTGAGGGCTATTATTACAATGTTTTTGCCGGAATAAAATTGTACCCTCAATTAGGTTTCGACCCTTATCCAAGCAATTCGAAAGAGTTTGAAAAAGTAAAGAGGTTGTATTTATACTGTATTGAAAAGCGTATTCCCATCACCACCCATTGCAGCGACGGAGGGTATAAAGTGGGCGATAATGATCATTTGACCTCGCCCTTAGGTAAATGGAAGAAGGTATTGGAACAGAAAGAGTTTGAAAATCTTACCTTGAATTTCGCGCACTTCGGCAGCCAAAAAGGAAAACAAACCGAATGGAGGGATGCGATTATCGAACTGACAAAAAAATACCCTAATATTTATACCGACATTTCTTGCAACGATACGACAGCGGAATATTACAACAATTTGGGAAAACTGTTTAATGATAGTAATCCCCAATTACACGAAAAAGTACTGTTTGGTTCCGATTTCTCCATCAATTTGTTAGTTACCGAAGCACAATCGTACAATCATTATTTAGAAACATTTGCCGAAGCTGAGCTTGCGCACAAAACCGATTTGTGCGAACGGAACCCTGAAAGGTTTTTATTTGGGGAATGATTGATGAGGTTGAAAAACTTTATTTCACATAAAAAATAAGGTTTTCCGAAAAAAACCTTAGTAGCGGGGGCAGGACTCGAACCTACGACCTCCGGGTTATGAGCCCGACGAGCTACCACTGCTCTACCCCGCAATGTGGCGGCAAAAATATGCTTTTTTTTGTGTTTTTTGTAAAAAAAAATGCTTTTTTGTGAGAATTAAGGTTTTTTGTGATAAAACCTACTTCGTGCTCTCGCACCTTTGCCCCTTCGTGCTATTTCATCATTGACATAATGCGACAATCCCCCAATAAATAAAGCCAACGGGAACGGCAAAAAGCATGGAATCAATTCTGTCTAAAATCCCGCCATGACCAGGGAGGATGGCGCCACTGTCTTTTTGTTGGGCAAAGCGTTTGATCATGGATTCGGCGAAATCGCCAAAGGTGCCGGAGATGATAACAACAAAGGCGAAACTCATCCAAATATAAGGGCTTGTGAATATATCGCTTTGAAAATAAGTGATATGTATCAAAAAATAAATAGCAATTATAGTAAAGATTAATCCTCCGAAAAAACCTTCCCAGCTTTTTTTAGGCGATATTTTGGGATATATTTTGTGTTTTCCGAATAAAGATCCGAATACGTAAGCTAATGTATCATTCATGCACAAAATAATAAAAAGGGCGACCATGATGTTGGTGGCATTCAATATAGTACACCAATAAATTAACAAGGCAACGGGAAAAATGATCCAAACAATGGGCAATAGTAAGTGTAGCGTTATGCGCTGCATTTTACTCTTTAAAACAGGAAATTTTTGTGCTAAATGGATGTACTCAAACAATGCGATGAATAAAAAGAGCGAAAAAACCGAAATAAGTGAAGAGGGTGAAAAAAAAAATGCAAATCCAATCACAAATAGATATAAAATACCGGTAAGGGTGCGCAGCAAAAGCGTTTTCATTGTTCTATTGAATTAATAGTAAAATAAACCGAGGCTCAGTAAGAGAGAAATTTTCTTCACCGCTGTCGTTTACCGGTTTTGTTGGCGTAATAATCTCTGCAAAACCGTAGAGATTTCCCTGGTTTTTTTCTTGTTGTAATACAAAAGCATCTTTTAAATCGAGTACCAAATTTTTCTCGAAGGCAACCACAATAATATCTTTTGTAATATTTCTAACAGAAGGATATAGAGAGAATTTTTGGGTAAACAACATACTTCCCGTTCTCGCAATCAGGATGTCAGCATATACAATGGCAACGTCTGCTTGTTGGTGGCTTCCTATGCAGGTAATATAGTTTAGATTTTTTTGTGTGAGCGCCGGAGCAATGAAAAGGCTGGTGTTCAGAATTGTTGCATAACGTTGTCCCACAATTAGTTTATACAAAAAATCTACAAAATTGTTTTTGTTGCATGCAATTAATTTTCCGCCTGCATTTCTAAAATTGTGAAAAAATTCTGCCGTTAAACTTTCAGGTTTTTCAAAAAGCTCGGCATGAATATCAATATGCGGAAATTTACTTGTACTTTTTTGGGTAAGCGCATGTCGAATTTTTCTTCGCATGTTCTCTTTTGAAGCAGTATTTAAGTTGTCGAAACTTGTGGTTGATGGCATTAGGCTAATGTTTCCGGTTGATGTTTACGTTTTCCAAAAATGACTTCTAAATCTTCGGCAAAAATAACTTCTTTTTCGATAAGTATCTCTGCCAATTGCGTTAATTTTTCTCGATTTTCTATTAAAATACCCTTAGCGCGTTGGTATGCCGATTCTATGATCTTGCTGATTTCTTCATCAATTTGCTGGGCTGTTTTTTCGCTATAAGGCTTCGTAAGCGCATACTCTTGTTGTCCGGAAGAATCATAAAAGCTTATGTTTCCGATCTTTTCATTCAGTCCATAATAGACTACCATGGCAAAAGCCTGTTTAGTTACTTTTTCCAGGTCGCTCAGTGCGCCGGTAGATATTTTCCCGAACACTACTTCTTCGGCGGCGCGCCCGCCCAAGGTTGCCGTCAGTTCATCGAACATCTGCTCGGTAGTGGTAATGTGGCGTTCTTCAGGCAGATACCAGGCGGCGCCCAGCGATTTACCGCGCGGCACAATTGTTACTTTTACCAACGGCGATGCGTGTTCCAAGAGCCAGCCCACCGCGGCGTGCCCCGCTTCGTGAAAAGCGATTACTTTCTTCTCTTCCGGAGATATCATGTTGCCGCGTCTCTCTAACCCCCCTACAATTCTGTCAATAGCTGCTAAAAAGTCGGTTTTTTCTACCTTCTTTTTGCCGTTCCGTGCTGCGATCAAAGCTGCTTCATTGCACACGTTGGCAATATCAGCGCCGGAAAATCCGGGGGTTTGTTTAGCAAAATATTCTAAATCAACATCTTGGCATAGTTTCAAGTTTTTTACATGCACTTCAAAAATTCCTTTGCGTTCGTTTGCATTAGGAAGTTCTACATGAATTTGGCGGTCGAAACGCCCTGCGCGCAACAATGCCCGGTCTAAAATATCGGCTCTATTGGTGGCGGCTAAAATAATGACTCCCGTATTGGTAGAAAAACCATCCATTTCGGTGAGCAATTGATTCAGTGTGTTTTCGCGTTCGTCGTTGGCGCCGGAAAGGGCATTTTTTCCACGCGCACGTCCAATGGCATCAATCTCATCAATAAAAATGATACAAGGCGCTTTTTCTTTGGCGGTGCGGAAAAGGTCGCGCACGCGAGAAGCGCCTACCCCTACAAACATCTCCACAAAATCGGAGCCGGATAAGGAGAAGAAAGGCACTTTCGCTTCACCGGCTACTGCTTTTGCCAGCAAGGTTTTACCTGTTCCTGGAGGGCCTACGAGCAGGGCGCCTTTCGGAATTTTACCACCTAGTTCCGTATATTTTTTTGGGTTTTTGAGGAAATCAACAATTTCTTCTACTTCATATTTTGCGCCTTCTAAACCGGCAACGTCTTTAAACGAAACATTGTCCTGATTTTTACTGTCGAATAGTTGCGCCCGCGATTTTCCAATGTTGAAGAGACCGCCGGGACCTCCGCCGCGCATGCCTCTGAAAGAGGCAAACAACAGCCACAAAATTAGAAGAAACGGCAAAAACCATATAAACTCAAACCCCCAATTTCTGCTTGTATCTTGTTTTATATCAAAATTAAAATCACTTCTAACAGCTGCTTCATTGGCATCGGGATGTGCCCTTAAATATTCTTGAACTGCCCGAGCCCGAATGTCGTTAACATTGGTATTAAATACACTGAAATCGGAAACCGTGATAAAAAATTGAGGCCCTTTTACATTTTTTTCGCGAAATTTGTCAAACTCCGGCTTCGTTTTTACCGATTTTTCTTTCAAAAAAATATCCACGCGGCTATCTTTTTGCACATAAAGCACAGATTCAATATCCTGATTGATAATTAAACGCTCTAATTTTGTGCTTCCAATTTCATCTTTTGTGCTTGATGCGCCCGGATTTTGCAGAAATAGCAACAATACCACCACCATCGCCAAATAGAGCCATATAATATTGAATTTGGGTTTGTTTTTCTTTTTATTTGGTTGTGTTGAGGCTTTTTTTTGCGGTACGGAATCTTTTGGAGGCATATTTGCGGAGTATTGCTAAAAATTGCGGCAAAAGTACGGAATTTTGGTTAAAAAAGTTAAGAATTTAAAAAAAATCATGTAATTTATCCTTTGCTTGTTAATCAGATTTTCCATTGACTCAAACAATAGGATACGATGTTTTTAACACTTATTAAACTTTCTTTTCACTCAATCACCGCTTCACCAACAGCACCACATTCTCCACATGCTGCGTATGCGGAAACATGTCCACCGGCTGTACTTTTACTACCGTGTATTTCTTAGCCAACTCCGTAATATCCCGAGCCTGTGTAGCCGGATTACAGCTAATGTAAACAATTCGAAGCGGTTCCATTTCTAGCAAACGGGCTACTACATCGGGGTGCATGCCGGCGCGGGGTGGGTCAGTAATTACCACATCGGGTTTGCCGTTGCGCTTGGTGCAGTTTGGATTTAGCACCTCTTTCATGTCGCCGGAAAAAAAAACGGTGTTGGTAATGCCGTTTTGTTGCGCGTTGTATTTGGCGTCTTCAATGGCGGCTTCTACATATTCGATGCCCACCACTTTTTGGGCTTGTTTGGCAACAAAAAGCGCTATCGTGCCGGTGCCTGTATATAAGTCATATACAATGTCTTTTTCTGCAATTTGAGCAAAATCTCGCGCTATTTTGTACAATTCTAATGCTTGCAAACTGTTGGTTTGGAAAAAAGAGAGCGGTCCAATTTTAAAACGCAACGCTTCCATCATTTCCGAAATATGCGGCGCTCCGGCATACAACACCGGCTCCAAATCGGAAATAGAATCATTTAATTTTGTGTTGATTACATAAAACAAAGAATTGATTTGCGGAAAATTCTCTTTTAAAAACTCTAGCAAAAGTTTGGTTTTATCATTCATTTCGGTTAAAGAAACAATTACCATCACTTCATTTTTTGTATTGTTTCTGATGATGATATTTCTTAAAATTCCTTCATGATTTCGAATGTTGTAAAAAGAAATGTCGTTTTCCATGGCAAATTGCCGCACGCTGTTTCTAATTTCATTGCTCGGCTCGGCTTGCAAATAACAGTGCTTAACATCTAACACCTTATCGAATTTACCCGGAATGTGAAAACCCAATCCTCTTGTTTCCAATACTTTTCCGGCATCGCGCAAACGCATGTCTTCATCATCCAACCAACGCAAATGCGAAAACGTGTATTCCAATTTGTTTCTATATTCATATTGATTTTTTGAAGGGATGATGGGCAAAACGGGCGGAAACTCGAATTTTCCCAAATGCCGGAAACAATCTTCCACTTGTTTCTGTTTGTATTTCAGTTGGGTTTCATAATCCATAATTTGCCATTTGCAGCCACCGCACAATCCGAAATGGGCGCACTCCGGCTTTACCCTGTGAGGCGATTTTGTTTTAATGTTTAAGATGCGGGCTTCGGCGTAGCTTTTTTTCTTTTTGAAAACCTCCACATCTACAATGTCGCCGGGCACGGCAAAGGGAACGAATACGGTAAGGCCGTCTTTTTTACCAACGGACTTGCCTTCGCTGCCGGCGTCAATGATTTCTAAATCTTCAATTTTGTAGTATTTCATATATTATTTGGTTTAATTCTCTCTGTGTTCCTTCGTGAACTCTGTGTCTCTGTGTTAAAGAGTTTTTTTCAGCACAGAGACACAGAGGGCACAGAGTTTCACAGAGAAGTTTTAATTACAATTCCCGTTCGTGCCGGCAAATATAACCTTAAATGAGGCACACCGTTTTTCAAAAATGTGCTGTATGTAAGTGTTTCGTCAATGTTTCCAAAGCCGCCAAAATTTTTGGAATCGCTGTTTAGTACAATTTTATACTTTCCTTCGGGCGCATAAAGTTCGTAATCCGTGTAAGAGTTTGCGGGACTTAAATTAAAAACGAACAATGTTTCGTTGCGCAAATAGGCTAACACTTGCGTTGCACTGTCCTGCACAATAACATGAGATGAGGCGTCTAAAATTTTGTATTGCTCTATAACATGAATCATTGCCGCATCAAACGCGTTCAAGTATTTGTATTTCAGCTCATCATCATCTGCCAGATTCCATTGCCTACGGGCGTATTTCAGCGACCAGTTGTTGCCCTCGCGCGGAAAATCAATCCATTCCGGATGGCCAAACTCATTGCCCATAAAGTTGAGATAACCGCCTTGTGAAAGCGATAATGTGAGCAAACGGATGAGTTTGTGTAACGCTATGCCTCTGTCAACCAGCAAATTTTGACTTAATTCCGACATGCCGGTGTACATCTCTTTGTCTATCAATCTAAAAATAATGGTTTTATCGCCCACCATGGCTTGGTCGTGACTTTCGGCGTAGCTCACGGTTTGCTCCTCTTTGCGCTTGTCGGTCAATCTAAAATAAATATCGCCCGGATACCACTGCTCATCAGCGCTTTCCTTGATGAGTTTGCCCCAATAATCGGCAATGCCCATCGACATGCGGTAGTCAAAACCGATGCCGCCTTTTGCCACCGGAAACGCCATGCCGGGCATGCCGCTCACATCTTCGGCAATGGTAAAAGCGTTCGGATTCACTTCTTTAACCAACTTGTTTGCCAAAGTTAAATACACAAGCGCATCTTCATCCACATTTTCATCGAAATATTGCTTATAATCCATAAAATCAACGCCAATGCCGTGATCCCAATAACTCATGCTGGTTACGCCGTCGAAACGGAAACCATCAAACTTAAATGTTTCTAACCAATATTTTATGTTGGACAGAAGAAACAAGATCACATCATTTTTTCCATAATTAAAACATCGGGAATCCCAAATCGGATGGTATCCTTTATCGCCGGAATGAAAATAGAGATGATCGCTGCCATCGAAAAGGCTTAATCCTTCTTTTACATTTGAAACAGAATGAGAATGAACGATATCCAAGATTACTGAAATGCCTAATCCGTGCGCGGCATCAATCAGTTCCATCAACTCTTCGGGAGTACCAAAACGTGCGGAAGGCGCATAAAAGTTTGCCACCTGGTAACCGAACGAGCCATAATACGGATGCTCTTGAATTGCCATAAATTGTATGGTATTGTAACCCAGCTTTTTAATGCGTGGCAAAACATATTCTTTAAAACGCCAATAAGTGCTAATCTCTTCATATTGAGAAGACATGCCGATGTGCGCTTCGTAAATAATGGGATGTTTTGGTTTTTCAGGTTGCGTATTTTTCCAAACGTACGGTTTCTCCGGCTCCCAAACCTGTGCCGAATATACTTTGGTAACATCGTCTTGTACAACACGTTGCACATGCGATGGCAATCGTTCGTCGGCGCCGGCATCCCACACCATCCACAGCTTGTACAATGCGCCGTGTTTCAAGAAAGAGAGCGGCAGATGAATTTCCCAATCGCCGTTGCCGATGGGGTGTAAGGCGTATTGCTCCATCGGTTTCCAATAAGAAAAATCGCCCATGAGGAAAATTTGTTTAGCGTTAGGCGCTTTTTCCCGAAAAATCCAATGAGTGGCGGTTTTAAACAAGCCGTAATATAAGTGGTTGTTGGCGACCTCTTTCAGCGCTACTTTTCCGTCGGTAAACTCCAATTCGCGCAAGGCTGCTTTTTCAGCGCGGCGCTTGAGGGGGAAGCTGAAGGGTTTCAGCCACGGGTCGATTTGAAGTAAAGGGGGCGTTTTCATTATTGTGGTGGTTTATGCTAATTCATAATGTTTCTTTTCGTATTCATCTATGAGTAATGCAAGAATATCAGCCTCATCGCTTTCGGGCGTTCCAATTGGTGCATCAAACAATAATTCCATTTTTTTTAATGCTGCCTTATAATCGGTTTCTGTTTTAATTGGTGTAATGTTCATGTTATGGATCTCTCATGCGACAAAAATAGAATAATTCCCCAAATTGGGAAGTTGTTTGCAAAAAATGTTGCCTAAAAATTTTATTTGCATAATTCCGAAACCCTTATATCTCAAAGCTCCCTTAGTAGCTAATGCGATGTTTTCCCATAATTTTACCTGACCCATTATTACCCCAAAAATAAGGGAATAGGGGAGATTTTGTTTGGGGATACATTGTTGCTACTAAGGGAACTTTGAGATATAAGGGCTTTATGGTATCACATTTTTTCAGTATTAAAATAAGATTCAGCCGATCTTTAAGAAAATATTTTGAGGATTAATAAATGTTATATTTTTGCGCATATTTAATAGTTGTGCATTATGGCGGACAGTGTGAACGGAAAACAACTTTAAATAATGAAATTGATGAATCATTAAAACATTTTGTCATGAAGAGATTTTTATTGTTATTTATTAGTGTAATGCTTTTTAACACTATAATCGTGTTTGCGCAAGAATGTGATTACTCAGGAACTACAGGAACACTTGAATGGTGTTTAAAAGATGGGACACTAACCATTAGCGGCGTAGGTGCAATGCCAGATTACTTCTATGACCAAGGTTGGCCTCCACCTCCGTGGTATCAATATAAAGAATCTATCAATACCATTGTTTTGGAAGTTGGCGTAACAAGTATTAGCAGTAATGCTTTCTCTGATCACAATTTTCTAATTTCGGTTACCATACCTAACAGCGTAAAAACGATCGGAGGGGCGGCTTTTTCCTCTTGCACAAGTCTAACTTCGATTACCATTCCTAACAACGTAATAAGTATTGGGGGTTGGGCTTTTGGCCATTGCACAAGTCTGATTTCGATTACACTCCCTAACAGCATAATAAGCATTGAAAACAGTACTTTTACATCCTGTACAAGTCTAACTTCGATTACCATTCCTGAGAGTGTAATAATTATTGGAGAATATGCTTTTTCCAATTGTTCCGGTTTGACTTCGATCACCATACCTAATAGCGTAAAAACGATTGGACAGGCGGCTTTTATTGATTGTACAAGTCTGACTTCGATTAATATTTCTAATAGCGTAACAATGATTAATATTTGGGCTTTTTGGAAATGTACAAGTCTGACTTCGATTGACGTTGAAAGCGGAAATAGTATTTTCGCTTCGGAAAACGGAGTTTTATTTAATAAAAATAAAACAATTTTAGTTTGTTATCCGGCAGGAAAAACAGGCACATATGTTATTCCTAATAGTGTAACAACGATTGGATATTCTGCTTTCTACTATTGCAAAAACCTGACTTCGATTACCATTCCTAACAGCGTAACAACGATTGATGCTTATGCTTTTCGCGATTGTACAAATCTAACTTCGCTTACCCTTCCCAACAGCGTAACAACAATTGGATTTTCGGCTTTTTCCGGTTCCGGTTTGACTTCAATTACCCTTCCCAACAGCGTAACAACAATTGGATATGCTGCTTTTTGGGGTTGCACCAGTCTGACTTCGATTATCCTTCCAAACAATGTAACAATGATTATGTGGGCAACTTTTTGGGATTGCACCAGTCTGACTTCTGTTACCATTCCTAACAGTATAACAATTATTTACAATGATGCTTTTCACGGTTGCACCAGTCTGACTTCTGTTACCATTCCTAACAGTGTAACCAATATTGATAACGATGCTTTTTACGGTTGCACAAGCCTGACTACTGTTACTATTCCTAACAGTGTAACGCGGATTGGAAGTAATGCTTTTCGCTCATGCAGAAGTTTGACATTGATTACCAATCTTAATCCTGTGCCTATTTCCATAGATCGCTGGGTTTTTGAGGGAGTGGATCAAAGCGCGTGTACCTTACAAGTACCAATAGCTTCTGTTTCAGCTTACAAAAATGCTCCCATATGGAAAGAATTTAATATTGTTGGTATTGAAGTTGGCATTGAAAGCATTGAGCCTATCATTGTCAATATCTATCCCAATCCTACGAGAGGAGAGTTGAAGATTGAAAGTGGAAAATTGGAGATAAAGGATGTTGTTATTTTTGATGTTTTCGGAAAAATTCAGAGAATAGGAAACTTGAAAACGGAAAACTCAATTGACATTTCACATCTTTCGGCAGGAATTTACTTTGTAAAAATCTGCACGGAGGTAGGAGAAGTGGTAAGAAAGGTGTTGAAAGAGTAGTGGCGGTCGCTTTTCCTGTGGGCAAGGTCGTGTTCCCAACGCAAATCCGATGCAAAACACCACCTTGCCCACCACACAGCAAAATAATGTCGGCAAATCCCCCACAAGCATTTTGTACAGAAAAAATTACAAAATGTCCACCTGATATTTACCTCCATTATTTTGCTTCGGGCTCACGCACTCACTCCTGAAAAAGACTCGGAACTTGTTTGGAAATATTGGTAACTTTGGAAAGTTTTTTATTATGGAAAATGTTGTATTTTTGCCGCTGTAATACAAAAATAAAAGAGATGGAAAGAATTGTAAATCTTCAAATAGAAAAATTGCCGGAAGGTGTTTATTTGGCAACCTCAGACAATCTACAGGGGCTTGTTGTTCAGGGAAACAGTATTACAGAAACTGTTGAAATTGCGAGAGATGTTGCAAAAAAACTCATTGAAGCACAAGAACAGCAGATTATAAATTTAGCAATGCTCAGTAATTCTTTTAACTATCCATTAGTAGTTTCAGTGTAGTTATGGGACGATTATCAGGTATTGATATTGATGATTTTCTAAAGCAACAATAATGATGGTAAAAGCGAGGCGGCATATAACAAACAGCTAGGACAATTTCAATTTTCCCACTTGCCCTTCAATTACCCCATCCTCAATCTTCTCAAAAAGATACTCCGCTGCATTAATCTTATGCCCGGCTTTCAGTAAGTCAATCTTACCGCCTTCATCCCAAGCATGCACATCAATATTCAATATTTTCTGAAGCTTTTCTGAAGTAAACGGCAAAAACGGCTCGCCTAACACCGAGAGGCACGCGCAAATTTGCAACGATAAATGTAAAATCGTTTTTACCCGTTCAGGGTCAGTCTTTACCACCTTCCAAGGCTCTGTATCAGTTAAATACTTATTTCCCAAACGTGCCAAATTCATGAACTCGGCTAATGCTTCGCGGAAACGGTATTTTTCAATAGAAGCGCCGATGGTGTGGGGAAACTCTGCAATCTTGCCAATCAGCTCTTTTTCTTCTGCGGTGTATTCGCCGGCTGCCGGCACAATGCCTTCGTAATATTTGTGAATTAAAACGACCGTTCTGTTCACAAAATTTCCAAAAATAGCTAAAAGTTCATTGTTGTTTTTCGCCTGAAAGTCTGCCCAGGTAAAATCAGAGTCTTTGGTTTCCGGCGCAATGGTAGTTAGCGTATAACGCAACACATCCTGCTTATCTTTAAAATCTTCCAAATATTCGTGCAGCCACACTGCCCAGTTTCTGGAGGTAGAAATTTTGTCGTTTTCTAAGTTTAAAAACTCGTTTGCCGGCACGTTTTCAGGCACAATGAAAGAGCCTTCCGCTTTCAACATTACCGGAAAGATGATACAGTGGAATACAATGTTATCTTTTCCAATGAAATGCAACATCCGCGTTTCTTCATCCTTCCACCATTTTTCATAATTTTGACCGTTTTGCTCGCACCATTCTTTCGTAGCCGAAATGTAGCCGATGGGCGCATCAAACCACACATACAATACTTTACCTTCCGCATCTGCCAAGGGAACATTAACGCCCCAATTCAAATCGCGGGTTACGGCGCGGGGTTGTAAACCCTGTTCTATCCAAGATTTACATTGTCCGTAAACGTTCGTTTTCCAATCTTCCTTATGTCCTTCTAAAATCCACTTTTTCAGCCAGTTCTCGTATTGGTCTAACGGTAAATACCAATGATGCGTTTCTTTCATTACCGGCGTATTTCCGCTCAATGCAGATTTTGGGGCGATTAAGTCGGTGGCATTTAGCGAAGTACCACACGCTTCGCATTGGTCGCCGTACGCTTTTTCGTAATTGCAATGGGGGCACGTGCCGGTAATATATCTGTCGGCTAAAAATTCGCCAACTTCCTCATCATAATATTGTTCGGAACTTTTTTCGATTAATTTTCCATCATTATATAATTTGGTAAAAAAATCGGAAGCGGTTTTGTGGTGAATGGGTCTTGTCGTTCTGGAATACACATCAAACGAGATACCAAATTCTTCAAACGATTTTTTTATGATTTCATGATACCGATCTACAATGGCTTGTGGTGTAGTGTTTTCGTTTCGTGCTTTAATGGTAATGGGCACGCCGTGTTCGTCGGAGCCGCCCACCATCAAAACCTCTTCGCCTTTGGCGCGCAAATAGCGGCAATAAATATCTGCCGGAACGTAAACGCCGGCTAAATGCCCAATGTGAATGGGCCCATTAGCGTATGGAAGTGCTGTAGTAATTAAGTGTCTTTTTGTCATTTTTTTATGTTTTTTGCTAATAACTCAATTAAATAGATGGTAAAAAGTCCTAAAATGCAATAAAAAGCAGCTATGGCAAACTCTGTGTTCATTTGGGGCAAATTCCACTTAAAACCTGTGATCACTTCTTTTGGGGCGCCGCTTCTTACAAAGATTTCAACGATAGATTCTTTCCAGGGCCACAATGTTCCCAACGAGCCTAAGATAAAGCCGGTAAGAATGGCGGTAGTTGCATTGCGAAAGCGTTTTAACAACCACGACAAAAAATGCGAAAAAGGAATGATGCCCACAATAGCTCCCACAATAAACGGTATCAGTATGTCGAATCGCAAGTAGTTGATAGAATCTACCATAATAAGCCGGTAGTTGCCCATTAATATGAGGACAAATGCGCCGCTTGTTCCGGGTAAAATCTTGCAGCATATTGCAATAGCGCCGCAAAGCATCAGATAAAGGAAGTTTTCGTTTTCCACTGCCGGAGTGGCAATTGAAATGTAAGCGGCAGCAATTGCGCCAACTATAAAAAAAACAACATCTTGAATGCGCCATTTGATTGTTTTTCCAAGAAAGAAAACAGAAGCGAATACCAATCCGAAGAAATAAGCCCAGATGTAGATCGGATAATCGCGGAAAAGAATTTCAAACAGTTTGGCTAATGAAACGATGGCTACCACATTTCCAAATACTACATTCACAAGGAAAATCAGGTCGGTGTGCCGTGCAAATTCGCGAAATTTACCTTTCATCAACATCTTGAGCGCTGTGATGTCAAAGGATTTCAACGAGTTAATGATTCTTTCAAAAATACCCGTAATCATGGCGATGGTGCCTCCCGAAACGCCCGGAATTGCATTTACTGCGCCCATAGCGAGCGATTTTATAAATACGATTAATTGTCCTTTAGCCCATGTTTGTTTTTCCATAATCTTAAATCTTTAAATCAAAACTATCCATTCATAAATAACAAAAATTCCTCATTATTTTTAGTTTTTTCCATTTTATCCTTTATAAATTCCATCGCCTCAATAGTATTCATATCGGCGAGGTGGTTGCGCAGCACCCATACACGTTGCAGCGTTTCGGTGGGTTGCAGCAGGTCGTCTCGGCGCGTGCTTGAAGCCACAATATCCACAGCGGGGTAAATGCGCTTGTTGGAGAGGCGCCTGTCTAACTGCAACTCCATGTTGCCGGTGCCTTTAAACTCTTCAAAAATAACCTCATCCATACGCGAGCCTGTCTCTGTTAAAGCGGTAGAAATGATGGTAAGTGAGCCACCGTTTTCAATATTCCGGGCGGCGCCGAAGAAGCGTTTCGGTTTTTGCAGCGCGTTTGCTTCTACCCCACCCGACAGCACTTTGCCCGATGCCGGCGCCATCGTGTTGAAAGCGCGTGCCAAACGGGTAATCGAATCCAATAAAATACATACGTCGTGCCCGCACTCTACCATTCGCTTGGCTTTTTCCAAAATGATATTGGCAATTTTCACGTGCCGTTCCGCCGGCTCATCAAAAGTAGAAGAAACCACTTCGGCTTTCACGCTGCGTTGCATATCGGTAACCTCCTCAGGACGTTCATCAATCAATAAAATAATCAAATAAATTTCAGGATGATTGGCAGAAATGGCATTGGCTATCTCTTTCAGCAATACAGTCTTACCTGTTTTTGGTTGCGCTACGATCAATCCGCGCTGTCCTTTTCCGATGGGCGAAAACAGGTCAATTACGCGCGTGCAAATGTTGGATCCCGTGTGTCCGGTAAGCCTGATTTTTGAATCGGGAAACATCGGCGTTAAATAATCAAAAGGCACGCGGTCGCGAATCTCCTCAGGCAATTTTCCATTGATACGCTCCACTTTGGTAAGCGGGAAAAACTTCTCTCCATTTTTGGGCGGACGAATCATGCCTTGCACCGTGTCTCCATTTTTCAAGCCGAAAAATTTAATTTGCGACATAGACACATAAACATCGTCCGGCGAAGGAAGATAATTATAGTCGGAGGAGCGCAAAAAACCACACTGATCGTTGCTCATTTCCAGCACGCCTTCGGTCATTACACTGCCGTCAAATTCCGAATTGGCAACCAAGTTCCACCATTCATCTTGTTGAGATGTAGTTTCTTCTCTTTTTTGATAAACAGGGGCTCGAGTCTCTTCTACGATTACTTCAGGAACATCATCTAAGTGATACTCAATGGAGGAGGTCGCTTCGGTCTCTATTTCCTCATCTTCATCAACGATTTCATCAACCGGTTGGGTAATATCTTCTTCCGGCTCCTCTATCGGTTCCGGCTCATGGGATAGAAAGAAATCGTCATTCAACATCAAATCATTAATCAACGAAACGTCAATAATTTTTTCGATGGGTTTTTCAATGATTCTCTCAATAGGTTTTTCAGATATTTTTTCTTGAGAAATTTCCTCAGGAAAAGAAAACAAGGGTGGTTTCACCGGTTCTTGCGCTTTCTTTTTTCTGCCTCTTTTTTTCTTTGCCGACAAAACATCGCCGTTTGAAATTTTGGTTTCGTTTGAAGTCGCCATAGGCGTTTTTTCTACGTAAGTAATACGCCTGCGCTTACGTTTACCTTCTTCAGGATTTTCCATAAAAATAGATTAGTTTGGAACAAATGGGATTATGAAACTAAGTTGTAATTGCCTTGCGAGAGGTCTCGCCGTAGGCTTAAATTGTGCGGCAAAAATATACTTTTTTTTGGAACAAAATTTGCGGTATGAATTATTGTGTTATTTTGCGCAATAATTTTTGAAACACCCTCCAATCTCCTAATTCCTAATTCCTAATTCCTAATTCCTAATTCAATGAAATATACGCTCACTCTGTTTTTCAGCGCGCTCCTATTTTATGCCTGCGCCCAATCCGGTTATCAAATTAGAATAAAAACGGAAACTATAAAGGCTGATACGCTTTTTGTTAAATCGTATGATGTTAAAAGCAAGAAGTTTACTAATTTACATGCATTGAAATTTGAGCAAGATGTTATCATTAAAGATAAAACGCCTTTAACTCCGGGGATTTATATTATTGAAGCCGATTCTATTATACTTTCCGAGCTTTTGGTTTCGGACGATAAAAATCAAAAATTCACTGTTTCAATGCTCAAAGATGGGGTTAAAATTGAAGGAAGTAAAGAAAATATTGCCAATCAAGCGTATATAAAACAAATGATGGAGTTTACCCGCCGGGCAATGGCTTTGGATGATGAATTTAAGCTCATGCAACAAAAAAAAATGCCTAACTATATGATGCAACCTTTTGTAGATACACTTGCTAAAAATCTTGAAATAATTTATGCAGAAAGAGGAGCCTATCAGGAAAAAATGATTGCCGAAAATAAAGGATCTTTGTTGGCTTCTGTGATTCAAAGTTCGTTAGATGCGCCTCCTCCTCCGCAAGAATATTATCGCGATAGGGTAAAGTTGTTCTCCCATTTGGCAGGACATTTTTTTGATACTTTTCCTTGGCAGGACGAGCGTTTGTTGAATACCCCTGTCTTGTACAAAAAGTTTAAAGAATTTGCGCAACAAATTTTTCAATTAGAACCGGAATTTGCGATTCCTATTGTCATGAAGGTATTGAATGATAGTAAGATAAATAGAAATATGTATATTGCCTTATTCGATTATTTGGAACGCGAGTTTGGCAGTTATAAATCACCTTATCGTGATGAGTTGCTGTATATTGCCATGTTAAATGATATTTTAACGCTGCCCGATTTAGAAGAAACGCGCCAATTATTCTATGAATATGAATTGGCGCTCATCAGCAAGAACCATGCAGGAACACAGGCGATTGATTTTAATATTTTGCTTGCCAATGGAGACACCACGACTTTGTATGCGCTTGAGGCTGAGATTTTAATGCTTTATTTTCAACACCCGGATTGCCCTACTTGCGTAGAACTTCGCGAAAAAATGAAAAATATGGAAGCGCTGAATAATGCCATTGCTTCCGGAAAATTGAAAGTAGTAACGATCTATTTTGAAGACAATGAGAATTTATGGCGTAATTATCTTAAAACACGCGCTTTACCAAATTGGATGCACAGCTGGAACTACGATCAGCACATTACCGAAAAACGCCTCTACGATATTCGTACCATTCCGATGATTATCGTTTTAGATAAAGATAAAATAGTGATTAAGAAGGATTTACTTCCAAATGACGTGGAAGCATGGCTTAAAAAATTGCTGTAGCTCTTTCAAAAATTCCTGTAAGATAGGCGATCAACATGCCATAATTAGTAATGGGGATTCCGGCATCCACAGCAGGCTTTAAACGATTGAGTATCTGCTTCTTGGTAATCATACATCCGCCGCATTGTACGACTAAGGCGTATTTTTCAATATTTTCAACAGGAGATAATCCGGAAATGAAATCAAAATGCAGGTTTTTTTTTGTGTATTTGGTGAGCCATTTTGGAATCTTCACTCTCCCAATATCTTCGCAAGAGCTGAGGTGGGTGCACGATTCCAAAACGAGCACGGAATCTCCGTCTTTTAAATTTTCAATTTGCGGAGTTCCTTTTAAATAGTTCTCATAATCCCCTTTAAACCTTGCCAATAAAATACTAAAACTTGTTAACGGAATATGCGCCGGAACAATCGGCGCAACTGCCTTAAACACCTGACTGTCCGTAATTACCAAGTTCGGCTCTCTCTGTGTTCTCTGTGCCCTCTGCGTCTCTGTGCTGAAAAAACCTCTTACCCTATCCTCCTTCAAAACAACAGCAATCGCATTTTGATCTAAAATCCCCCGAATCGTCTGCACCTGCGGCAAAATCAACCTCCCCTCCGGCGCCTCACTATCAACAGGCGTAATCAACAATACCGTATCATCCTCTTTCACAATTCCTTCCAATAACGAATGCGTATGATAAGCCGAAACAGGAATCTTCTCTTTTATCGCTTCTACTAATAATGAAATCCCCTTCCCTGTTTTAGCACTCACCGAAATTACCGCTTCATTTTCAATAGTAACATTTTCAACATCAATAATATCAGATTTATTATTAAGGATGATAAAAGGAGTTTCCAACGCCCGCAGTTTGGCAATTAAATTTTCTTCAATCTCATCGAAATGATAATTGGTAAGCACAAGAACTGCCAGATCAATATGTTTCAGTACGTTTTCTGTTTTTTCCACTCGTTTTTTGCCTAACTCGCCAACGTCGTCAAGTCCGGCAGTATCAATGAGCACTACAGGCCCGATGCCGAAAATTTCCATAGATTTTTTCACGGGATCGGTGGTAGTGCCGGCAACATCGGAAACGATGGCGGTTTCCTGACCGGTAAGCGCATTAATGAGTGCGCTTTTACCGTTGTTGCGCCGCCCGAAAATACCGATGTGAGGTTGGGAATGGTAGTTTTTCATCTTATCTATTGCATATTGTTTTATAATCGCAAAATTCGCAATTTTTTGTGTCATGAGTTTGAGAAAATGCAATTTTTTCATCTAAAATTGCAGAAAAAAGCAACTTTAAATGATGTTCAAACTCTTGTAATAATTCAGGAGTCAAAATTTTCTCCTTATCTATTTCAGCATAATGAATATACTGACTGCTTTGTTTGTATAATTCTTGAAACGCAACAATACCACATTGAATTTCAGCAGTTTGAACTAACGTAGAATGCGTATTATTTTGATACAGGTATGTATAACTTAACAACTGAAAAAGTTGAGGATGATCGGAAGTGCTGAAAATGGTATCGAACTTTTCTGCCTTGCATTGCAATTTTGTTGCTTCTACTTTTCCGGTTTTATAATCTAAAATGGTTACCTTATTATCGCGCATTTCTATCCGATCCGCCTTCCCTGAAAAACATAGTTTGGATTCTCCTACAGATACTTCAGTTATCAAAGAAGTTTCTGTGCCTATAATTTGATAGATAGAAACTTTCCATTCTTCTTGAATAACTTTTATGTAGTCTAAAATGCTTTTTTTTACGATTTGATGTGCTAAAAACAGTTTTCCTTGAAAAATATCTTCATGCGCAAGCTCCGGTTGGTTTTTAAATGCACGGAATAACACTTCATCAATGTTTTTTGCATATTCTGATAAAATAGTAGCAAACTGTGCACTTTTTTGCTGTAATTGTGTAAAAATCTCCTCCAAAACGGCATGAATTATCGTTCCGATAATCGCACTCTCATTACTTTCATCAAAAAGTTCAGGCGTAGTTATCTTTTCAATATGTTTCCAATAAAATTGCAATGGACATTGAATGTAAGTATTTAATGAGGTTGGAGAGTATTTAAAACCAGTAAGTTTTTCTATAACAGAAGCCGTTTTGGGTATATTAATTTCTGTGTCTTTTTCCGGAAATGAAAATGGAATTTGGTATTGATGATGAGAAATGTGTATATTTTCTTGCAAATGTTGTTTTTTTATTTCAAATTCCAATTGTTCCGTAAACCTGCTTCTTTCCGCCAATGCGTTGGTTGAGTCATTGTCATAAATAAGAAAAATGCTTTCAGCGCGTTGCAACAGCCTGAAAAAATGGTATCCGAAAATGGCATCTTTGCGCTGGTGCGTGGAAAGCCCGAAGTGCCTTTTGATGTCGTACAATAACAGCGAAGGAGTATCTTTTCCTTTTGGCAAAACACCTTCATTCAGCGATAGAACTATTACATTTTTGAAATCGAGCATACGTGTTTCCAACAGTCCCATAATTTGCAATCCTTTGTGGGCGTTTCCGGTAAAAGGGATAGTGGCAGTGTTTATTTTTTCTTGAAGAAAATATTCTACTACAGCAAAATCCAGCTCTGTTGCAGTGGCAAAAAACTTTTCTAAAAATGCAGAAACTTCCTCAATTAAGGGAGTTATGAGTAGATAAGAGTTTCCGTTTTCCGGGCAGATACTTTGGTTTGCAGGAGATTGAAATTTGCTTTTAATGAACTGCAAAAACTCAAACCCTTGTGTTTTCAGATCATACACCGGTTTTTGCAGCCGGTTGTTTTGTTTTTCCGTATCAATATATTGTTGTAATTGTTGGGCGGCGAAGGTGGCGCGAAGCGGGTAGCCCATGGTAATGTTCGCATTTTCAGCATTGTAGGCGTGTACGAAAGGCAAGAGCATCGTTTCATCGGCAAATACCAATACCGTATCATTCAAATTGCCTTGTTTCTGCTCAATCGTATTCAATATTTCGATAGCCTGATAGATTTGCGCGGTGCGTTTCGGAGCGCCGATGCAGGAGATTTGCTTGGAAATGTTTTTGTAATCGTTTGATTTGGGGATTTCCGGGATTCTTAGTTTTTGTCTGATTTCCTCAATGAAAATGCCGTATTTATTGTCGTAAAAGTGGTCTATATCGAAATAGATTTCAGCGTTTTTGTGGATGTGGAAATAGTGCAGTATTTCTGATTCGGCAGGGGTTACGGCGTTGAAGCCGGCGAAGATGTAGCGGGTGGAAGTGTTTTTAGTGGTTAGTGGCAAGTGGTTAGTGGTTAGTGTTGGGTGATTGAAAATATTTGCCGCATCTTTATAAATCATCCCTTCATACCCCAAATTTTCAGCACGTAAAGAGGAGGTAAAATTTAGATATAAATCAGCAAGTTGGTTATAAAAATGCAAGTATTTACGTTGCATCTCGGTAAGATGTTCTTTCCCGAATGATGTTTCTAATGTTTTTATTTCCGACAAATTTGAGAAAACAGCACCCGCATCCGCCAAATGGAGGTCAATTTCATTCATATCATTCAAAAAAAGTGGCGCCCATGCTAAAAAAGCGGTAAAATCATCACTTTTTTCCGGATTTTTTTTCTTGTAAATTTCAAACAGCCGAACTAACAATTCATCGTTATCAATCTTTTTTAAGGAAGACAAACTCTCAATAAATTCATTGACTGACAGTATATTTGGAGCAAAAACGGGTTGCGTAAAATGCAACGCCAACCCCCGAAGTAAACTGCGTTTTGCCCGTTTATTAGGAACTACCACTACAGTATTTTCTAGCGGTATTTCGCTGTTTTTAGCAATTTTTTCGGCAAGTTGTACAAGAAAAGAAGGCATAACTATTCTATTAAATTTTGTCCCGTCATTTCTTTGGGTTGCTCCAATCCCATAATATGTAAAATGCTGGGAGCTACATCGGCTAATCTTCCATCTTTCACATGAGCGTTAGCATTTTCGGAAATATAAATAAACGGAACCGGATTCAGGGAATGCGCCGTATTCGGACTTCCATCGTCATTCAGCGCATAATCGGCGTTTCCGTGGTCAGCGATGATAATGGTTTCGTAACCATTGGCTTTGGCTGTTTCAACCGTATCATGCAGGCAGGCATCAACGGCCTTGACCGCTTTTTCAATTGCTTCGTAAACACCGGTATGTCCTACCATATCGCCGTTGGCAAAGTTCACAACAATAAAATCGAACCGCTGTGTTTGAATGGTTTTCACTAATTGGTCTTTCACCTCAAAAGCCGACATTTCGGGTTTCAAATCGTAGGTTGCCACTTTGGGAGAATCAACCAAAATCCGCTCTTCACCATTGAAAGGTGCCTCGCGTCCGCCGTTGAAAAAGAACGTAACATGTGCGTATTTTTCCGTTTCGGCAATGTGCAGTTGGCGCAAGCCCAAGGTAGCCAGGTATTCGCCCAGGGTGTTGTTTACATTGTCTTTATCAAATAATATATGTACATGCTGGAAAGTCGGGTCGTACGGCGTCATGGTATAATATTGCAGGTTGGGAATGGTTTGCATTCCCATTTCCGGCATATCTTTTTGCGACAGCACGATGGTTAGTTCCTTCGCACGGTCGTTCCGAAAATTGAAGAAAATGATCACATCGCCTTCTTCAATTACGGCAACCGGATTTCCTGCTTTTGTGCAAACGATAGGCTCTATAAACTCATCTGTTACACCGTTTTGGTACGATTGCTCCACCGTGGCAACCGGATTTTCGGCAGGCGTTCCGATACCATTAACCAATAAATCGTAGGCTACTTTCACTCGCTCCCAGCGCTTATCACGATCCATGGCATAATACCTTCCGATTACAGAAGCAATTTGTCCGGTCGATTGTTTCAAATGCTCTTCCAACTCACGAATGAAACCGGCGCCGCTTTTCGGGTCAGTGTCTCGTCCATCCATGAAACAGTGTATAAAGGTTTTATCAATTCCATAGAGTTTGCTTATGTTGGTCAATTTGAACAAATGTTCTATCGAACTGTGTACTCCGCCGTTGGAAACCAATCCCATGATATGGATTTTTTTATCATGGGCCTTCGCATACGAATAAGCGTTGATTATTTCCGGATTTTCGAGGATGGAATTATCGCGCACCGCCATATTTATTTTTACCAAATCCTGATAAACTACACGACCGGCTCCGATATTCAAATGTCCTACTTCGGAATTGCCCATTTGCCCGTTGGGCAAACCCACGTCTTCGCCCGAAGCCTGTAATTGCGAATGAGGGTAAGTATTTAGTAGATAGTTCCAATAAGGAGGTTTAGTTTGGTAGATTACATCTCTTTTAGTTTGGTCTCCGAGTCCCCAACCATCGAGGATAATCAACAATGTTTTTTGCTTTGTCATGAATAGTTATCTTTTTGTTGAGGGCAAAAATACACAAAAATTACGCACTAATTACCGCTTCACCACCTTTTTTAGTTACTTCATAATAACCATTAGAAGAATATTTATGTTCTAAAAAAAAGGCGTAAGAATGATTTGCATCTACTTTTGTTTCAATAATACCATCGCCCCAGTTAACTGTAAAAGTCTTATCTTTTGTAGCTCGCATTTGTATTGATTTTCTAGAAGTTTCTGCATACCAATTAAATACTATTTTGTCTTTTGCTGAGAGTTCTATCATTGTTAATGCAAATATGATGATTAACGTGAGGGTGGTTTTTAAAGAGTTGGGTTTCTTTTTGGTAATATTTGATGTTAATAGTGATATAGCTTTTTCATAACGTTGATAATTCATTCGGCGAAATCCTTTTGATGTTATTTCCTTCGGCGTATTGCAACACTCCACCCCCATGGCGCAGTTATATTTGCTCTCAACTCAATGTATTCTCGCACAAAATATCCTAATTCTTCAGCAAAAGAAGCGCTAGGTAAACCTCTAATATTTTTTACTTGGTCATTATAGCTGATTTCTAAAATTTGATAAGGAGATTCTTTATCAACCTCCATATCTTCTTCCGGACAATTACTGAGGTCGCAACTGGACAATATTTTTATCAAATGTTCATATTCTACCTTAGATGGAGGCGCAGTGTACATTGCACCTTCATTAAAAGATTGATCTTGAATGACTACTCGTGAATTTTTCGCCGAATCAATATACAAAATGAATCTTAATCTATCTTTAGGATTATCGAAATTATAGAACGAGGTTTCGTAATAGATGCTCACAAACTTATAGGTGAGCATACTATTTGTAAAAACATATTGGTGTTGCTCGTTAGCTTCACTCAACTTAAAATAATCTGTTTTTTCGGGAGCTAAAATAAGGGTGTCGTTTGTAAAGCGCACAATATTATATTTCTGTTTAAACTCCACTCCATATTGTGTTTCTGAAAGAATGATATAATTGTTTTTCACATATTTGATTACCTTAAATTCTTGAAATTCCATTCCTTTTTGCAGGGAAGCAGTTTTCTTTGAAATATTCAAATGCTCTTTATTTTCTCCTACCCAGGTTATCTTATTTATTTTAGGTTGTGAATAGGTGAGAAAAGGAAAAAGGATTAAGGAAGAAAGGAGCAAAATGCGGTTCATTTTATTTATTTTAGTTATTGTTTTTTTGTTTCAAATTTATTGGCCAAAAAAACACCATTTTTTCTCGTCTAATGTTAGAGTTCATTTTATAAATGGGCTCTAAATCAATAAAGTTACTCACATCAATACGACTTCTGTCTTTGAGTGTTATTTCTGTAAATCCAATGCAGAATCTATTAGGCAGCGCTTTTGTACATACATCTATATCTTCTAAATGAAAATGCCTTTGTGTAATATTGATATATGTTATATTGCCATTCGCGTCAATTTCAATAATGGTATCTTTATCATATAAATAATCATTAATAGTATTAAACAAAAACCCCCCAAAAAGTGATATTGGCACTAAAAAAAATAAATCTTTAACTTGAGGGCCATTATTAAATACCATGTATAAGTATGTTATTAGAAAAACAATTATAGGAATAAAGCTGAACGTAAAGTAACTAATAAACCAGAATTTGCTAATTTTTAATATTTTCATAGCTGTTGTTTTAATCAGGATACAGATCTAACCAAAATTCATTACTTTGCAAATATTTCTCAAATTCTGTCAGCCAATTTGTAAACCATAGTGCTCCTCTTTCGAAATTGTCAGCCGTAAAAGATATAAAACCTCCATAAAAAGGGATAAAACTTACTGCTGACTTTGCAAATTTATAACTGTGTTCAAGAGAAGGTTTATTCACTAAATCTGCCCAAGAATTATAAGCTGATGCTGCATTATTAGGAATTGAAACAAATGGCACATATTTGCTTCCTGGCTTTGAAGACTCTTTCCACCAATCCAACACAGTAGTTCCGTAGCCAAAATATTTTAATACATTATCATTAACCGGTATTTTTGGAATATTAAGGTTCCCCATATCCTTGAGGTTATCAATTCCTCTGGATATAGACGGTGAGCAAACCGTGGTGTTATAGGTATAGTCGGTTACCACGTCGTTGCCGAATTCGCAACGGGTGGGGAGGTTATATATATTAAAAAAGGAATGGTGCTCCAAATTCATATTATCTTATTCGGATAAGAGAGTGTAAAAGTATATTTTTTTGAATGATTTCAAAAAAATTATGAGTACATTTTAAAACTGCGGGATTTTTGGGGATACTTACACTGTTACTACTTTTACTTTTTCTTACTACTCTTTTATTGCTACTTTTTTTTTATTGCTACAATTATTTATTAATTGATATGCAGTATATTATATTCTTAAAACAAGGTTTTTCCTTAAATTTTTATTGCTACTTTTTTTTTATTGCTACAATTAGGAGTTTTCTTCTCTCAATTTCCAGACAGGGTATTTTGGAGTTTGAGATATGTTTTTTATTATAAAGTCTTTAGATGACATTTTTACAAGGATATTTGATATTTTCTTTTGCTTTTTATCCATTGGCATGCCAAAAGGCAAGGTCGGCATTATTAGTGTTTCAATATCTTCTCTTGTAGCAGAGCCTTTTTCTTTTATATAGTTCAATATCACTTTTTTATATTCGCTATATGGGATATTTTCAGGTCTATCTTCGGTAATTATCTGAATATTAGGAAGCCATCCTGCTATTAGTTTCAAGTCTCGTAAACGATTGGCTTCCGGTTCCGTAATTGTTTTTTTCTTCTGCACCTTATCTAATGCTATCACATCTTCCAAGTTTAAATCGGTGCGGGTTTTCAATAGGTGGGCGTAATTATCGTTGATAATTTCACCAAGAATAGTAAC
>Ga0123356_10001052_pt1 | contig 30652 bp, 23 predicted proteins | sample TergutEmb28metaG_2_FD_92546 | JGI IMG/M metagenome (GOLD analysis project Ga0123356, IMG submission 92546) | Embiratermes neotenicus P3 segment gut microbial communities from Petit-Saut dam, French Guiana - Emb289 P3 | ecosystem: Host-associated > Arthropoda: Insects > Digestive system > Gut ...
ATAGGGGGGTTGGGGGGTTAAGATAGCGGGGCGTTGCGGGGTGTCCCCGCAGAGGGGGTAGCGGAAAACGAAAATTGGCGGAGCCAATTTTTGGTTGGAGCGTGGGGGAGACTTCCCCCCTTGTTTTTAGATTTTGATTTTTATTTTTTATTTTTATTTATCAATTATTATTTTATACACTATGGACAACACAATTATAGAATTCATAGGCTCAATCGCCGGACTCCTCACGACTATCGCTTTTCTTCCTCAGGTTATAAAAACCTACAAAAGCCGCAGCGCTAAAGACCTCTCTCTCGGTATGTTTTTGCTGTTTACTTTTGGCGTGCTCGCGTGGCTTATTTATGGAATCGGCATAAATAAACTCCCCATAATAGCGGCTAACAGCGTTACGCTTGTATTGGCCGGAATGATTCTCGCCGCTAAATTTAAGTTCAAAGAGTAGCGCATTGTTATAAAAAGAATTGCATAGACTCTAACGCAATGTTATATTATATGATATATAAGTATCTTTACCTGAACTGTCGGGACGTTGGGGCGCGATTAATCGCGCCCATACCAGGTTCAGAAAAACGGTGTATATAACTATAACGATTAAAACGCTTTAATGAGTTTTTGAGGAGAGGGAGAGATGAAGAAAGTCTCAATGAAAATGGGTCTCACAGCTTTTTTATCTGTTTTGTGCCTTAGTATTTCCGCGTTTGCGGACTTTGATAATTTTGATGATCTCTTTGGAGATAATTCCGGAGGCGCGCCTGCGGCGGAACCAAGCGGCGGCGGCAGTAACAGCTCTTTTACTCAGGATATAGATCAATCCTCAATTGATAACCTGTTCGGTACGTTTGAAGCGGTTTCAGATCAGCCTGCTGAAGTTAAGCCGACGAGAGTGCTTCCGCCGTTTCATGGAACTTACAAGGTGCTCATAAGCCGTCCGGTTTACGCTGTGTTCGGCGCTGAGACTAAAACAAAATGGATCTCCGCTCTTGGGGAAGTGTATTCATATTATAAGGTGGGCGCTTTCCCGCGTACGCATGTGCTCTCCACAGATCAAATTGACGGCGTTCTGCCCAACTACCGCGACTATGGCCGCAGAATAAGCCGCCAGACATATATCGAAACCGCGAAAAGACTTGGCGCGACGCATATTATCTATCAGGAATATCAGCCGCAGAAAGACGGTAAAACTACCCTTTACTCAATGGAACTCTTTTGGATACAGGAGAACGCTACTGTTGTAAGAGCTACTCAAAATATTCAGCATCAGCACTTTGAGGCGGGGCTTGATATCTGTCTCGCAAAGATTGCCGACGAGATGGATCCTGGCGCGAAAAATACGAGCGCGACTAAAGTTAATCTGTTCGGCAGAGATCTGAAAAATATAGAGGCGTTCGGAAACGCTCTCGCCAATGAGGGCAGTTTCAAAAGAGAGAGCTCCGCCGCCGCGTACGCCTCTATAGAAAAAATTATGCAGAGAAATAACTTGGCGGGTTTTCAGTTTGGCGCCGCTATGCTTGCGGGACGCGCAGAAAACTACCCAAAAGCTATCGAACATATAAACGTGGTTATAAACCAGTCTGGAGATTACCCCGCACTTCAGCTCTATCTGGCTGAGTACATGCGCGGAGCGGGACGTTACAGCGAAGCTTTGAGCGCCGCGCAAAACGCCTCTAAAAATCCGGCGCTTGCTCTTGCGGTATCTACAGAGAGAGCCGCGATCTATCAGGCGCAGGGAAATCTCGATCAGGCGCATCGGGAATACAGTACCATTCTGCAAAGCGGCGAAGCTGACGGACGGGTATTTTTCCGCCTTGCTACCTTAAGTATTCAAATGAACAGAATGAATGAGAGCACCGACTATCTCTCAAGAGCCGAGCAGGCGGGGCTTTCACTTGACGAGAGCGAATATTTTGAACTCGGCGCGGCCTATGCCGAAGTATCAGGGTACGAAACTCAGGCTATGGAGCACTTAAGAAAAAGTTTGGGAGTAAAGCAGACAAACGAAGAGGCGTGGAAAATTATCGCAATGGTTCATAAGCGCATGGGGAGCGATCAGCTTGAGGCTGAAACTTATGTCAACCTCTTCAAACTTAACAACAGCGAACACAAGGGCAGGCTGAAAGTAGCCGGTGAAATTTTTGAAAAAATCGGCATGGTGGATAAGGCGAAAGACGCCTACTCGCTCTTTTTAGACAGGCGCTTTGTTGATACAGAGGTATCAATGAGCCTCGCGCGCATTTACTTTAACGAAAAAGATTGCCGCAGAGTAGGCAACACTCTCAACGCCGTCAAGGAAGTTGACGATATACCGGAAGCTTTACAGATGCTAAGAGACTGCAATATCACAAGAAGATCAATAGACGCTTCTCAGGCGATGAAGGGTGATAAAATGTCTACACTGAGGCTTACGTTACGGGCGACGTCCGCTTTGATTTTAGCTGTTGGAGTCGGCGGGGGCATATATTTTGACGGTCAGGTAGATGAAAACGGTAAGCTGTACAAAAATGCCAACGGCCCTACCGACGCGGCCAAGTACAAAAAAGAGGTTCAAGATAATCAAACGCTGCGCAACGTTTTCTATGGCGTGGGTATTGGTTTAGCGGCGGCGGGTATTGGGGTTACGTTTTTGTTTTAATATAAACGATATAATATTGCATAGCTTCGGCTTATATGAGAGGAGATAAAAATGAGACAGCTTAAACGGTTTACAATAGTACTGGGAGCGCTTTTCAGTCTTGTAATGTTTTCGATCTATTGTACGAGTGTTGTATTTGATAATCCTATGGACATAGATAATCAGGGGGCTTACAGAGTGTCTTTAGGGATTGATCAGATTACCTATCCATTTAATATACCAGACCCATATTGGGAGACTGCTTGGGGCTTGCCGGGCGGCGTCTTGACACTTAATAACCCTGAAGAATTCTGGTTCTGGATTATGCACGAAGATGTACCCGGTCTTGCAAACGTACGTAATGAGTTTCATCCGATTTACCATTATTTCGATGAATACACCGGGCCTATTTTTGTCAATGTTACAAAAGACCCTAATCCGGAAATCACCATAGTGGCGGGGGCGGATCAACTGTATAATATGTGGATTTCCGATAACTTTGAGGCTATCTCAGTTGATGTAACTCCTAAACTTAATCCCAATAACCAGGCGATCATAAAATATGACCACAGTGTAGTTGTTTTAGACGCGCATGGTAATCCGGCAGTGGTTCAAGCGAACGGCGTTCCGGCGCAAGGTGTGTATACCATAAGATACACCGCCTCTCTGAAACTTAATGACGGGACTGTAAATACCAATTTCGCGGAGAGAATGCTAACAATCAGAGACGCGATTTCCGGTGATACATTAAAGCCCCATCTTTTCGTATTAGGCGAGAGAGCGTTCACTGTAAGGATAGGCAATACGTTCACTGATCAGGGCGCAAACGCAAATACGCCGCCTCCGTACAGTACACCTGTTGCGGTAACTACAACGTTTACTCCTCCGTTAGTTATGACTGCCAGTGGTTTCTCTAATGGTTTAATTACATTGCGGCCGGATGGAATCACCTATGAGGCCATTGCGGAGGGTACTGTTTTTATTGATTACAGAGCGGTCAACAATGGGAAAGATACTACCGCGAGAAGAACAATAACTATCGAGAAACAGCCGGATCTTACCCGTAAGCCGAGACCGTACTTTGTGCTTCCTGAATTTTCATTCAGCGCATTGTATCATAATATCAAGAGCATAGACACAATATTTGCACCATTAGAAGTGCGCGCTTTCAGAGAACCCGGTCATCCTACCATAGACCCCAGAACGTCAACGCCGGCAGCGCTTGGTGTAAAAGCTTTTTATATGTGTGAAACCAACGGTCTTGTTGATATAAGCACTGCGGTGACTGCAAATTATTCGATATTATTATCGCTTGAAGACGGCGATCAAAAAGTTCTCACCTATAGTATCGCGGAGACCAATGATTATGAGACGGCAAGCGCGACGCGTTTAGTTTTTGTGATTGAAAATTGTGATACCCCTCCTTATCCTCCTCCTAACAGCACTTTAAGTGCCAATAACGCTAACGTTAATATCTCCATTGCCGCGCTGCAAGCGAGTGCGAGCAGAGGGATTTGGCCTGTGTCTGAAGTAACACGCGGTTGGAACCTAATTACTCTTGATCAGGATGAAGGCTCAGTGATGGATCCTTTCAAACTTGTAGGATATGATGGTTTTAATATTTTCAACCCGCCGCTTGGAGGACCTCACACACTTCGGCTTGTTGGCGTAGGCGCATGCGGCAGAGTAGTGAGCGCGGCCAACGTACGTACAAAAACCGTTACCGTAAACCCATAACTGAATAAATAAGAGATTAAAACCGTATTATTATTGACGGCTCCTTTCGGAGCCGTCATCCTTCTTAAGGGTGAAGGTGCACAGGCCCGGCCAAAAAACGGCCGGGCTTTTTTATATTATTTTCAGCTTAAATACATTATTATTATAAAATCACCTTGTTTCTACCGAAAAGTATTGCACATTTTGAGAAACAATATTAAATTATAAAGAAGACCATTCCGGGCTTACCGGCTTTTATTTTTACTTAAACGTATAAACCCGGAGTATCAGGGAGGGGAAAAGTGAACCGTATATGTTTAACAGCGCAGCTTTTTTTATGCGCCGCGGCGGTTTTGTTCTCCGTTAGCTCAAAGGTAATAGTGGTGCCTTCTGATGGTATAAAAAGTATTGCCGCCGCTATGAGTATTGCGAGGCAGGGTGATACAGTTAAGGTTATGGAGGGCAGATACAGGGAGAGCGTGTTTATAAATTCCGGTGTTACGCTTTTGTCAAATACCCCTTTTGGCGCTGTTATTGACGGCAGGGGAAAGGGTACAAATGTGACTATGGGTACAGGCTCAACCATAAGCGGCTTTGAGATAAGAAACGGAACGGTGGGTATTCTTTCGTCATCGACGCAGGCAACTATTAAGCAGTGCAGAATTACCGGCAATCTCCAGAGCGGGATAATGGCTGTTGGTACTCTGCCTAATATTGAGGATAATTTTATTGTATATAATAAGGGTTCCGGTATTCAGGGGTGGGATGTGCGTACAACGAGCGGTTCGGTTAATCATAACACTATAGCGTTTAACGGCAACCACGGGATCTCTCTTGGCGGTACTTCCGCCGTTACTGTAGAAAATAACATTATCGCTTTTAATGAGCAGTTCGGAGTAAAGCCTGGAGATGAGACGGTGCGCATAGAGCTTATTAACAACAATTTTTATCAGAATACAAAATTCACCAGTACTCTGCCTACAGATAATATCTCGGCGGATCCTCTTTTTGCCGACGCCAAGCGTCACAACTATAATCTGCAAAAAGAGTCTCCCTGTATTGGTCTTGGCAGAGACAACCAAAATCTTGGAGCAAGGATATTACATTAATATTATGAAAATTATAACCATATATGGGAGTTGGTCATGAATATTAGAAACGGTATTGCTGCTGTGTTCTCGTGCTTGGCGGGTCTGCTTTTTGTAACGCCCTCTATGGCGGCCGTAATTAACGTCCCTTCTTCGGAAGCTAAGACTATTTCGGAAGCTATGATAAAAGTCAGGATGGGGGATACTGTGTATGTAGCTCCCGGTGTTTACAAGGAACGGGTTATTATGGCTCCAGGAGTGGCTCTTGTGTCTACTTCGCTTTTTGAAGCCAAAATAGACGGTCAGGGCCGTGGGACAGTTATAACAATGTCCAAGAACAGTTCTATTTCAGGATTTGAGATAAGAAACGGCACCATAGGTATTTTTTCAAGCGATCTTGGCAATGAGATAAGTCAAAACCGCATTGTTAATAACTGGCAGACCGGTATTATCACCGTGCGTCACCTTCCAAAGATTGAAGACAATATCATAGCGTTTAACCGCGCTTCCGGTATTCAGGGGTGGGATGTGCGTTCTACTTCGGTTTCTATAAACCATAACTCTATCGCTTATAACGGCAATCACGGTATAGCTATGGGCGGTTCGTCAGAAATTATTATTGAGAACAACGTAATCGCTTTCAATGAGAGATTCGGTCTTAAGGTATTGCAGGACGCCGAAAAAGTTCAGGTTTCAAGCAATAACTTCTTTAAAAATCTTTGGGCTCCCGGAAAAGCTTTGCCGGAAAACAACCACTCGTTTGATCCTGCGTTCATAGCTGCACGCCGCAGTATGAACTTTAAGCAGGATCCTAACCGGTGCTGTACGGCGAAGAGCGAAGAAGATGAGAACCTTGGCGCTAGATTAACTTATTAAAAAACACCGATAAGGACGATAAATCATGAGTACTTGTTTCAGACGTAAAATTACAAGGACATGGGCGGCGCTGATTTTTATGGGTGCCGCAGGCATTGTCTCTTCGGTAAAAGCGGCGGGGCTTCCCGGAGAATTTGTTATCTCAGACCGTTGGCGTCATGTTTATTCAAAATATTCCGGTGTAACCAATCCGGCGTTTATTAACGAAGAAAACTATACGGCACTTCGCTTTATGTTTGCGACCACGCTTGAGCGCTTCTATTTGCATGAGGCGGGGCTCACAGTTCCCCTCGATTTGCACTCGGCAGTCGGCGCTTCATGGATGATGCAGGGAGCGAGCGCTTATGAGGTCACTAACGAACAGGGCGGAGCTACAGGAGCTACAATCCAGGATCAGAGCAATTTTATAGCGCTCACATACGCGAATAACGTATGGAACCGGCTGACCGTTGGCGGTAATCTCAACATTATAACCCAGAACCTCGCCAACATGGATGATCCCAACAATCCGCTTAACGGGATGCGTTTTGGATTTGGGATTGATATCGGTTTAAGCTGGAAACTTATGCAGCACCCTATGCTTGGAAATCACCTTTTAGGGTTCTCCACTCAAAACATTTTCACCCATATTTTAGACAGCGAAGAGATATTCGCCCGTGCTCTCCGGTTTTCGCTTCTCTCCAATTTCTGGGAGAGCAGAATCTCTTACGGGACTGATTTCGTTCTAAAAGACGTCGCCCCAGAAGACGCGGTGTGGATACAAACTAATGGATTAAGCTCCGTTGCTGAGGGTGAATGGGAATTTACTCACAAGCTTGGGTTTAACATTCTGAGAATATTTAAGATTTATATGCTCGCGGGTATGAATCAGGATGGCTTTGATCACTATGGTTTCGCTTTTGGCGCGAATATGCCCGGTTTCTTTAACGGCCGTGATATTGAGGGTATTATGCAATTTGTCTCCATAGACGAAAACGCCAGTACCATGACTTTTTACGCCCGTACGGAACTTGGCCGCCACAGAGAAGAGAATTACGCCCGCAAAATGGCGCGGCGCGGAACTTTGGGACCCAATAACCTCTATAACCAGGCTCTTAGGCTTTTCCACCAGGGTGAGTGTTATCAGGCTTACTGGATTTTCTCTCAGATTGCTGTAGAGTATCCAGACTTCTTTAGAAATGATATGGTTAACTACTATCAGGGCGCTTGTCACGAGTGTCTTGACCTTCGTAAAAGCGCGGAGATGATCTATAACCGTACTAAGGACGATCACTCAAGAAGCGTGGTTGTGCCTATGGCCGATTTGGGTTTAATGCGCGTATATTATAGGAACAACGACCACGCGAGAGTTGACGTGCAGTTTGAGGCGCTCAACACTCTTGGCGTTCCCGATTCTATAAAGTTCCACGCTTTCTATGTTATGGGACAGAGCTTTATGAAGCGTGGTAATTACAATGAAGCGCGCAGACTCTTCACAATGATACCTGATACTCATCCCGATTACGTTTTCGCGTATCACAGCGCCGCCGTTGTTAATATGCTAAGCGACAACATTACGGGAGCTATAGCCGACCTTGAACAGGTAATTCAGTTTAAGCCTGAAAATAAGTCGCAGGAAGAGATGATAAACCGCTCTTATGTGTTTCTTGGATTTTTGTACTATGAAGATCTTGAAACAGAGGGCGCTTTAGCGAGAGCGGTAACAGCTCTGAGAAATGTGCCGAGAAACAGCTACTACTATCAGGACGCGCTTTTGGGGCTTGGATGGACAGCTCTTAAGGCGAGACAGTGGAGCGACTGTATATCTGTAGGTTCAGATCTCTCAAGAAACTCAACCGACCCTGTTCTGCAGAGCGAAGGCGACTTGATTCAAGCTTACGCTCACGCAATGAACCGCAACTGGGGTCCGTCCGTGAGTCTTCTTGAGGGCGCGACAAGCAGATTGAACGCTTACAGCGGCCCAAGCGCGGCGGAACAGGGGCAGAAAAGCGCGGAATACGGCGGAAACAGAGCAGACTATGAGATGATGGGTTTAAGGATTGATGAACTCGGTCAGGCGCGTCAATCTTCAATAGTCCAGACTTCTATTGACAGTCTTAACGCTCCTCACGTCAAATTAAAGGCTTCAATCGATGAGTTTTACAAGTTCACAGATGAACACCACCGCGCGATGTTCTTCGCCCGTTCTCTTGAGCAGGTGAAAGAGGATATCGATTACGCTTACGCGCGCTTCTCCAGATACGCGGGTTCACGCGGTGTACAGCGTCAGCTCGAAAGATCTTCCGGCGAGGCGGAGGCGATTGACGATGAGCTCGAAAGACTGCGCAGAGAACTTGAAGGTGAATAATATATCATCATAAGATACTGAAACTGTTAAGGGCGCAGATATTCTGCGCCCTTTTTTTAAAGGACGGCAGGAAATGGAAAAGAAAAAAACACAGACAGCGGTGAATCAAAAAGAGACTAAACAAGTGACGGTAAAACTACCCGCCGGCGCTCTTAATACGACTAATATGCTTTTTCTTGTAAGCAGAGAGTTTAAGCGCCATAAGCGTTATAAAACACCATTTTCAACCGTTACCGCGTCAATAAAGCAGATAATACATGACGGTAAAAAGCGTACGCCAACCACAGGTGAGATTGCCGAACTGCTCCCGCAATTCTTTAACATCATTCAACCCCTCCTGCGCGACGTTGATCTTGCGGGTACAATAATAGAGCCCGAAATCTTTTTAGCTCTTCCAATGACTGACGAAATGGGAGCAAGAACCGTAAAGGTAAGAATTTTAGAAAAAGTTGACCGCAACATGTTTACAGTAGCAAATCAGCAGGTAAATCTGATTGTAAGAGTTACATTTTCAATTCCCTCAGAAGCGACAAAAGATATCAGGTCGTTCATGAAAGAGGCGATGCGGGCGCATTACGCTTGAGGGCTGGAGACAGGGAGGGGGGGCGCCCCCCTCTTAAAAGCTTTTGACTTTGACTTTTATGTTAAAACGCCCGCATCTCCTCCTCATCAAGCGGCAAAATCTCCTCCGGCTTCACAGACTTCGATATAAACTTAATACCAGACGCCGCTCCCGCCGCCGCAAAAGCTCTTACATTTTTTTTAGGCGCTTGGGCTTGCAAGCGGATCTGTCCTTTAGGACTTGGCTGCCTTTTATTATTATTTGACAATACCGGCCGCTGCGGCAGCACACAGCTAAGCGTAAAAGAGTGCACCATACTCGCAAGCTCTTCCGCCTGACTGCTCAACTCCTCCGCCGCGCTCGCCGATTCTTCTGAATTTGCGGCAGTCTGCTGAGTAACCTGATTCATGTGTGATACCGCGGTATTTACCTGTTCGATGCCCGACGCCTGTTCACTTGAGGAGGCCGCTATTTCCGCTATTAAATTGCCGACTTTACCCGCGCGGTTTACAATCTGGCTTAAAGCCTTAGCTACTTCTTCAGTAATTCTGACCCCGCCCTCGGCGTTGCGGATAGCCTCTTCGATCATCTCCGCGGTGTTTTGCGCCGCTTCCGCGCTGCGCATCGCAAGATTACGCACCTCTTCCGCCACAACCGCAAACCCTTTACCCGCTTCACCCGCGCGCGCCGCTTCTACCGCCGCGTTAAGGGCTAAGAGATTAGTTTGAAACGCGATATCATCTATTGTTTTTAATATTTTGGCAGTATTGTCAGATGAGAGTTTTATCTGCATAATCGCCTCAGCCATGCGCTTCATAGCTTCGTCGCCCTCATCGGCCGCTTCGCGCGCTTCTGTTGCCAAAAGCTTTGCCTGGTGGGCGTTATCGGCATTTTGCTTTGTCATAGATGATATCTCTTCAAGACTTGACGATACCTCTTCAATCGAGCTTGCCTGAATATTTGACCCTTCCGCTAATTGTTGGCTTCCGCTTGAAATCTGACCGCTTGCGCTTGAGACCTGATCTATCGCTTCAGATACCATGCCTAACGCTTCGTCAAGATTTTTCATAACGGTGTTTATGTTATCTTTCATTACAGCGAACTCGCCCTTATACTCTTTCTTAAGACGCTGTGACAGATCTCTTTGCGCGGCGCTTTGAAGAACTATGCCTCCATCCTCTATAATGAGGTTTCTCAGAGATTTTGTCGTTTCCTCAAGAGCTTTGGAGATCTCATCCCGTTCATCGCGCGGTGTGATTCTCGTGCTTAAATCACCATCCGATATTTTTTTCATTGTGGCTACAACCGTATGCTGTAAATTATCGGCGAAGCCGTCCATCGCGCCCGCCATGATTCCAATCTCATCTTTGCGGTTCATTTTTAGCCTCATGTCAAGATGGCCGAGACTCAGTTCGCCAATCATTTTTTCTGCGGCTTTAAGCGGTTTGCTTATGCTGCGGGAGAGGTATATTCCAAGCATGATTCCTGCCGCGGCTACAGTAATAAGTAAAGCGATCAATGTATTGCGGATGCTAGAATATGTTTGAACGCTCTCTTTCCATTCGTCAAGAGCCATAGCTTCATTTAAATTCCCCAGTTCCATAGTACTGTTTTCAATGATATTCACAAAAACAGCGCCGTCGCTGTAAGCTTTAATAAGCTCAGGCGGCACTTTTAAATTCGCCTTTTTTGCGACGTCTATCATATTACTGCATTCAGCCAGATATTTGTCCCAGTTGTTTTCTATCGCTTTTATCTGTACTTTTTCGTTGTCGGTATACGAAACCGCTTTCAAAGAATCGAGTGTCGCCATAAACAGATTTTTGTTTTCATGAAATTTCTTTATCTGTTCATCTCTCTCTCTTTCGTTAACAGCAAGCGCCGCGCTTCTGATCGAAAGGCGCATTGTCGTTACTATAATGTCAAGTTCTTTCGCAAGGCTCACACTCGCAAGATTATGTGAATACATTACATCTACATTAGAGTTTACCTTGTTTACGCTCTTAATCCCCATTATCCCGATAAAAACAGCAAGCCCCGCAGTAACCATAAATCCCGCAACAAGCTTAGTTCCTACTTTAACATTATTTAACATCTCTTATAATGCTCCCTTTTAAATGATTAAACGTTGGTAGATGGAAAATGTTTATTTAAGCCTTTTACGCGTAAAGACACTTTTCCTTTGGGAGCAAAATCACTGCCATAAAAAAAGGGCTGCCCGAAAGCAACCCTTTTTGTTAACCTGTAAGCCTGGTAATTTAATTATAGCTGTTAAAGTTTACTTAGATACCATAATTCTTGACTGTTCAACAACGTTACCGTTCTGCATTCTCACTATGTAAGAACCGTTAGGAAGCTTTTTCTGCTTGAACGTGTGAGAGTAGCTTTTGCCCGCTGCAGTTTTTACTTTCGCGGTTGATATTACATCTCCCTTAAGGTTGTAGAGTTTGAGAGTTGTTTCACCGGTGTTTGCAGCATTGAATTTTATGCTGATTGATGATTTGTTAGTTGTGACTCTCATAGCGGATTTGCTATTTGCGGCAGCAATGCTTTTGTGATTGATGCGAGTACTTGCGAGGTAAACGAGTTTTACATCGCTTATAGTAACACTGGTTCCGGCAGTTCCCGGACCGCCTACGTTAAACGACAACTGGACGTTCTGATCACTTGGGTTATCCATTTTAAATTCAAACGTGTACTCTTGTTCTGCTGTGGTCAAACTGATCAGATCAAAATTAGTATGTGGTCCCCAAGGAGAGGTACTTTGCTGAAAATTCACTTCCATTTCTCTTGCCGCACTAGCCGAAGCTTTAAATGTGAGAACGTAATTCATGCCTTGTTCAAGAGATATACTTTGTTGGATAAGCTGCGGCTGATACGATTCTGCACCGGGAGTAGTGATAGTAAGTGTAACTTTGCCGTTACTTACACTATTATTACCCGTGGAATTACCATAGTGTTCACCGGTATTCCAACTCCAGTCTGAGCCAAGGGTAGTACCGGAAAAGTTGCCGTCCTTAATTAGATTTTCCGTACCGTCCAATGTAGGAACAAATTTGGCCGTTATAACCAGATTCTTATCTGTCACCTGTATAGAGATACTGCCATCGGCGTTCGGTACTGCGGAGCCGATCTCACCGTCCCAACTGTCAAATCTCCAATTATCATTGGCGCTTGGGGTGAGTGTTACCGTAGAGTTCGCGGCATAATACGCTGTATTGGGTGATCTGTCCACAGTTCCGCCGATTGCCGGAGAAACGTTTGCCGTAACTATGAAATGCCCCGATGGGATGCCGGGGTTGCTTCCATCGCCCCAATCCGATTCGGGAATCAGTTTAAAAAGAGAGTCATAAGCAGGTTTTTTCTGGCCTTGTGCGTTAAACAGCAGTGGAACGTATTGATCTCGCCAAGAGTGATTATCTTTAACTCCCCAAACAACGACTGCTGTAATATTCTCTTTATATTTTAGAATAGCCCGCATTATATCTCTGTATCTCACTGCCTGGCCGGCTAAATCGGAGGTGTTTCCCATGGAAACATCAAGCTCTGTAACCTGAACTTCCAATCCGGTTCCAACAAATTTTGCCAATGCTGTTTCAAATTGTGACGCTGTTCCCCCATCATAACTGCCGCCTATGCCGAGATGCGCCTGCATTCCGATACCGTCAATGTTCTCCTGCGCTTTAATTTTATTCGCCACAGCTACAATAGCGTCTGTTTTGGCAGGGGCGTACTCATTGTAATCGTTGTAGAAGAGTTTACATTTTGCGGGAGCGTATTTTCTGGCGTATTCAAAAGCTTTTACAATGAACTCATCATCGCCGTAAATTCGCATCCACTTGGAATTGCCGCCGATGTGGTCGGTGGGATGCGCCGGACGCAGTTGGCCGCCCCAGTTTTCAAAAGCTTCGTTAACCACATCGTAAGCGTAAAGATTCAAAGTCGGATACTGAGTTTCAAAAGCCGCGAACAGATTCTTTATGTAGCTCTCCATACGCCTGTTCATAACCTCTTTGGTTGCGAAAGGACCGTTGTCGCTATTGTTGCTCATATCAGCATTGAAAAACCAGTTACCCGTCTGATTATGCCAGACAAGAGCGTGTCCGCGCACCCCGATATTGTTATCCCTGCAAAAATTGAGGATACTTGACGCACGGTTCAAACTAACCTTAATATCATCATCAGTAGAGCCGGCTTGGAGCATAGTCGCATCGGGCTTTAGTTCGTTTTCAGGGGTAATGCTGTTGAACTCTCTAAGAATGATCTCTTTTGTTTGATCATCTTGCATAGTATTGCCCTTATTTGAGCCATTATTCAATATCGAGCCGAAAAGAAATTGGTTGGCGTATACATCTTTAAGTCCGGTCTGGGCATACGTGAATTGACAAACAGCGGTCAGTCCCACTGTCATCATCGCCGACATTATTACCGTAATAATTTTCTTTTTTAACACAGAAACCCTCCTTTAGGGGTGTTTGGATATTTTTGATAGTATGAATAATATAATCTCTATATAGAAATAATATATTAAATGCGGGAACAGTGTGGTGAATTTTTGAGGATTTGATATAATTGAACAAGGAACAAATCTTGCAAATATAAAAGCCCTGCAGTATATTTTATTGTGAATACCATGAAAGTAGGGGAGTAATGTCAGCCACAATCAAAAAACAACCGTTTGCGTTCTTTCGTGGTATTTCTAAGGTTTTTGAATTGCCATTTTTCGGATATAATTCGCGCCTCAGAGATGTTTATGAATCATTCCCAAAGACCACAGAAGAGGCGTGGAGACGTGATTGGGAGAATATAGGCAGAGACTTTCGAGCTGCGGTAAGCCTTGAACAAAATGGCAAGAGTTGTGTCAAATAAACTACCCGCTACTAAATCAGGAGTAATTCTTTCTGATTAATCTACAGGATGAAATTCAGATAAAGTTTTTTCCCATAAATCATGTATAACATTATTAATAGGGTCTCCTGCATAAAAGCAAGGACCGCGGCCACCAAAATAATCGGATACTTCATCCCAAGAGAAATTAGCAATTCCCTCAATCGTTTGTTCCTCTTCGTCAGCAAATTTAAACATTACCGTTTGCAATGTGTAAATGGATCGATGTGTCATATATGGATTTTCTCTATCAAGATCAATCTCGTTAACAGGAAGATACATAAGGTACATTTCATCATACAAATCTGAGCTACTCTCGCATAGCATCAAACGTTGAGAATTTGACATAGAACTCGTTAAAGTATCTTCATCAGGATAAATAAATTTCCATTCCGTTTTTTTAAATAATTTTTTATTCGTAGCAAAATACAATATTGCGTCATAACTACAAGATTTATTGGAATACGTAAAAGTATTAACTGAAGCAGGCCCTTCTTTTAAAACAATCAAATTTCCTGAATCATCACGAAAACTTACAATCAACGGAATCCGCGCATATATTTCAATATTCATATCTGAACTAATTTTATCAAGCGAGAAAACTCTTGGCGCATTCCACAACGCACTTTCCGACACACCTAAATCAGGATTTTCCACCCGCTTCCCATTTATAACAATACTGTCAAACGCCGCATTTTTATTAGTCAACGAAAAGCGCACTACAGAATCCTGGCCATGCGTAACCGTAAAATTTAATGGTGTAGTAACCTTCGCACCGTCACCAATAACATTTGCATTTACGGTATATGTGCTCACCACGAAGTTAGCGGTCAGCGTTATATCAGTATTCATGGTAACAGTCACTTCCGGGTTTGTGGAGGTTGATGCTCCAGACCAACGGACAAATGTGTAGCCTACGGCTTCTTCAGCCGTTACTTTAACAGATGTTCCGTGAGCGTAACCGCCTCCATCTGCCGCCTTAGGGTAGAGCAATACATCACCGCCAATCAATGGGTCTATGATTATGTTAAGCGAATGATAGGTTATAGGGATTGCCTCGAAGACTGCTTTCAGCGTTACGTTTTTGGTAATTACCGTTGATGAATTGTATTGCACATCCCCATCGTACCATCCAACAAACGTATGACTTGTTTTTGTTGGGTTTGAAGGAAACTTTTCTGTTCCAACAGTCTTACCATGTTCAACGGTAATAGGTTCAATTGTTGATCCGCCATCCGTATCAAACGTCACAGTATATTTTTTCAGTTCAAACTTAGCTGTAAGCGATTTGTTGTCGTCCATCTTAATTGTCACTTCATTATCTGTTGATTCTGACGCTCCAGACCAGTCCGTAAATATATAACCCGTATTCGGCGTTGCCGTTACGGTAACTTCGGTACCTGCCGTATACTCTTGTCCCGTAGCCGGATTAACCGTTCCGCCGTTCTCCGGGTTACTGCTTATTGTAAGCGTATATTTGGTGGTGGATGTTCCTGCCGCTGCCCACTGCGCTCTAAGCGTTACGTTCATGGTGATTGGCGTTAACGAAGTGTAATATGATGCTCCATCCGCATAATACCAACCGTCAAATGAAAAACCCGTTTTAGTTGGGCTTGAAGGTAAATTATCTCCAAGAGTTTTACCCGTATCAACAGTAACCGGTGAAATTGAAGACGGAGACCCGCCGTCTGTGTTAAATTGTACTGTAAATCGTTTAACTTGATATTTAGCTTTTAGCGTTACGTCTTCTGTGATTACCGTTGATGAATCGTACCGATTATCATTATGAAACCATCCATCAAATGTAAAACCCATTTTCGCCGGATTTGACGGTAGTTTCTCCCCCATCGTTTTACCGGTATCAACAGTAACGGATGAGATTGTTTCTGGAGTACCTCCATCCGTATCAAATCGTACAGTAAAGTGTTTCAATTTAAATTTAGCTTTAAGTGTCACATTCTTTGTAATTACAGTTGACGAGTCGTATTTTTTATCATCATCAAACCACCCGTCAAATATAAGACTTGTTTTCTTCGGGTCTTCGGGAAACTTTGTCCCCATAGTTTTACCGGTATCAACAGTAACGGATGAAATCGTTTCTGGAGTCCCGCCATCGGTTTCAAACCTCACCGTAAATGTTGATGCTTTGGGTTCACAAGGCTCGCCCGATTTAGCATATTTACCGTTTATGCACTTCTCTTCAACCTTATCGCTAACACAATCCTGAGTAGGCGGGTCGTATTTATTACCTGCGCATTTGGGAACAGCTTTGCCATCGTAGCAAAATTCTGTTTTATAATCAACGAGATTGCCATCGCTGCAATTATCAGGCGTCAGCGTGCAAACGCAGAAGAGCAACGCCATAAAACAAAGATATTTGTACAATCTACTCGAATTCAACGAATATTTTTTCAAATTGATCATTGGTTAACTCTCAAATGGGTGCAGGGGAATTTTAATCGGACACAATTATACTAATACTACAATGTTATAAAGATAAAATATTAAATGCTGAAACAGAGTGGTGAATTTAAAGCGTATTTTTTGGCGGATTGCAGTCAAGGGGATTGATCTTGCGCAAATTCTTCGGGAATATGAATAAGACAGATAAACTAATCATTAATCTGGGATGTTCACTTTAGCGCATACAATTTTTTAACAAATTTACTTGAAAACGGTGTTTCATGATAGTATTTTCGACTACAGAAGAATATTTTCACCTTAAACGGAGTTTGTTCGCCTGTGGAAGAAAATTTTGACTTAATCAGAAAATATAATTTTTGGGACGAAAATACTCTCGGACAGGGGTTTTATCGTGCAGGTTATACCGATAAAATTTTTGCATACACAGATAATCGTCTTATTAAAGTGCTGATCGGCCAGAGGCGTACAGGTAAAAGTTATATCTTGCGGCAGTTATCTAACAAGCTGATTGACAGCGGAATTGACAGGAAAAACATTCTGTATGTTAATAAGGAATATACCGAATTCGATTTCATTGCAAATTATACTGACCTTGATAACTTTGTAAAATTTTACAAAAAGCAACTTAAAGTTTCCGGTAAGGTTTACCTTTTTATAGATGAAATTCAGAATATTACAGGTTGGGAACATCTTGTAAACTCCTATTCGCAGGATTTTGCGCAAGAGTATGAAATTTTTATCTCCGGTTCAAATTCAAATATGCTTTCGGGTGAGTTGGCGACATTACTTTCAGGCCGTTATGTGGAATTTGAAATTTTTCCATTCAGTTATTTGGAATATCTTGGTATCCTCAATAAAGAAAATAATAAGCGGCAATTTATCGAATATATGGAAAGCGGCGGATTGCCCGAATTGTTTAACCTGCAAAACGATGAAATCAAAAGAAACTATGTTTCCGCAATTAAAGACACTGTTTTTTTGCGTGATATTATTCAGCGGTACAGCATAAAAGAGCCGAAATTGCTGGAAGATATTTTCGTGTTTCTGGTAAATAATGCCGCGAATTTAGTGTCTATTACAAATGTTGTAAATTATTTCAAAAGTTTGGGCAGAAAAACGACTTACGATACTGTTTGCACTTATATCGGATACATGGAAGACTCTTTTTTAGTGCACAAATCAGAACGTTACGACATTCGCGGTAAAGATACTATTTCGGGGAACTTAAAATATTATATAAACGATTTGGCGTATAAAAATTATCTCTATACAGGCTTTGGATACGGCATTGGCTATAAATTGGAAAATCTCGTATACCTCAATTTAAAGCGTGCCGGCTTCAAAGTCTATACGGGTGTTTTTCGTGATAGGGAAGTTGATTTTGTCGCATTAAAAAACGATAAGGTCTTGTATGTGCAGACGACTTATTTAATGATTGACAAACAGACAACAGAGCGGGAATATTTTCCGCTTGAATCAATCGCTGACAATTACGAGAAAGTTGTAGTTTCGCTTGATGATATAAAGTTCCCTCAAAAAGAAGGAATAAAACACGAGCAGGTTTGGAATTTTAATCCGTAAATTGGTATTTTGTATTTTTCATGATTTACGTTTAGCAGCAAATCTGTAAAGAGGGCAGACTCCGCCTGTAAGTTTCAGCATTGGTACTAAAAGGCTTATTGTTACGTAAGAGGCGGTTTGTTCCGGGCTTAATCCGAGGTGCATAAAAAACGCGGCCATCATAGCTTCGCGGATCCCTATTCCGCCGGGGGTAAGCGGGAGCGATAACGCGACTATTTCTATTAAGGGCACAAACGCAAGACATTCGATAAGGTAAAACTTGCCGGTGATTGCGTATATGGTAAAAGAGATCGTAAACATAATAAGAAGATGTGTTGCGGCGGTAATAAGAAATGTTTGTAAAAGCGTTGTCCGCTCATGTTTAAATATGTATATCCCTTCCCGAAACTTCTCCGCGCGGCTCATGATTTTAGGGCTCAATACCGCGGCCATAATTGTACGCAGCGGACGGGTGATTCTTTTTGAAAATGAGGCGGCGGCCATAACAGTTACAACCGCTAACGCGGCGATAAGAGAGGAGCGGAAATTGTCCGGCAGAATTTCGCTTTGAATATAAAGCGCCCCAAAAACCGACAAAATTATCAGCGCGAGAAATCCCATAAGTTTACAAATCCAAGCAGCCGCCCAAACCACTTGCGGAGAGTGGCTGCGTGAAAGTATCACAGATTTCACAACATCATGAGCCGCGGCGGTAGGAAGCGCGATGGAGTAAAACGCGCTTTCAAAATGGACAGATAAAGCTTTGCTCAGCTTGAGTTCCGGAACAAAACGGCGTATAAGTATCCACCACTTGGTTCCCTGTAAAAACATACCGAAAAAATAAGCCGCCAAGATGTAAATCAAAAACGGCAAATGAATAGAACGCAGTGTTTCCCCTAAATCAGCTGCGTTAGTACGGGTATAGATCCATACAAGGGGAGCAATTACTAATATGACGCGTAAAATTCTAAGTAAATTCTTTTTCATCTATACAAAATACTTAATTCCTCACTTATATTAATAATCCGGCGGTTCGATAGTATGATTTTTATAAGAGACCTGAAGCCTGTGAATAGCTTTCTCTTTAATCTGCCGCACCCTCTCACGCGTCAAATGCAGCCTTCGTCCAATTTCATCAAGCGTGTGCGGAATATCCTCTTCTACCCCAAAGTAAAGTTTAAGCACACTTTTTTCTCTCTCCGTCAGCGTGTCAAGTATTTTGTTTACACCCTGTAACATGGACAACTCTACTAAATTGGTGTCCGGCAGTTCCTGTTCCTCATCGTGCAGAAGATCAATCATTTCGGAGGTATCGTCATTTTGTACCGGTGTGTCAAGCGATAGGCAGCGGTTTCCGATTCTTTGAATAGCTATTACCTCATTCTCTTTGAGGCCAAGTTCTTCGGCGATCTCTCCCATTGTGGGCATACGCATGAATTTTTGTTCAAGCCGGCTTTGGGTTTTTCCAACTTTGTGGATGACCCCTATGCGGTTGAGAGGCACGCGGGTAATCCGCGATCTGTCGGCAAGCGCCCTAAGTATGGATTGACGAATCCACCATACCGCGTAAGAGATAAATTTGAAGTTGCGCCTCTCGTCAAAACGCTTCGCCGCCTGTATCAGTCCGAGGTTTCCCTCGCTTATAAGCTCCCCAAGCGGCAGCCCCTGATTTTGGTAGTTGCGGGCTACGCTGACCACAAACCTGAGGTTTGCTTTAATGAGCTTTTCAAGCGCCGCTTTATCGCCCTTTTTAATAAGGACGGCCAACTTGCACTCCTCTTCCGCACAGAGCGCCTCTGTCTTGCTGATATCCTTTAGGTAAAGTTCAAGGGATATCTCGTCGGGAACGATCATTCTCTTATCAGTCATTTAGTCACCTCCAAAGTTTCAATAATTCGTTGGTGTAAAATATTTTATTGTTATTATAATTTTATTCGATGATTTTTCCGCATCAACGATTAAAAGTCGTTTTTTCTGATGTTTTGATGTTTAATCAAGAAAATCCTCTAATCCCATTAATCCTGATCAAAAAGGTAGACAATTCATTGTGCCTTGATTTATAATATATTTAGGTAGTTTATATCATGTATTGATAAATGTCTGTCCATAATTAGGAGAGGTGTAATGTCTGCTTTCATCCAACAGTTTCATTTGTCACTGCGCAGGTCGGCGCTGTTTTGCGTTTTGTTTGCGGTATCTGCTTTCGCGCAAAATCAAAATTTGTTAAGCAAAATTGGATGGGAGAAGGCGGACAGCGGGACTATTGCGATTGTGGTCACGATTTTTGCAGCCGGGCTTGGGCTGCTCTCATTCTTTTATGTTAATATCACCCGCAAGACCGTTAAAGAAAATAATGAGATCTCTTTTACTCTTTTTAACGCCGCCTGCCATAGCGCCGGACTTGTTGACTATGAGAAGGCAGCTCTTGGCAAACTCCTTCCTTACATGCAGGATCTTACAAGGCCGCATCTGATTTTTGAGTCGTCCGCGATATTTGAGCGCTGTATGGACGCTTATGTAAACCGGCAGATTGCCGCGGGGATTAACGCGGAGCAGGCTAAGCTTGATGATGACGCGCTTCTCTCCGTGCGTAAAAAACTTGGCTATAACATTATCCTTGCGGAGCAGCCTCTTTTTTCTACCAGAAACCTTTCTATCGGACAAAAAGTATCTGTTTTGGCTCCCGGTCAGAAAGTCGCGCTTTCGCAGGACAGTATGGTTGTGCAGGTAAGCGAGTTTCATTTTACCGTACGTGTAGGCGGACAGCACGCGGACAGTTTCAGCTATGACGATGGTTCGCGGCTTGTGATAGCTTTTTCGCGTCAGGGCGACGCGGTTTACAGCATAGGCGCTAAAATAAAGGAGTCAAACAGTGAGACAGGGGAGATTAAGTTTTTTCACACGCTTGATTTCTCCCGCAATCAAAACAGGCGTTATGTACGGCTTGACATTAATTTGCCGGTAAAATTCCGCATAGTGGAAAAAGCTGACAAAAAAGAGAAACCCACGGCGGCGATGTTTACAGCCCGTATCGCGGAGATGAGCGGCGGCGGGTTGAGTTTTTACGCAGACACTCCTCTTGAGCAAAATGATATGATTTTAATTGGTTTGGCGTTGCCCGACGGGGATAAGGCGCTTGGCGGTATAAAGGGGCAGGTTTTGAGAGTTGTGCGGGTTGAGAGCAGAACCGCGGTTAATTTCAGGCATCATATTCAGTTCGTTTCAATTGAGCCGCAGCAAAGAGAGCAGATCGTTAAATTTGTTTTTGCGAAACACAGGCAGATGCTGCAAATGCGGTAACTTTTTTTCTGCCTTGATTTTTTGTCTACAAAAAAGGATAATAAGGATTATGAATAATATAAATTACAAAAGCTGTTCGGGCGGTGTTGTTCTGCGGGTGATTATCTGCGCGGCGTCACTGATTTTGGCGGGTACGGTGATAACAATGTTTCTTAAAGCTTTTGAGAATAAAAAAGCGGAGGATTACCGCAAGGCTCTTGCTATAAGTGAGTATGGGCTGTTGAGGGCTTTTGAGATGATTCATGAGTCGCCCGACTGGAGTGAGGGTTTTTCAAAGGAGCCTTATGAAGAGGGAAGTTTTGATGTAGAGCTTGAGCGCCAGACGCGGGATGGCGTGGTTTATCTGAGAATAGTGTCAAGAGGGACTGTGGGTTCTGTCACTTTGATAGAAGAGCGTACGCTCAGGCTTGAAACGTCGGAAGAGGGTTCTGTTTGGGTTAATGTAGGTATTCGTTAAGGGTGAAAAAAGCGGCGCCGGCTTGACAAACCGTCTCGCTTGAATATATATATTATAGTAATACTGATGATACATGGTATAAATCTACATTGCACCGCACGCAACTGTACAATGAATTGCGGGCGCCTTTTTGGTACTGCGTATCACAGTTAAAAAGATTTAGTTTGTGCGGCAGATATGTCTTGAGTATTACATATCACAATGAAAAAAGTTAGAAAAAATGAATTTTATTAGAAAAATGCAGGGGCAGCACTCCACGGTAGGGCTTGATATAGGTAATCATTCGCTGAAGCTTGTTAAACTCAGGCATCAGAAAGATGGTTATTACCTTGAAGCTACCGGTATAAAGGAGCTCCCTAAGGGCACTATTGAAAACGGCGAAATCAAGAAAAAAGATCTGCTCATTGAATCAATTAATCATTTGATAAACCAGTGTGACCCCTCCATCGTCGAAGTGGTTTTTTCCATGAGCGGGCACGGTATAATTTCCGATAAAATTACGTTTAAGATTGAAGATGACGCAAACTCCGATGAGCTTATTTTGTGGGAGGCGAGTCAGAGAAGTCCGTTTGATGTTGATGATATTACGCTTGACTATAAAATATTGCGCCAGTACCCTGATACGAGTGAAGTAGAAGTGCTTCTTGTGGCCGCTAAAAATCAGGTAATGCAGGAATATATAGATCTGCTTTATGACGCGGGGTTAAAGCCTGTAATTGTTGACGTGAGCGCGTTTGCCATAACCAACAGTTACGCTCTTGAGTGCGGCGGGCTTCCCGATATGGGAACAGTGGCTCTTTTAAATGTCGGGCATTACATGACGAATGTCACTTTTATTAAAGACGGCATTTATCACTCAACGCGGGATATCTCTACTGCGGGGGAGTTTTTTAACCGTACTTTGCAGCGCAATATGGGTCTCTCAAGCGAAGAGGCTTTACAGGCAATAAAAGGCAAAACTACCACGACTCTTGATATGAATCTTTTAAAACAGAGCGTGAGTTATGCCGCGGAGGAGCTCTCCTCCGGTATAGATCTGGCTTTTTCGTACTATAAAACATCCGAAAAAAGTGATTCAATCGACAAAATAGTGCTCTCAGGCGGCGGGGCGCATATTCCCAGTCTGACCCAATTCCTTGAGACCCGGCATCAGACAAAGGTTGTTATTTCAAATCCGCTCGCTTATGTTCAGTTTAATCAAGATCTTTTCGGCGGCGCTGATATTCAGAGCATAAGCGCGCTTCTCACGGTGGCCGTGGGGCTTGCCTTGCGGAAGGCGGGTTGATAATGATAGAGAGAATAGAGATAAACCTTCTCCCCGCCGAATACCGTATTCACAAGCGTAATCTCAAACTTCCGCGTTCCATTGTATATCCGGTGGTTGGCTTGGTTCTTCTGATTTTTGGCGCGGGGTCTATGAGTGTTTATTTGCAAAATAAAGCGGCTTCGCTTGAAGATGATATCGCCTCTCTTGACAGAGATATACAGTCTAACAGGCATATTCAGGAGGAGATCAACAAGCTGCGCGCCGATAAAAAAGAGGTAGAACTCAAGATATTGGCGCTTGAGCGCATTAATGTAAACCGTGAAAAATGGGTCAGGCTCATGGAGGTTTTCAGCGGCTCTCTGCCCCCTTATTCATGGCTTATGTCAATCAAGGAAGAGGTGGGTGAAGAGGAGGGGGAAAAGACATCATCTGTGGTGCGCGTAGACGCAAGAACCTACTCCTTTCACGAAGTAGCTTCTTATATGAGCAAACTCGAACAAAGCGAGTTCATTGCTTCTGTGGAATTAGCCGAAATAGAGCAGATGGCGGGCGTTGCTCAGGGGCGTGATGTTTACAGGTTCTCTATTTCCTGCACTGTTAATCCGGACGCTAAGCTTGACGTTTCGCAGGGAGAGGAAAACTGATGGCTAAAGAAGAAAAAACCAAAACAAAAGCGAAAGCTAAATTTAAGTTTGATCTGAAAGACCCTAAAGTCAAAAATCCTCTGATAGTAGCGCTTATAGCCGGTTTTTTGGGGTTTTTATGGTATGATTACAGTTTTAGGTCTCTCAATGAAAACGTTGTAATGCTCACGGAGCAAAAAGATCAAAAAGAGTCGGAACTGCGCACTATTAACGCGCTCAAGCCTCAGCTTGACAGACTGCGCGGAGAGACCGTTTTAGCGACTTCCAAGCTTGATTCGCTCAAAAACATCTTTCCCGATCAAAAAGAGGTTCCCCGTCTTATAAGAGAAATTACGGCGGTGAACAGAAAAAGTAATGTTGTGACGACCCGCTTTTTTCCCATGCCGGATGTGGAGAGGGAATATTATGTTGAAAACAAGTATAACGTATCGGTAGCGGGAGATTTTCACAATCTTGGAGAGTTTTTCAGCTATCTTGCTAATTTTCAGCTTATTATAAATTTAAGCGGTGTTACGGTAAGCGCAAACCCGGGGTATTCGAGAGCCGATCCTGAATCACCTGTAAGGGATGATACGCCGTCAATACTTGCGTCATTTGAGCTGACCACATTTTCATCGAGACGCTGATGTATAGAGAGAACTGTTTGACTGACATTTATAAAGCCGCCGGACTCTGCGTTCTGTTTGTGCTTTTTTGCGCAGTAGGTGCGGTGTACTCTCAGGATGCGCAGCTCTCCTCAATTAATGAGATTGAGTTAAGGGCGCAGTCTAGGGGGATTGTGCTTGTCATAACCGGCAGCGGCCCCATAGCTATAAGCGGCAGGGCAGATGAATTGGAGAAATTGACAAGTAAATATTCAGAGGTACGTATAAGTATAAAAAACGCGGTAAGCAATCTTGGAGTAAAAAGCTTCAGCGGTCCGTCTGAGCTTCCTATAAGAGAGATCTCTTTAAAAGAGGGCGCCGGCAGTGTAGATTTAACCATAAAAATGCGCGGTATTATGAACGGGCCGGTGAAGGTTCGCAGCGGTAATAATCAAATAAGGATTCTTCTCACAAAAGACGCGTATCCGCAAGTAAGCTGGGTTGCTTCGACAGGTGCGAAAACAGTCGCTCCCGCTGCCGCTCCTGCGGTGGAAAAAAAGGCTGTGTCTCCGCCAAGCCGTCCGCCGGCAGTGCAAAGAGCCGCCGCCCCTGCTTTGCCGGCGAATATTATGAGTGTGACCATTCCTTCCGATAAACCGCGCTCTCTTAACAATATCCGCGTTTTACAGCGGGACAAAACGGTTTCGCTTAATTTTGATTTTTCAGACGAACCTGTTGTATCTGTAAATAAAACCGGCGATTCGTTAGTTATCCGTTTTTCAAATACCGTATCTAAAATCAGTTCGCGTGTATATAACGTGCCTGGAAATACAGTTTACAGCTCTGTAAGAATACGTCAGGAGAGAGCTGCCGATAAAAGCAATAATGTTGTAGCTGTAGTAAGGCTGAACCAAAAATCGGGTTCGGTTACTCCCGTTGGTATGCGTCTTGACAATAAATATGTGCTCTATGCTGAAAACGCGGGCTCCTCAGGAGTTTTTCTTTGGAGCGCTTTAGAAGGGGTGCAGTCAAGCGTCTCTTTTGCCCAGATTGAAGCTGAGCCTATTGATATGCAAAAAATGGAGAGCAGAGCGGCCGGAGATATTGAAAAGAGCGGCGGAGCGCTTTTCCCGATAGCGGACGGCGCCGATATCGAACAGGCCGGTTCCCCGAAAAATATCGAGGCGGTTTTACCAGTACAGCCGGAACAGCCTGTACGGATAGCGTCTCCCAGATCTGAAGTGCCTGAAGTCTCGTTTGCAAACGCGTTTGATGATGATGACACAGCTCCGGATTCTGAAATTGTTAGAGAGTCGACAGATGGAGATATGGTGCGTTACAAGGTATACGGCCGCGATCCGTTTGTCCCGCTTATGAGAGATCCGGGCATTACCGGTCTGCCTAAAGTAGAGAACTTGCGTCTTGTAGGCGTATTGGAAGATTCAAGAGAGAGAATTGCGCTTCTGGAAGATTTTACAAATGAAAACAGGGCGTTTGCCATGCGCGCGGACGATATGGTTGAATATGGAAAAGTATTGCGTATTCATAGAGACAGAGTTGTTTTCCTTATGAGCGATTTTGGCGTAGCGCGTTCCTATACATTAAGAATAGCCAGAAATGCGCAGTGAGAGAAAGAGTGAGGGTAAAATAAAATGAAAAAAATTAAATGCGGGAAGCGAAATGTATCCGCTTCACAGCTAATTCGGTTTTTTGCGGCAGCCCTTGTGGCTGTATCGGTTGTGTTTGCTCAACCTGCTTCAAACACGCAGCGCCGCAGCGAGCGTATGGTAGATTTTTTTGAAGTGCACGCTGCCGATTTAAAATCTGTGCTGCGTCAGCTCAGCGCGTACAGCGGTGTGGATATTGTTGCCGGTGAAGATTTAAAAGCCAATGTCTCTATTGCGGTCAGCAACAAATCCTGGCGCGAGATTCTTAATATTATCTGTATGGTACATAATTTGGCGGTTGTAGAGGAAGAGTCGTTTGTATATGTATTGAGTCAGGAGGAGTATCAAAAGAGAGGCGCCGGCTCAGGAGCTCCGGCCGCAGGAGCAGGGTTTGCGGCGCCGGGCGGATTTCCGGGACTTAGCGGAGCTCCGCTTATACGGGAAGTTATCCAGCTTCGTTTTACTACCACAGATGAGATGGCGGAAGTATTGAGTGTACTTCTCTCAGAGCAGGGAAAACTCACTCCCGTAAAACACATGAACGCACTCGTTGTAATTGATACAAAAAATAATATCGACCAGATAAAAGAGCTTGTAGAACAGATAGACGTTCAAACTCCTCAAGTGTCGATATCATGTAAAATAATAGAAGTAAGCTCCGGTGTTATCCAGAGAATGGGTGTACAGTGGGGACACACAGACGCCGCCAACAATTTTACCGCGTCACAGCTTGCAAACAGCAGCGATGGTATTATAGCCGACGGAATGCACAGGGTAACTTACGGAATGTTAAGCGCCGAGAAATTTAATATAGCGATGGAATATCTCTTTGAAGATAACAAGGCGGAAATTGTCGCTCAGCCTCAGATTACTACTCTTAACAATAAAGAAGCAAGAATTTTTATGGGTGAGCAGATTCCCATTAACAAAAGGGATGAGGCCGGCAATACGGTAACTGAAATGGTAAGCGCCGGCACTCAGCTTTTAGTAACGCCGTACATATCTGGCGATGGTAAGATCATGCTCGCTCTCAATCCAAGAAAAGAGTCATATACCCGTACCACAGCCGACGGAACGCCTATAATAAGCGAACAGAGCGCCCAAACGACAGTTCTTGTTAACAACGGCGAGACGGTAGTAATAGCGGGGCTTACTGAGAACGCGCAGCGTGAAGCGGAGTCAGGAATCCCAATTCTTAAGAACATCCCGATTATTGGAAACCTCTTTAAGAGGTCAAACAAGTCGGCGGAAAAGAAAGATCTGATTATTTTTGTTACTCCGCATGTTATCCCAACAGGGATATAAGCTGACGAAAGTATCTATGTCAAAACTTAAAGACCGAATGAAAACCAAGCGGCCTCTTCATATACAACTGCTGTTTACCGCGTTTGCGTTTTTTTTAATGGTATTCCTGAGCTATGGATTTATAAGGGGTAACATAAATGATCACCTGGTAAAAAATGCTGAAAGCGTATTCGCTTTTGAACTTGCGAGAATAGAAGCGGATCTTCTTGAGTCAAAGGTAACGCTTAGTCTGTTTTCTGAAAATGTGCGCAGAATGCTTGAGAGGGGCTGCGACAGAGAAGAATTACAGGATTATATAAATACTTCGTCCGGTTATGTAAGGCTGACCGAGACAATATCAAACTTCAGCGGTTTTTATGGGTATTTTAAAACGCTTGCTGAAGAACCTGTGTATATGAACGGTATCAACTGGATTCCGCCCGCTGATTACGCACCCAGAGAGCGCCCCTGGTATAAAGTTGCTCTTGCCGGCGGCAGCGCGGTCTCGGAATCGCTGCCGTATACCGACGTGGTTACCGGAGATGTTATATTCACATATTCACACTGTATAATGGACGCGCAAGAGAACTGCATAGCTGTTGTTGCGGTTGACGTTGACGTAAGCACTATAGGTAACCGTATCGTCAAAACCGCGCTTACGAATAAAAGCTACGGGTTTCTTTTTAATCAGGATCTTATACTGATTGCGCATCCTGAAGAGAGTCTTAAGGGTAAACATATAAGTGAACTGCCGCCCCAAATCGCCGCTTTAGAGAGCGAATTAAAAGCGGGCAAGATAATTTCAGAACGCTCTGTGATAAGTTACAGAGAAGAGAAGTCGCTTGCTTTTTTCAGGCCGACCGCAAACGGATGGTATCTCGGTATTGTCGCTCCTCAAAAACCATATTACGCAAGCATAACTTATATGTTGTGGATACTTTGCGGTCTGGGTACGGCGCTTGCGTCAATACTCTGCTATGTACTGATACGTATGGACAGGTCTAAAGACAAAGCCGATCTTGAAAGCAAGCACAAGAGTATGTTTCTGGCCAACATGAGCCATGAAATCCGTACCCCGATGAACGCTATTGTCGGCATGACTCTTATAGGCAAATCAGCCCAAAGCAAGGAACGCAAAGATCATTGCCTGGCAAAGATAGAAGACGCCTCGCAGCATCTTCTCGGCGTTATAAATGATATTCTTGACATATCAAAAGTTGAGTCAGGCAGGTTTGAGCTCTCGCCCGAAGAGTTTAGTTTTGAAAAAATGCTCCAGAGGGTTGCCAATGTAATTAATTTCCGTACAGACGAAAAAAATCAAAAATTTAATGTTCATATCAGTAAGGATATCCCCAAGTACTTAATTGGAGATAAACAGCGGCTTACCCAGGTCATTACGAATCTTTTGGGAAACGCGGTAAAGTTTACACCCGAAAACGGCACTATAGCGCTCGACGCCGCTCTTTTAAGCGAAGAGGCCGGATTTTGTACTTTGAAAATCTCCGTAACGGATAACGGTATCGGCATATCCCCCGAAAAACAGACGCAGCTCTTTATGCCGTTTTTTCAGGCGGAGTCCGACACTGTGCGCCGTTTTGGCGGTACGGGGCTTGGACTCTCAATCTGTAAAACCATTGTGGAGATGATGGATGGGAAGATATGGTTTGAATCTCATGCGGGAAGCGGCTCCACGTTCTCCTTTACAATTAAGATAAAGCGCGCGATGAAATTAACGGAGCGGATCCCCGTTATTTTTAACAATGTTTCTATTCTTGTAGTTGATGATGACAGGGGCGTTTTGGAATATTTTAAGGAGATAACAAACGAAGCGGGTTTACAGTGCGATACCGCTGACGGCGCCGACGAAGCGCTGCGGCTTGTTGACCGCAACGGCTCCTACAATGTCTATTTTGTAGACTGGAAAATGCCCGGAACAGACGGCTTAGCTTTGTCAAAAGCTCTTAAAGCCAAAGTAAAGTCGCCGGACAATACGATAGTAATCATGATAAGCGCGGCTGCGGGATGGGACAATATTGAGGATGAAGCAAAAGCGGCGGGTGTTGACCGTTTTCTACCCAAACCGCTCTTTCCGTCCGCGATCATGGACATGATAAGTGAAGTTGTAAGCGAAAAACAGGAAAAACTCAAACTTGAGACAGTTCCCGATACATCCGGCATTTTTAAAGGGCGTAATGTTTTATTAGTGGAGGATGTAGAGATAAACCGTGAGATCGTTATATCGCTTCTTGAGTCCACGCTTCTTACCATAGAGTGCGCCGAAAACGGTCTTGAGGCTTTGCAAAAAATTGAGGAATCGTCTGATAAATATGATTTAGTTTTGATGGATATACAAATGCCGAAGATGGATGGATATGAAGCAACAAGGAAAATAAGAGAGCTCGACAATCCTAAAGCCAAAACAATCCCAATCATAGCGTTAACAGCCAATGTGTTCCGCGAAGATATAGAAAAATGCGGCGCTGCGGGTATGGATGATTATTTGGGCAAGCCTGTAGATTATGATGATATTTTGGATAAGTTGAAAAAATATCTTACATAACATCTCTTTTAATTTTTTACCATATTTTTACACGTCTTTCGTCTGAAAATCATTCTGCGGGTGTATCTTTACTATACACTTTAATAAGGAGTGATTTTGAAGACACTGTATCGTTTTGGGTTAATCTCTATTTTAATCGTAATTGTATTGCTGTTGGATTACTGCACTGCGGGAACTGATACTTCCATTATGCAGTATGATGATCAGGATGAGATTGAGCTGTATACGCTTATGGGATTTGAGAAGTCTGAGTGTGATTGGTAAATACAAAAAATATAAAAGATAAAATATAGGAGGGGGGGCGTCCCCCCTGTCTCCAGCCAAAAAATCCAAACAAAAAGACGTTTGGATTTTTCGTCTTCCGCCACCCCCCGTGCGGGGACACCCCGCAACGCCCCGCCATATTAGCACCCCTTCAATTTCCCCTCAAGGGGAAACTTTTTAAAATCGGTAAGTCAAAATCAAAATACAAAACCTGTCCAAAAGTAGTCAAAAAGGGTGATTGTAAAAAGTTTTTTAAAAAAAAGTAAAAAAAGTGTTGCGCGGATAGATTTTTTTAGTTATATTTAATCCCGTCCTTAAAACAGCAAGGACACCTGCTCTTTGAAAACATTGATGTGTGATACGGGTTCTCTGAACATTTTTTTGTAAAAACTGCGGATGGTCACACATCCGCAAAAAGCCAGTGGTCTGTCTGTATGGGACGATTCCTAATCGTCCCGCCGCAACAGACCCTAAGTAGATTCGAGCTAATCAACTCTACAAATATACGGAGAGTTTGATCCTGGCTCAGAACGAACGCTGGCGGCGTGCCTAAT